>OKRW01003522.1_pt1 | contig 9931 bp, 9 predicted proteins | sample 1601151 | NCBI WGS metagenome assembly OKRW01 (sample SAMEA3541471, study PRJEB24748) | human gut metagenome | biome: human gut; feature: human-associated habitat; material: faeces | place: China | collected 2012 | reverse complement strand
CCATTACAACAGTTGCCGGATTTATCGCACTGTGTTTTATGAGCTTTACCCTTGGAAAAGACCTTGGTATCGTTATGGCAAAGGGTGTTGTCTTTGGTGTTATCGGATGTGTAACGATTCTTCCGTCCCTGATTCTTGTCTGCGATAAGGCAATCGAAAAGACCAGACATAAAGTAATTCTTCCGGATCTTAGTAGAATTGCAGGGTTTATCACAAAACATCATGTGGTATTTGTCATTGCGTTTCTGGTTGTGCTGATTCCGGCAATCTACGGATATACACATACCAATGTATATTATGATCTGACGGGTACGCTGCCGGAGACTTTCAGCAGTAAAGTCGGAAATGATAAGCTGTCCGAACAGTATCATATGGGTGCAACCCACATGGTTCTGGCAAAAAGCAGTCTGTCTGAAAAAGACAGTATGAATATGATCGATGAGATCAAAAAAGTAGACGGTGTAAAACTTGCGGTTTCGATGGATTCCCTGACCGGACCGATGGTTCCGCAGGATGTCATTCCGGACGATGTGAAGGATATCTTCAAGAGTGGAGATTACCAGATGATGGTCATTGTTTCGGAATATGCATCTGCAACGGATGAAGTAAATAAACAGTGTGATGAGATCAATGCGATTATTAAAAAATACGATAATACCGCAATGCTGATCGGTGAGGCGCCATGTACCAAGGATCTGATTGAGATTACCGATGTGGATTTTAAAAATGTAAGTATTATTTCTATTGCAGCTATTTTTATTATTATTTTACTGACATTTAAGTCCATTTCACTTCCAATCATTCTGGTATGTGTTATTGAATTTGCAATTTTCATCAATATGGGTATTCCGGCATATACAGGAACGGTGTTGCCGTTTATTGCATCCATTGTAATCGGAACCATACAGCTGGGAGCTACGGTCGATTATGCAATTCTTATGACGAACAAGTATAAGAAGAACCGTTTCCGCGGTATGGATAAGAAAGAAGCAATTACCGATGCATTGAGCAAGTCCATTCAGTCGATCATTGTCAGTGCGCTCAGTTTCTTTGCAGCAACGTTTGGTGTAGGATTATATTCCAACATCGATATGATCGGTTCATTATGTATGCTGATGGCACGTGGTGCGATCATCAGTATGATTGTCGTAATCTTTATTCTGCCAAGCATGTTCATGGTATTTGACCGTGTGATCTGTGCATCAAGTGCAGGATTTCGCAACAAAATCAAATAGGAGGATGGAATTATGAAATTATCAGAGTTAAAAACCAGATTGAAAAATAAATATGTAGTCCGTATTGTGGCAGGTGTGCTGACCATTGCACTTCTTGGAAGCAGCATGACAGCAGTTGCCGTGCAGGCAGATCAGAAGAAAGATGCTGCAGTTCAGACAGAGCAGAAAGAGGATTCTTCCGATAAGAAGGATGATATTGAGGATCTGCTTCAGGTATCTGTCAGTGATAAAGAAATCGGAAAAGATGAAAATGTTTACCTTATTTCCGATGCAACGGGAAGTGTGTATGATACCATTGTCACCGATCATCTGATCAATAAAAACCAGTCCGCTACACTGGAGGATCAGTCCAATCTGACAGATATCAAAAATGTGAAGGGAAGCGAGGAGTTCTCACAGAACGGAGAGAAGCTGACCTGGCAGGCAGATGGAGCCGATATTTACTATCAGGGAAAAACAGACAGTGAAGCTCCGGTTTCTCTGAAAGTTACTTATTATCTGGATGGAAATGAGATTGCACCGAAGGATCTGGCTGGAAAATCCGGAAAAGTTACCATACATTATGATTACACAAATAATTCTTCTTATGAAGAAACCGTAAACGGAAACAAGCAGACGGTAAAGGTTCCATTTGCAGCAGTAACGGCACTGGTATTGGATGACAGTTTCAGCAATGTGGAAGTAAAGAACGGAAAAGTTTCCCAGAACGGGGACAGCAATGTGGTTATCGGCTATGCATTGCCGGGAATCAAAGAAAGTCTGAATGTGAAAGATTCTGATTTCATCGATGATCTGGAACTTCCGGAAGATTTCGAAGTGACTGCCGATGTAAAAGATTTCAAGCTGGATACGGCAATGACGATCGTGGCAAATGCCGGAAGCATGATTTCCATGAAGAGCGGGGATTCTTCTTCTCTGGATGATATGATTGATGACATGCTGGATGCAAGCAGCAAGTTAAAAGATGGATCAAAAGAATTATCCGATGGACTGGACACGTTACAGAAAAATCTTGCGGATTATGCAAGCGGCATGAATGAGCTGAATTCAAAGAGCGGAGATCTGGGCAAAGGTGTGGAGACATTAAACACCAGCGCAGAATCCATCAGCAAGGGAATCCAGACACTTGATAAAGCGTTAAATACAAAGATGAGTGATACAGAGAAACAGGCAGCGTCAAAGACAGCTTCCGAGACGGTGGCAAAAGAGTTTGCAAACGGAAAAACGCAGGAAGTCGCAAACCAGATCTATGCCGCACTCCGTTACAGCACAGGAAAAGATGGCAGCACAACGGATGGCGCATTATTTACTTCTCTTTATGATGGCGCTTATAGTGCAAATGCAGCAGAAACCGTGTATAATGAAGTGGTAAGACAGGTATTGCTGAAAGCTGCAGGACAGGCGGCAGACAGCAAACTTACTGCAGATCAGGCGGCTGCCGGCATTAAAGCAGCGTGGGCAAAGGGCGCACAGGCAAACGATCAGACGTCAACGGTTATGTATGCCGTATCGGATGGTATGACAAGTGCACAGCTTGCGGAACTGCTGTATGCAAAGAGTGGGGCAAAGGACACACTCTTTCACAAGACACAGAGCACAATCAAGGCACAGCTTGCAGCAGGAAGAAACAATGAGCAGGTGACAGACGGTGTGGAGAGCAGCTTAAAGACGCTGTCGGAGCAGCTGGCAGGAGCATGTCAGAATGTGGCCGTACAGGCAGCAAGTGCAGCTGCTGTTACAGGAGCAGAGAGTGCAAAGGCTACAATTGCACAGCAGATTGAAGCAGTACAGGAAAACGGTTACAGTCTGGTTACCGGTTCCGCAGCACTCAGTAAGGGAACACAGTCTCTGGCAGACGCAGTTCCAACACTGACGAAGGGAATCAAGGCACTCAACGATGCCACGGTAAAGATTGTGTCCGGTGTAGATAAACTGGATGACGGGTCCCATACGCTGGCAGATGGCATGGTAGAATTCGACGAGAAGGGTATTTCCAAGATTGCGAACAGCTATAACGGAGATATCAAACCGCTGACCGACAAACTGCAGGCAATGCTTGATGCGGGTGAGGATTACCAGACATTTACAAAGGTTGCAGACGGTGTAAACGGAAGCGTAAAATTTATTTATAAACAGGATGCGATCAAGGCAGACAGTGAAAATAACAAATAATTTTGATGGTCGGAGGAAAAAGGATGAACTGGATGGAAAACCTGCTGATAATAGCAGGGGTATCTCTGGATATTTTCGCAGCAATGGAATGTCAGGGATCACTGGTTGCAAAAATAAATAAAAAAAATCTGACAGTGATCTGTGGAATCGTTGCGCTGGCACAGCTGATTACGTTATATCTGGGGCATTTTTTGTCCTCCCTGTTCTGCCATTACCGGTCGGTGCCGGACGAAAAGCTGCTGGGACAGATTATATCCATGGTGATTTTTATGATTCTTGGCATCCGGCTGATGGTAAAAGCAATCCGAAACGAACATGTGGAAGAACATCTGGAACATCATCTTGGAATCCGGAGATTTGTCCGCATGGCATGTATCAGTGGAATTTACACGCTGCTTACAGGAATTGCATTTGGATTTCTGGAAACGAATGTGCTTATGATTCTGATCATGATTGTTGTATGTACCGTTGCATTTGTGATCGGCGGCATCTATACCGGATACCGTGTCGGATATGAAGCAAAAACCAAAGTATATATCGTTGGCGCACTGTTGCTGTGGGTGGCAGGACTGGATGTATTATTTGGAAGAATTTTATAAAGAGCGTTATTGTGGAAGAAAACCGGCCATATTCTGGCTGGTTTTCTTTTCTTATATGTGTATAATAAACATGTATGAAAGCGTAAGGCAGGTGCATAAAATGGATTATACGGTTCTTGATCTGGAGATGACGGGACTGGCTCCGAAAAGGGACAAAGTAATAGAAATCGGGGCGGTTCGTGTACGGAACGGAGAGATTGCAGATACATATGGAACGCTCGTGCGTCCGGGAATGTCAATTCCGGAAACGGTAGTACAGCTGACCGGGATTACAGATGAAATGGCGGCTTTGGGGAAAGAAGAGAATGTGGCAATGCAGGAACTTCTGCAATTTATCGGGGATGATATTCTTGTGGGACATAATCTGATTTTTGATTACAGTTTTCTGAAGCAGTGGGCCGTCAATCAGAAAATTCCACTGGAATTGTCGGCCTGTGATACCCTGCGGATTGCGCGGGCACTCCTTCCGGGGGCACAGTCGAAAAAACTGGAAAGCCTGTGCGAATATTTTCAGATTGAACGGGAACATGCACACCGGGCACTGGATGATGCAGTAGAAACATATAAGGTATTTGAAAATTTAAAATCCATAGAAGGTGCTTCCATGGAACTGTTTGTCCCGAAACCTCTGGTGTATAAGGCAAAGAGACAGACGCCGGCAACGGAGCATCAGAAAGAACGGCTCAGGGACCTGATGGAACAATATGGAAGGAAAGACAGTATCAGCTGGGAGACTCTTACACGCAGTGAAGCCTCCCGGCTGCAGGATAAGATCAGGGCTGGAAACTTTTAAGTTTTTCCAGAATGATTTTTTGCGGAAACGGCGCAAGCTGCGCAGCTGCTTCCTGCAGCTGCAAGATTCCGGAGAGATTGCCCCCGGTCTGATAGATGGCTGCCAGCTGTGTGTAGATGCTGCTGTTATCGACATGACAGGAAACTGCAAATTCCAGCAGCTGGCGTGCCTGATCGGTATATCCGGCATCACTCAGTTCCTGGGCATAGATGGCAGCATTTCGTTCAAATGTGGAAAAACGGTCATCACATGCGCTGAGTTCATCCAGGTTTGCAACACCATATTCAAGTTTCAGGTCGGTGTTACTCATGGAAGAAAGATTCAGCATTTTCTGACCGCATAGTGTTTCCAGTGATTTTTTGGCATCGGTCGTAAGGTTTTGTGGTATTTTATCTTCTGTTATGATAAGATAATTAAGATTGCTGATATCTTTTTTGCGTGTGAAATTCGCACTGTGCTCCCGATCCCAGAACTGTTTTTCGAGATTTTCCTGGGCGCGTTTATTTTTATGCATCAAAAAGTTAATATACAGCAGAAAAACGATAAAAATAGCAAGAAATACAAACATAATGGAAATCCTTTCTGATATTGTTGTGTATTCATTATAACTGATTTTGCGAAAGAGGTGAATAGTATGTATAATTTTAATGGTTCAAAACGAAAAAGACAGCTGATTGCACTCATATCGTTGGTTGTTATCGCTGCAATGGTTGTTACAACACTGGTTTCAGCGCTGATTTATGGGTAGCGGCACTTGAAAAAGTGATTGTTTATGTTAAAATACAAGATAACGCTAAAATTATTTTAAAGGAAGAATATGAAGAAGATAACAAAGTTAGGAATGGCTGCAGCAGTACTTTTTTGTGTGGTGGGACTCGGTTCTCATACACAGGCAGCGATGGCAGCAGCGGAGACTACCATCGAAAATGGAATTTCCATCGGAAATGTAAACGTCGGAGGAATGACAGAAAATCAGGCGATATCTGCGGTAGAAGAATACGTGGATGGGCTGATGGATACAACTTTTACGCTGAAAGGAGAAACCGGTTCCATTCAGATGACTGCGGAAGATATGGGAGTGACCGCGGATGCGGATACTGCCGTGCAGGAAGCTTTGGCGGTGGGACACGCCGGAAGTCTGATCAACCGGTATAAAACCCTGCAGGATCTCAAAAAGAAAAAACTGGTTCTCGATATGCATCTGAGTGTAAACAAACAGGCGACGGCCGAAAAGATATATGAGAGCGCAGATGATCTTGCCGTCGGGGCTGTTGATAATGGATTAAAGCGTGTCAATGGAAAATTTGAATTTGTAAAGGGAAAAGAAGGCGTCGAGGTGGATGTCGTAAATTCCGTGTATGCAATCAATGATTTTCTTGCACAGGGCTGGGACGGCTCCAATAATGAGATTGATCTGGTAACAAAGACGGTAGAACCGCGCGGGGATGAGAAAGAACTCGCAGAAATTACGGATCTGATCGGTTCTTATACGACAAACTTTGCAAGTTCGAGTGCAGGACGTGCAAAAAATGTCATAACCGGAGTGAGCAAAGTAGATGGTACAATCCTTTATCCGGGAGAGGAGTTTGATCTGGCAAAAACGGTCAGCCCGTTTACACAGGAGAACGGATATGAACTGGCCGGTGCCTATCAGAACGGAACGGTAGTGGAATCGTTTGGCGGTGGAATCTGTCAGGTTGCAACGACTTTATATAATGCAGTTATCCGGGCAGAACTGGAAATTACGATGCGTTTTAATCATTCCATGCTGGTTCATTATGTGGAACCGTCCATGGATGCGGCAATTGCCGGAAATTATAAAGATCTGAAGTTTAAAAATAATCTGGATGCGCCGGTATATATCGAAGGATATTGCAGTGGCGGTATCATTTATTTTAATGTATATGGAAAAGAAACGAGACCATCCAACCGGGAGATTTCGTTTGAAAGTGAAACCGTTTCAAAGACAGATCCAAAGGTGCAGTTTACAATGGATGCTTCCCTTACCGCCGGTTCGGTTTCTGTTACCCAGTCCGGACAGTCCGGATGCATTGCGCAGTTGTGGAAGATTGTGAAGGTGGACGGAAAACAGCAGAGCAGGGATCTGTTCAACAAGAGTAATTATCAGGCAACTCCAAAGCTTATTACCATTGGAACCAAAGATGCGACAAGCGAGACGCTTTCTGCTTTAAAGGCAGCAATTACAATCGGGGATGAAGCAAAAGTAAGAAGTGCGGCAGCCGGTTTAAAGACAAACGCGCAAAAGAAAGAAGAAGAGCAGAAAGAAGAAGAAAAGAAGGACGATACCGATAAAAAGGAGGACGCAGACAAGAGCGATACGAACAAGAAAGAGGATTCCTCCCAAAAGGATGAAAATAATAAAAAGGAAGATACAAAGAAGGAAGATTCCAAAAAACAGGATACCAAGAAAGAAACAACATCTTCAACAAATACATCCACGAAAAAAACACAATCGTCCAAAGAAAGCGAATAGAAAATAACAGTATGAAAGCAGGAAAATTATCCGAGTCGATATTAAAGCGCTCGGTTCTCCGACAACTTCATAATTCTGCGGTCCGGGCACCGGGAGTGGGAATAGATTTCGGTGCAGTGGATGCTTCTGCGGGAAAGCAGATCGTTACTGCGGAAGCCTGCCGTGCATTTGACACGTTTCCGGAAGCCGGCGTTTATGCGGCATTGAATAATCTTGTATGCAGTGGGGCAAAACCATTGGGAATTACGATGACGCTTCTGCTCCCGACATCCGCAAGCGAAAATGATCTGCGTGCATGGATTTCGGCAGTATCCCGTGTAAGTGAGAAAGAGCAGATTCCGGTTCTCGGAGGACACACGGAAGTTCTTCGGACAGTGACCTCTCCGCAACTGATTGTTCAGGCAGTGGGAGAAGCTGACAGGGAATTATTTGTCACAGCAGCAGGGGCGCAGCCGGATATGGATGTGATTGTGACCAAATGGGTCGGGCTGGAAGGAACAGCGATTCTTGCAACGGAACACCGGGAAGAGTTATCGGCCAGATACGCACAGCCGTTTCTTGACAAAGCGGCAAAATATATAGATTATCTTTCTATCCGTTCGGAGGCCGCAGTCGCCGCAAAGTCTGGCGTTGCTGCAATGCACGACCTCTCAGAGGGAGGCGTTTTCGGAGCTCTCTGGGAATTGGGGCAGTGTTCCGGCGTCGGACTGGAAATTGATCTGAAGAAAATACCAATTCGTCAGGAAACCATAGAAATCTGTGAATTTTTTGATTTAAATCCTTACAAGCTTCTGTCGGGAGGCAGTCTTCTTCTGGCAGCGGCAGATGGCAATGCACTGGTGCATGCGATCCGTCAGGCTGGCGGGGAAGCTGTTATTATCGGAAGGACAACCGACAGCAATGACCGTGTACTTATCAATGGGGAGGAACGCAGATTCTTAGAAACAACACAGACAGACGAATTATGGAATATGGTAAAATGTAATTAGGAGAACAATAAAATATGAGAGAGAAGATTTTAACTTTTATAGAAAAAAACAGCCGCATCGATACACAGGAGCTGGCCGTAATTCTCGGTGTAGATGAGACAGCAGTCATGAATGAGCTGGAAGCTATGGAGCAGGAGGGAATTATCTGCGGATATCATACGCTGATTAACTGGGACAAAGCCGGTGTGGAAAAAGTAACTGCACTGATTGAAGTGCGTGTGACACCGCAGCGCGGCATGGGATTTGATAAGGTTGCAGAGCGCATTTACAATTATCCGGAAGTAAATTCCGTGTATCTTATCTCCGGCGGATTTGACCTGATGGTTACATTGGAGGGGAAGACACTTCGTGAGATTTCCCAGTTTGTATCCGATAAGCTTTCTGCCTTGGATCAGGTACTCAGCACAAAGACAAACTTTATTTTAAAGAAATATAAAGACCACGGAACTGTTATGGCTCCGAAAGCAAAAGATGAAAGGATTATGATGGCATAATGAGAAATCCATTATCAAAAACAATTACAACCATTGAGCCATCGGGTATCCGGAAATTTTTTGACATTGTCAGTGAGATGGATGATGCAATCTCTCTCGGCGTCGGAGAGCCGGATTTTGATACACCGTGGCATATTCGTGATGAGGGAATTTATTCCCTTGAAAAAGGAAGAACTTTTTATACTTCAAATGCAGGTTTAAAGGAATTAAAAATTGAGATTTCCAAATATCTTGACCGGAGATTCGGGCTTTCCTATGACTATAACAAGGAGATGCTTGTGACAGTCGGAGGCAGTGAGGCAATTGATATTGCCATGCGTGCCATGTTAGATCCGCAAGATGAGGTACTTATTCCGCAGCCAAGTTATGTATCCTATGTGCCTTGTTGTGTACTGGCAAATGGAACACCTGCCTTCAGTTCACCGGTTCCGATCGAACTGAAGGCAGAGAACGAATTCCGCCTGACGGCAGAAGAACTTGAGGCTGCAATCACGCCGAAGACAAAGCTTCTTGTTATGCCTTTCCCAAATAACCCGACCGGGGCGGTTATGGAAAAGAAGGATCTGGAAGCAGTTGCAGAAGTGGTAAAGAAACATGATCTGTTTGTCCTGAGTGACGAGATCTATGCGGAACTGACCTATCTGGACAATCATGTATCCATTGCCTCCATTCCGGGAATGAGGGAGCGAACAATCGTGATCAACGGATTTTCCAAATCGCATGCAATGACCGGATGGAGACTCGGTTATGCATGTGGACCGGAAGTAATCATCAAACAGATGTTAAAGATCCATCAGTTTGCGATCATGTGTGCGCCGACCACCAGCCAGTATGCGGCGGTAGAGGCACTGCGCAACGGGGATGAAGATGTTGCCATGATGCGGGAAGAGTACAACGGCAGACGCCGTTATGTACTGGAGCGGTTCAAAGAGATGGGACTTTCCTGTTTTGAACCATTTGGAGCATTTTATGCGTTCCCTTGTATTAAGGATCTGGGTATGACCAGTGATGAGTTTGCAACAAAACTTCTGCAGACGAAGAAAGTTGCGGTTGTTCCGGGTACGGCGTTCGGTGCCTGCGGAGAGGGATTCCTTCGTATAGAACATGTCAAGCCCAGGTAAGGTTCTTCGCGTTGCATCGAATTAATCCGCATGC
>OKRW01003518.1_pt1 | contig 9937 bp, 13 predicted proteins | sample 1601151 | NCBI WGS metagenome assembly OKRW01 (sample SAMEA3541471, study PRJEB24748) | human gut metagenome | biome: human gut; feature: human-associated habitat; material: faeces | place: China | collected 2012 | reverse complement strand
TAGCAATGGGCGCGGCTTCGGAAGAGGCCGCGCCCATTGCAGGATATTATAACACAGAATCGAACGTCTGTTCTACTCCCACTCAGTGACCAATCCAGTACGGGTGCTGCCAATCTGTGTCACATCACGCCGCCGAGAGGTTGATTCGTGCGTAATTTGAGCGAATCAGGCTCCTGATTCGCAATTTTGGGAATAACTCAATTGATTCGCAAAACCGCAGGTCGACCCTTTAATCACTCCCGAGTTTTCGTAGGGATTCGTAGCGGGCGGTTTAAAATAGGGTGATTCGATGCGGGCGGACTCGGCAGGCAGATCTGCTATAGTCTCACATCTATCGGCGACGGGTGGTCATCGAGGAATCTCTCGAGCGTCGTCTTGCTCTTGTTGCCGTAAAGGACTTCATAAGCTTCTGGCGATAAAGCACGGAACAAAGCAAGCATCTCCGCGTCGACCCTTGCGGGCGAACACCCATCGGGCCCTGGATTGAACAGGCGCTCGCTGTGTGCAACGCGGTTGCGTAGCTTGTTGATCGCTTCGAGCTGCAGGTTGAGCATCGGCCTGTCGGTTCCGGCTGGCCATGCAGCGTGAAGATACGGGATCCAAAGGTCTCGTTCACGGCTTCGGTCGGTCATATGCGCCCAGAAGCCGAGCATAAGACCTGCAATCACCTGATTGGGGTTTGCGGGGTCGTGTGCCCGCCCGCGGGCGTCGTCAATGGCTCGGCGGTTCACCATATTCACGTCGCGCAGTTTTTTCGCCTTGCTCTTTCGCATGATGGGGCGCGTCACGGGTGAGCTCGCGTCAAAGAGCCAGTGCTCGTCACCCTCGAAGCGCTCGGTGAGGGCCCTATCGTACGCATTACGTAGTGCGAGCTCGAAGTGCGCAATGTCGCCCATGAGGGCGCGCCCGAGCATGAGGTTCCATTCGTGCAGCTCGAGCGCGCGTTCGACGTCACCGACACAAAGGTTCAGGTAAGAGGAAAACCTTGATGGCGAAAGCCAGCGCTCGGCCCACTCGAGCCGCACTTCGGTTTCGGGGTGCTCGCATGCGTCTGCCATAAGGTATCTCCTGTAAAACAAATTTAGGCCCGGTGACTTGAATCAGCGGTCATCCCGGGCCCATCAATGCGTATTATATACGGCCTTGTTGGATTTGGCAATCTCGTGCTAAGTACCGCAACGCTATAGGATTAGCTGGTCAAGCAGAAAGCCGTAACGCCCGATGCTCCCGTTTTTGGTGAATTCGATAAGGTTCGCAGCAGAAAAATCAACATCGTCCGGGATCTCGTTTTCGACAATTATGACCTGGCAGTTTCCGCATTGGTCGAGCATGTACGAAAGCATCGAGCTCTTCATTCCTTCGGCAACGCCTTCCTGCTTGCTTTCTTTCAGGGAGAGAATCGGCGAGTCAAGGATGAGCATTCGCGGCGCATGTTTACCGCATTCGTCAAGGTATCTCATCAATACGAATGCGAATATCGAATTCAAGAAACCCCTGTAGCCTTTCCCCTCAAATTTCTTGTCCTTTCCGTTCACGGTCACGTCGAAAGTCGTGCGATTGAGACCGGCAAACCGGAAATCGGGGTAACCGCATCGCTCCACAGCCGAAGAGACGCGATCGCTCAGATCATCGAAAACGTCGTCGCGGAACAGTTTCTTTGCGTCATATTTAGGAGCATCGGCTTCTCGTTGCATTTCGAGATAAATGTCCTGCCCGTACTCTTCGTCGAGGGATTCAAGTATTTCGATTTCGGCCTGGAGGGAACTCGCTGCTTTATACGCTTCCAGAATTTCTCTCAAATTGTCATAGTCAGGCTTCAAGACGTCCTCGATTTGAGCCATGAGGCCATCTCGCTGCTCCTCTAATTCAGCAAGCCTACTAAGCTCGGCCTCAAGATCGCTATGTGTTTCGCCTAAAACCGAATCAAGATCCCGCAACTGAGCGGCGACTTTGACCTTCTCGGCTTTGCAGGCTTCTTCGTACGAATCGCATTCCTCCGCAGGGATCTCCCCATCGCAAAACGGGCACCTTTCGGCATTGTCTCCTAGTCGCTTCTCGCCGTCTAAGATGAAATCCAGTCTACTCATGTCTGATTCGTATTGCGACTTCAGTTGGCCGTAGCGCTCTTCCAAAGAACCGAGTTGGCTGATCAGGGATTGGGCTTGCACGATGCCCGTGAATATCGATTCCGCCTCCCGCTTGGCGCTGCTGAGCTTTTCGGAGACGTCGGCAAGTTCTCGAGCCAAAGCCTTCTCGTCGATTGGCTCGGCTGGGAGAGCGTCCAGTTGCGACCGAATCTCTTTGATCCTCATCGAAAGGGGCGCTCTTCTTTGGGCGATGTAGGATCGAACGGCTTCCGATTTCGCCAACACTATCTTCTTGTCTTCGACCTGCAATTCCTCTAATCCGCCCTCGTAGGCTAGGTACGCCAAGGTGTTTAGGTTCAGGGTTATGCTGCCATATCCGGGGTTGTCGATAATTGTTCTCTCGCTAAAGATGTGGTCTTCCTTTAGGCAGAACTGATGGAAGAAGACTCGCCAAGATAGGGCGGCGCTTTTTCCTGCCTGGCTGCTGATTATTTTCACCTCGTCTTCAATGCCGATCAATCTGAGGAGCAGGTTCTTGAAGTCGATTCTTTCGGATTTCTTTCCGCCACTTTTGACGCTGTAGTTTCCCGACGGCATCACGTCGCTGTTCGAGCTAACGACAACCTTGCTCGCGGCCTTCTCGTTGCCATCATCGTCGCATTCCACAGAGCGAGCGATTAGCACCTCGTGTCCGCAGCCATCCCTTAGCTTCATCTGGAAATCGCTATAGCCGGTTTTACTTGGATTAGCGGGACACCCATCGCCTCCGAACAGATAGTCGATAATCTTCACGATCATTGACTTTCCCGTATTGGAGGGCCCGTACACGATATTGACTCCCTGCCGGAATCGAATGGCGGATGTGCGTACATCTCGCCCGGATGCTGTTATTTCGCTGATATAGAAGCCGCCCATAGGCCATCATCCCCCAATCGCGTCTTTCCGATTTTCAACATGCGCGAAAATCGATTCGATCCCGTTCGCCCGAACGTAGTCGAATGCGCTCGTAACCGTGTCGCTGTATTCTTCGGCATATTCCGCATCGATCGAGCAAGCGAACGCCTGCCCTTTTGAGGAAAGCCGATACAAGAACCCCTCTTCGCTCGCAAAAGGAAGAACATAGCCCTTCTTGACGAGTATCTTCAACCCTCTATCGACAAGCCCCTTTCTTGCGGCAAGCTCGCAGTGCATGAATCGATTGTCCCCGTTTGCGTTATGGTTTGAAAGCGAGAATGCTTTTCCGTAAGTCGCGAGGAAGTCGATTGCCTGAATAGACGTCGCGTCCAAATCTTCAGGCACGACGCTTAGCAGCATCGCAAGCCTCAAGGCGGTTTCGAACGGCGTGTTGAAAACCCTATACGTCGTCATCGAGCCACCCCCTGATTCTCTCATCGTTAACGAGTATGTGGCACATCCCTTTCTTTTCAGAATTGCCTATCCAAGAGGTATCGCGGGTCGCGAAGCACTTGTCCGCGCTTATCTGAACCGATTGCTTCAAGGTGTGCCTGAGGCGGTCCATTCCCGAGCCGTACTCGCACTCATACGTATCGATAACGCCATCGTAAACCTCGTCTTCGAGTGCGCGGAACTGGTCGTCATCGGGCTCATCATACGCATCACGAAGCCCGCGTCTCAACGCTTCGGCAGCATAGTAATCGGTTCTCTGCCTTTTGAAGTGCTTTTGATGATTCGGATAGGAATCGATATTCGATGGGCCGATAGAACAGGTGCCTTCAATCTCTCCATAGACCCTCATCAGCGCATCAACATACGGCATTTCTTGAGGTGCTATGTCAGACGGGACAGGGGGTCTGGGCAAAGGTTTGTCCTTGCGAGAAGGCTCAGTTTTGCGCTTAGAAACGTCCCGAGGTGCGCTGTTCACCCATGCGAGGGATTCGAGGAAGGCTTCGGCCAAGAACTTGGCGAGCGACTCGCTTTGCGCGAGATCCGTCATCTTTCTTTTCATGCCGCTCGAGCAGGCTGAGTCGCGAACAAGCGACAGCACTTCGAGCTGAAGCTGCTCGATCTTGCTGGAGTTGAGCTTCGGTAGAACCATCTTCGCAAAAGAATCCTCGATGGTCGAAAGAACCCTGCGATCTTGGCGAGCTTCCCGAATCACGCACTGGACATCCATCTTGCCGGTTTTAATTCTGCTCGCATCCCCTGAATCGATATAGAAGGGGTCCCCGTTTCGATTAAACACCTCTGCCGGCGTGGTTACGAAGCCGAAAAGAAGGTTGATGAGCTCTTGATCGCTCACTTTTCCGTTCCACGCATCCTTAAGGGCGCAGTAAAAGCTTGCGAATGAGATTCCGTTCTCTTTCGAAAGACCTATTTCTTTCCGTTCTCTTACCAAACTCTCACCAACTTCGCACCAAATCCGGCACAGCGACTTTAGTGCCCTTGTTCCATAAACTGGTCCTCGTAATCGCGTTTAACGCAGGTCAATAATCAGTTTGTAATTTTATCAAATTGTCAACAGCTTTACTTGAGCACCTATAGCGTACACATGTTCGTCTATCGGTTCGAAGAAAGCTCGTGGCTCAGCTGCAAACACGCATTACCGAACACTCGCGAGATTAGCCAAGCCGTCAATTAATTCGCAATAGCGAACTGCGCAGTTCGCGACCTTATCAGGAAAGGCCGTGAACACCATGTCCAACGGAAAAAAGAAGAGCATCGAGATCATCATCCCGTCCTCGCTCGACGACGAAGGCGCGCGCATGCTCGTTATCCCGCTGATGCGCAAGCCGGTGCTGATGCAGGACGTGTACCAGCCCGATCAGGTGATGAAGCTGCTGCGTATCAGCAAGCCGCGCTTCTACGAGCTCACCGATCTTAAACAGCGCAACCCGCTGCCCACGCACAACTACGGCCCGGGCAAGCGCGGCACGATCATCTTGCGCGAGGAGCTCGTCGAATGGATCGCGTCCCTGCCCAAGGGCATCGGGAACGGCAAGCCCGGCGAGCTGCCCGAAGATTAGTCTTCACCAGCAAAACCCCAGAAAACCCGAACGACGTTTCGCCGCGTCATCACGGCGACCCTAGCTGCTTCAATGCGTCCCAGCGATATCGCCCTTTGACCAAGCGGCTGCAACGGCGGCCAACCAGAATGAAAGGAAAGCAATGGAAAGCAAGAGACCCGAGCGGCTGCAGCAGGCAAAGCGTCCGGGCGCGGCGGAGCCTTCGGGCCATATGCCGCCTCTGTACACCGTGACCGAGGCCGCGGACTGCCTGCATGTGAGCCGCTCAACTGTGTACCGCCTCATCGAAGACGGGAGCTTGCGCGGTACCCGCATCGGGCAGGCGCTGCGCTTCACCCCGGACAACATCCGCGAGCTCATTGCGCTCGGCTCCGTCGACAGGGGCGCCTAACGCATGGGTGCAGCCCATGGCATCGAGGGCTCGTTCGTCGTCGTCCATGAGTTTATGGCGAAAGGCCTCGGCTTGAAGGGCGACGATCTCATCGTCTACGCGAGGATCTTCGACTTCACCAACGCCGGAAAGCCCTACTTCGAGAGCAAAGCCGGCTCGGCCGGCTTCTGCGGCATCAGCAAGCGAGCGGCGTTCTCCGTCGTCCCGCGACTGAAGGCGCGCGGGCTCATCGAGGAGGTCGAGCCGTGCGACGAGACGAAGAGAATAGGCAGCCGGTGCTACATCCCGGCGAAAGAGTCCCTCTCCGCCCTCGGCATCACCTTCGCAACCGATGAAGAACCTGCATATGCGTCAGGCGACGCCGATGAAGAACCTGCACTACTGCCTTCTGTGACCAGTGAAGGTCCTTCATCCCCAAGGGCACCTCGCGATGAAGAACCTTCATCGGGGCCCCTGCAGAAGCTGCACCCGATAGCAAAGACAGACAACAGTTATTTCGAATAGAGAAGAGACCTATGGACGAGGAAAACGCTTTCAGGCTTTACACGAGGGAAGAAGCCGATGCGAGGGGCATAGGCTACGACCCCCGAGTTGAAATCCGCTGCCCGCATTGCGGCGAGCCGTACGAGCAGCAGGGCTTCATCGGGCGCGCGGGCCGAATCGCCTGGGTCACCCACAAGAAATGCCAATGCGAGGGCGCAGTCGCCGAGCGCGAACAGGCCCGACAGGCAGAAGCGGAGGCGAAGCGGATGGAATCCCAGCGCCGGCTCAAGCGCTGCGGGGTCCCGCGACGCTACATGTCCGCCCAGATCAGCGTGCCGGAGGCGGCAAGGTACGTCGTCGGGTTCGGCAGCGCCGGGGACAAGGGGCTCTACATCGTCGGCGGCGTGGGGACGGGAAAGACCTACGAGGCATGCGCGCTCGCGAAGTCCTTCTTCGAAGCGGGCTACACCGTGCGCGTGACGACGTCGCTTGCAATGCTCGACTCGGTGAGCCGAAGCTACGACGACCCGTCGACGGCAGGCATCTCCGTTTTCACCGGGGTCGACGTCCTCGTAATCGACGACCTGGGCAAAGAGAACGGCAACGCGCGGGCGCTCACGACGCTGTTTCAGATCATCAACTCTCGCTATGAGGACGGCAAGCCGACCATCTACACGTCGCAGTACGACCTGCAATCGCTCCAGCGCCGCATGTCGCGCCAGCACGAATCCGAGAGCGCCGAGGCCATCGTGTCTCGCATCTGCGAGACAAGCGCGATCGTCCAGCTCGGCGGGAAGGACCGCCGCCGGAGCGCGAAGGCGAAATAAGCCTTCCCCCGCAATATCCGAGCGAACCCTAAAGGGAGCTTCCCGCAGACAAAGCAAAGGCAATAGGCGTTATCTGGGCGAGCGGGCGGGGTCGGCTGGGCCAAACCAACCATCAGAAGAGCCGGACCCTTGCCCCGCCCGAGCAACCAAGTCCCACCGCGAGAGAAAGGCAGGCAGATGGGCACCACGATTCAGGACTTCGAGCCAAGATCCAAGCCCCTCGACGAGGAGACGCGCGAACGGCTCGTCTCTAAATGCCAGGAAAACGGCTGGCTCAAGGTCGGCGGCTACGACTGGCAGGACGACCCGTTTCTCGAGGAATATCCCTACGAGTTCATGCGCATCGACGACATCGACGCGCTACGCGAGCACTTCGAGCGGGGCAACTGGGCGATCCGCCAGGGCGTTGTGTTCGACGACCTGGCGTTCATCAACCAAGTGAACGGAGGCGACGAGTGGTGGACCCTCAAGCGCGACGGCGAAGAATGGGTGGCTTTCGAGTCGACGAGCTTCTCCTACGTCATCGAGGCGAAGGGCCGCGCCGCGTTCGAGACGCTTGTGCGCTCGATGCAGCTCGCAACGCCGGCGCAATGCAAGGCCCTCGACTACTACGACAAGGACGCGTCGGCCAAATGGGCCGCAGAGCGCAATCCGCGCACCCCGAGCTCGAACGCCCCCTCGCGCAGCGCGCCTCAGACGCCCGCGAAGCCGCATCCGCCCGAAACGGCCGCAGCCACGTACCGCGCCGCGAGGCCCAGGCCATCGACTAACGAAGAACAATCAGCAAACCAATCGCTGGGACAGCTTGTCCCAGCGAGGAATCCAGAGAAAGGAGCCAACCCATGGCAACGGATTTCGGAGACGAGAGCGGCGAGAAGCTGTTCGACTGGATGCTCAGGGTCGGCCAAGAGGCCGGCCAGGAAGCCCTCGCCAAAAGCGCCAAGGGCCTCGCCGAAGCCATCAGGAGCACGTGCGCCGGCATCGAGAAGAAAAGGTCGGGAGACGTCGCCGCGAAGACAGCAGGATGGGCGAAGCTCAGCATGCGCGAGTTCGAGGACCTTCCCGAATACGAAACATTGGCCGACATGATTTCCTCGCAGCTCAAGAAAGAGGGCGTCGAGCACGCCTTCACGAACGAGGGCGGAAAGCGCTTCCTCGTGTTCAAGGCGAACGAGGCGCCGTCGGTAGCCTGACCTGTGTCAAGTTTTCGGACACGGAAGCTCGAGGAATTACGCGGCCATGGGAAGCCCCTCTTCGGCCTGCTTGGTCCGCTCGAAGAACGAATCCATGACCTGCGCCGGCACCTGGTAGCCGATGGTGGAGTGGGGCCTTCTGCGGTTGTAGTCGGCCTCGATGAACTCGATCACCGCGTGCTTTGCGGCGTCGCGGGTCGGGAAGCGCCTGCGGTGGCACATCCCGTTCTTCAGCGTGGCGAAGAACGACTCGGCCACGGCGTTGTCGTGGCAGTTGCCGGTGCGACTGCAGGAAAGGCGCACGTCGTTGGCCCGCGCCCACTCGGCCAAGGTCCTGCTGGCGTATTGGGCGCCTCTGTCGGAATGGAAAATGGCGTTTCCGGCCACGTAGCCGCGCGACTTGGCCGACTCGAGCGCCGCCACCGCGATGTCGGCGGTCATCCGGCCCGAGAGCGACCAGCCGACCACCATGCGCGCGCAGAGGTCGATCGCCGTGGCCGGGTGCAGCCACCCCTCGCCGGCGCGAAGGTATGTGATGTCGCCCACGAGCCTATAGGTGGGAACGGGACTCGTGAAGTCGCGGCGCACCAGGTCGGGGCGGGGCTTGGCCCTGGGGTCGGGGACCGCGGTCCTTTTCCTTGCGTTGGGCGTGCAGCCGCGTATCCCCGGCTCGCGCATCAATTTCAGGACTCGGTAGCGCGTCAAGCGGGAGAATTCCGGCGGCAGCATCGCGTGCACGACCCGAACCCGAAGCGCCCGTCGGATTCCAGCCGCACGCTCATCACCGCGTCGCGCTCGGCGGACCAGCCGTCTTCCGGGCGGCCGTTCGCGAGCCACGAGCAGAAGCCCGACCGGCTTGCGCCGAGAATGCGGGCCATCAGGGAGACGGGGAATCCGGCCTTCTCCTCCGGCATGAGGCGGCAGCGCGCGGCTACCCCTGCTCTCTGGCGAAGAAGGCCGCGGCTTTTTTCAGGAACGCGTTCTCCATCTCGAGCTCGCGTATGCGCTTGCGCGCCTCGCGCAGCTCGCGGTCCTCGGCCTTCGGGCTGGGCTGGCCGGAAAGCTCCCGCCTGCGCTTTATCGCCCATTGGTTGACCGTCTTGGAATTGAGGCCCAGTTCCCTGCAGCATTCCGAGATCGGCCTTCCCGTCGAGATCACGTAGTCGGCGGTCTCGCGCCTGAACTCGTCGGCGTGCTTGGCGGCTGGGTTGGCCATGTTCGCCTTCCTTTCGTCGTCGTTGCGTTGCATTCTAATTGGATTGGCTATACTAAGCTGGACAGTTTCGTGAGGGCCGGAAGAGCCAGGAAGCCCATGGCGGACCCGAAGCACCCCAGGCATTTCACTGACGAATTCAAGCGGCAGATAGTCGAGCTCGTAAACGCGGGGAAGCCCAAGGCGGACGTGATGCACGAGCACGACCTGCCGAAGAGCGCCGTCGACAGATGGGTCAAGTCAATCAACGCCACGGGATCGCCACACGCCGCCGACAACCGCACGCCCGAGCAGAGCCGGGTGATCGAGCTAGAGCGCGAGAACCGCAGGCTGCGCATGGAGGTCACGCTTTAAAGCAGGCGGCGCCGATATTCGCACGAAAGTGACGGCGATGGCGGCCAACGCCAACCGCTGCCCGGTATCGGCGCGATGCGAGGTCCTCGACGTTGCGCGCCCGGCCTGCTACTCCATGCGGTCGCGTCGGGCGGGCCCCGCGCCGCCCGACCCCGTCGAGCCCGCCGCGCTGGCGGCGCACGAGGCCAGCCGCGAGCGCTACGGGGTCCGCAAGATCAAGTCGGCGCTCTCCCGGGACGGCATAACCGCCAGCCGCAGGCGCATCTGCAGGATAATGCGGAAGAACGGCCTGAACAGCGCATATGACCGCAAGAGGTTCAAATGCCATGTTCGGCAGGCCCAACGAGGTCGACCCGCCGAACATGGTCGCCGGGGAGTTCGGCGGGGGCGCGGGGCGGGCCCACG
>OKRW01003514.1_pt1 | contig 9941 bp, 7 predicted proteins | sample 1601151 | NCBI WGS metagenome assembly OKRW01 (sample SAMEA3541471, study PRJEB24748) | human gut metagenome | biome: human gut; feature: human-associated habitat; material: faeces | place: China | collected 2012 | reverse complement strand
CATCGGGAATCCCGAATGTCGCATCAACTTGGCGCAGGCGGCCACCTATATAGCTCTTGCGCCGAAAAGCAACGCGTGCGAAGCGGGCATCGATGCCGCCTTGGCGGAAGTGCGCAACGGGCCCAAGCGCGATGTTCCCGACTATCTCCGTGACAGGCACCGTCCCGGCTCCGAGCACTATGGCGTGTACAAATATCCGCACGATTATCCTGCAGGCTGGGTCGATCAGCGCTATCTGCCCGAAGGGCTTGAGCGCGGTTGCTTCTATCATCCCTCCGAGCGCGGTTGGGAGGCGTATCGCGTAGATGCCGCAGCGCGCGATCGGGCGCAGGCCGTGCATGTGTCTGCCCGAGATAGGGCGCAGGTTCCCCATGCGGCAGCGGGGGTCCATCATGGGGCCGAGCTGCCGAAGGGAAGGTCGGTCGATATCGAGGCGAACGGTGCGTGCAACGGGCAGAGGAAACCGGGCGCGCGGGATGCTTCCGAAGGCAAGGAAACGGGTGCCCGTTAGGCGCTTCTTCTTAAGGGGCGCAAGGCAAAACCCCACGTCTTTTTGAAGGTAACCGCATTGCAACCGCTATGAACGGCGGGTGTAAACACATGCGTCGGCGGGGTAGAATCCAAGACCGCATGCTATAGTTGGCGGCGTATGCGGATATATGAAGGAGGCGTCTGGTGGATTTCGGCGAAGTTATGGGCGTGGTTTTGCCTATCGTGTACGTGGTGCTCGGCGTGGCTTTGGTGTGGTTCGTGATCGAGCTTGTCATCACCGTGCGCAAAACGCGTACCACGGTCGACAAGATGAAGGAGCAGCTCGACCCGACGCTTGAAAGCGTGCAACGCATAACGAAATCGCTCGAGCCCGCTATGGACAAGGTCGATCCGCTCGTCGATCGCGTGTCCTTGACCGTGGATGCGGCAAATCTCGAGATCATGCGCCTCGACCAGATCTTGGAGGATGTCAGCGACATCACCGACTCCGCCTCGAATGCGGTGGGCGCGGTCGAGGCAGCCACGAACGCTCCCATGGAAATCATGAACAACGTCACCTCCAAGGTTCGCGAGAAGCTCAAGCCCAAGCATGCCAGCGATGAATCGGTTGCTCTTGGCGAGGCGAAGGCGAAGGCCCAAGCCGCAGCGTTGGCAGGCGTGCCGGACGAAGGCGACGATGCCCAGGGCGGTACCCCCTCCAAGGCCCAGGCAAACGACGACGATGCGCCCCAGCAGGCCCAGCCCGATGACCAGCCTGAGCAGCCTGCGTACTTCACGTATGCTCCCCAGGGCAACGATTCCTCCCAGGAGCGCTAGGAGCTGGTATCCATGGCCACCAATCCCGATGTCGCGATGGAGAAGGCCCGCCGACGGTTTCTCATGGTATGGACCGCGGTAGGCGCCATCCTGCTCACAGGCGCAGCGGTCTACCTCATCAACATCCTCAGCGTCCCGATCGGCATCTTGCTTTGGACGCTGGTCATCGTGTTCTGCCTGCGCGGCACGGTGAACAAGCTGGAATCCAAGGGCGTGCCGCGCCCGGCGGGAACGGGCATCGCCTATCTGCTCATGTTCGCCGTGTTGGCGATCGTCAGCTTCCTTATGCTCTCCCCGGCGTTCGGCTTCGGCGAGCAGTTCACCGACCTGGTGCAGAGCATCCCCGGCTACATCAACGACTTCATGGGCTGGGCCAACGGCGTGTACGCTCGCTATTCCGATGTGTTCCAGAACAACACGGTGCAAGCCTATATGAACGAGGCCTTGTCCTCTATGGGCTCAGCGGCGTCCGATGTGGCGCGACAGAGCGCCACGGGCGTGGTCGCCATCGGCGCCGGCGTGGTGAACACGGGCATAGCGGTGGGTTTCGCCCTGGTCATAGCGTTTTGGATCCTCATCGAGCTTCCCGCGCTCGGTCGCGAGACCATGCGATTGGCAGGCCCTTCCCATCGCGAGACCATGGATATGCTGCACGTCACGTTCACGCGCGTCATGGGCGGCTATATCAAGGGCACGCTTATCCAGTGCGGCGTTATCGGGGTGGCGTGCGGCGTGCTGTTCGCCGTCTCGGGCATTCCCAATTACGCCGCGCTCGGCATCATCGCGGGCATTTTGAACATCATACCCATCGTAGGACCGTGGCTCGGCGGTGCGCTGGCGGCGCTTGTGGGCGTGTTCGTCAGCCCGTGGATTGCCCTGGTGGCGCTTGTGGGCACCATCATCATCCAGCAGGTGGTGTATACGTTCGTCTCTCCGAAGATCATGGCGTCATCGGTTGACATCCATCCGGCGCTTACCCTTATCGCCTTGGTTGCGGGCAGTGCGATCGGCGGGGCCATGAGCGGGTTCACCGGCTCGCTTGTGGGCATGCTGGCCTCTATTCCCGCCGTGGCGGTTATGAAGTCCGTTTTCGTGTATTATTTCGAGAAGCAAACCGGGCGCCAGCTGGTTGCCGAGGACGGCGTGTTCTTCCAGGGCACGCCCCGATCCGACGGATCGCTCGACCCCATCGCCGATGCAACGTCCCCTCATCCGGACGCTTCGACGGGCTTCTCCCTTCCGAAGGTGGGTCGCGGCAAAGAGCAACGTCGCGACGGCGATCGGCAATAGGGCGCACGCGCGCCGATTTATGGCAAGGCATAGTTAGAAAGACAGGCACATGGAGTACATGACTAGCGCGGAGATCCGCGAGAAGTACTTGAAGTTCTTCGAGAGCAAGGGCTGCAAACGCATGCCGTCCTCCTCGCTCATCCCCGACGACCCCTCGCTGCTGCTCACTAGCGCGGGCATGGTGCAGTTCAAGCCCTACTTCCTTCACCAGAAGGAGCTCGACCCCGCATACATCGGCACCACTACGGTGCAGAAGTGCGTGCGCACCAACGACATCGACAATATCGGCGATGCTCGCCACCTGTCGTTCTTCGAGATGCTGGGCAACTTCAGCTTCGGCTGCTACTTCAAGCAAGAGATGTGCGCATGGGCCTTCGAGTTCTCCACAGAGGTGCTCGCCTTCCGAAGGACAAGCTGTACTTCACCGTGTTCGAGGACGACGACGAGACCATCGAGATTTGGAAGTCGCTCGGCGTGGCCGAAGACCACATCTCCCGTTTGGGCGAGGATGATAACTTCTGGCGCGCCGGGCCTACCGGCCCGTGCGGCCCGTGCTCCGAGATTTACTTCGATCAGGGCCCCGAGGTTGGTTGCGGCAGCCCCGACTGCAAGCCCGGCTGCGATTGCGACCGCTTCCTGGAGTACTGGAACTGCGTATTCACCCAGTACGACGGCCAGGAAGATGGCACGCTGGCCCCGCTTAAGACCAAGAACATCGATACCGGCATGGGCCTTGAGCGCATGGCGGCCATCATGCAGGGCGTTACGAACAACTACGACACCGACGTGCTTCGCAGTCTGGTCGGCGTGGGCGAGCGCTTGGCCGACGTCGAGTACGGCAAGGACGAGGCTGCCGACCTGTGCCTGCGCATCATGGCCGACCATAGCCGTTCGGTCACGTTCATGATCGCCGACGGCATCCTGCCCTCCAACGAGGGCCGCGGCTATGTGCTGCGCCGTCTGCTGCGCCGTGCCGCCCGCCATGGCCGGATGCTGGGCATCGACCACCCCTTCCTCGTGGATCTGGTGGAGACCGTCATCCAGTCCAGCGAGTCCGCCTACCCCGAGCTGCGTGAGCATGACGCCTATATCAAGAAGGTCATCGGCACCGAGGAGGCAAACTTTGCCCGCACCATCGATGCCGGCATGAACATCCTGAACAACATGATCGACCGTCTGGAGAAGGCACACCAGAAGCTGCTGAGCGGCATGGACGCCTTCAAGCTGAACGATACCTTCGGCTTCCCGCTGGATCTGACCAAGGAGATCGCCGCCGAGCAGGGTCTGGAGATCGACGAGGACGGCTTCCACGCAGAGATGAAGAAGCAGAAGGAGCGCGCCCGCGCTGAGCGTCTGAAGAAGAACATCTCCGGCTGGAGCGAGGATCTGTTCGGCGCACTGGAGGCCGAGCCCACCGTCTTTACCGGTTACGACACCCTGACCGACAAGGGCACTGTTGTGGCGCTGAGCGATGAAGAGACCCTGACCGATGCCATTGCCACCGACGAGGAGGCAAAGGACGGCGTGCTGGTGGTGCTGGATAAGACCCCCTTCTACGCTGAGATGGGCGGTCAGGCTGCCGACCACGGCGTGCTGAACGGCACCGAGTGCAGCCTGCGCGTGCTGGACGTGAAAAAGACCCCCAAGGGCTACTACGTCCACACCTGCGTGCTGGAGAGCGGTATCGTGAAGGTGGGCGATGTGCTGACCGCACAGGTGGACAAGGGCTACCGCATGGCCATTGCCCGCAACCACACCGCTACCCACCTGCTGCAGGCTGCCCTGCGTGAGGTGCTGGGCGACCATGTGCATCAGGCTGGTTCCTATCAGGATGCCTCCATCACCCACTTCGACTTCACTCACTTCAGCGCCGTGACCCCCGAGGAACTGGCACGGGTGCAGAAGATCGTTAACGATAAGATCTTTGACTCCATGAATGTCACCGTGCAGGAGATGCCGGTGGAGGAAGCCAAGAAGCTGGGCGCAATGGCTCTGTTTGGCGAAAAGTACGGCAAGGTGGTCCGCGTGGTGGATATCGAGGGCTGGTCTACCGAGTTCTGCGGCGGCACCCATGTCAAGAACACCGCCCAGATCGGCGGCTTCAAGATCGTCAGCGAGAGCTCTGTTGCTGCCGGCATCCGCCGCATCGAGGCCGTCACCGGCCGCAACCTGCTGATCCGTGCAAACCTGCAGGAGGCCATGCTGCATGATGTGGCCAACACCCTGAAGGCCAACAACGTGGCTGCTCTGCCCGCCCGTGCCGAGGCTGTGATGGCTGAGAACAAGGCCATGAGCCGCGAGCTGGAGGAGATGAAGGCCAAGATCGCCGCCTCCAAGGTGGACAGCCTGTTCGACAATGCCGAGGAAGCAGACGGCGTGAAGATCGCTTCTGCATACTTTACCGGTACCACCGGCGACACCCTGCGCGGCATGTGCGACAGCATCCGCGACAAGGCCGTGAACCCCGTGGTGGCTGTTCTGGTGGGCAAGGCTGAGGATAAGATCACCATGGCTGTTACCGTGAATAAGCTGGCACAGGAAAAGGGCCTGAAGGCCGGTGTGCTGGTCAAGGAGTTGTCTGCTATCGCAGGCGGCAAGGGCGGCGGCAAGCCGGACTTTGCAATGGCCGGTCTGAAGGACGAGACCAAGATCGACGAGGCACTGGCTGCTGTGAGCGCCATCGTCAAGAAGGCTCTGGGCTAAAAAGAATCAATGCTCCGTGCCCCGGTGCCGGATGCGCGCCGGGGCGGCGGGCTTTTGTAGAAGCAGGAAGGAGTGTTCCCCCATGGAAGATTGTCTGTTTTGCATGATCGCAGAGGGCAAGATCCCCTCTAAAAAGCTGTACGAGGATGACCAGGTAGTGGCATTCTACGACATCAACCCGCAGGCAAAGGTGCATTTCCTTGTGGTTCCCCGCAAGCACATCTCCTCTGCCGCTGCGCTGACCGAGGAGGATGGTGCTCTGCTGGGCCACATCTTCGCCGTCATCGCAAAGCTGGCCAAGGAGCAGGGGCTGGAAAACGGTTACCGCATCATCTCCAACGTGGGCGAGGACGCAGGCCAGACCGTGAAGCATCTGCATTTCCATGTTCTGGGCGGCGAAAAACTGCCTGTCTGATTCCAATACGAAAGGGAGATTTTGATTATGGCTGAAACTTATACCCTGCATGTTGCAGGCCTGACCCGTGAGCTGACCATCTGCAAGGTGAACGACCACATGGACATTGCCGCATTTATCATGCTGGGTGATGCCGAGCTGACCGTGGCCGCTGCTGCGGAGCTGCTGAAGAAGTGCCCGGATTTTGATATCCTGCTCACCGCCGAGGCCAAGGGCATCCCGCTGGCACACGAGATGAGCCGCCAGAGCGGCAAGCCCTACATCTGCGCCCGCAAGGGTGTCAAGCTGTATATGCCGGATCCCGTGGTGGTGGAGGACCAGTCCATTACCACTGCCGGTAAGCAGAAGCTGGTCATCGACCGCAAGGAGCTGGAAAAGATGAACGGCAAGCGGGTGCTGGTGGTAGACGATGTCATCTCCACCGGCGGCTCTCTGAAGGCACTGGACGCGCTGGCAGAAAAGACCCAGTGCACCATCGTGGGTCAGGCCGCTGTTCTGGCCGAGGGCGACGCTTCTGAGCGCAAGGATATCATCTTCCTTGAGCCGCTGCCCCTGTTCTTCCACTAAGCCGGGATGCGCCGCCCGCTCTGCGCGTTCTGCGCCGGAATGATGGGCCTTAGTTTCCTATGGAATTTTTTGCCGCAAACGGAGCTTTTTATGCCGTTTGCGGCATTTTTTGTTGCCTTTTTGCTGCTGCTTTGCATCCCGCGCCGCAGCCGCAAGCTGGCGCTCTGTCTGCTGCTGGGCGCACTGGCGGGGCTTTGCGCGGTGCATACCACGAGCGCCCGGCTGGAGCGTGTCCGGGCAAATTACGCCGGGCGCACCGTGCTGCTGACTGCTGAGGTGGAGCGCGTGGACAGTAACTATTTTTCGGACACAGTGGACGCGACCCTGTGGGTAGAAAGCGTGAACGGCAGCCCGGCGGGCTTTCGCATAGCTTGTGCAGAGCTGCCCGCCTGCGCGGCAGGGCAGCGGGTGCAGGGCTGGTTCACGCTGCAACAACCGGACATGGAAGAACAGACGGCGCAGTACGCGGATGGCATCGCTTTGCAGGCAGAGCCGTTGGCAGAAAAGCCGCAGCTCACCGTACTGGGCGAGAGCGGCAGCTTCCGTGCCCGCACCCACCGCTTGCAGCAAAAACTGAGCGAGAGCCTGCGCCGTGCCATGCACCGGGACACCGGCGGCGTGCTGGCTGCTATGACGGTGGGAGACCGCAGCGGGCTTTCGGCGCAGCTGCGCAGCGCCTACCGGGGTGCGGGGCTTTCCCATGTGCTGGTGGTCAGCGGCATGCACGTTTCCATTCTGTGCGGGGATATCCTGAGCGTTTTGCTGCCCTATCGCTGGGAGCAGAGCTACCGCAGCCGCAGACGGCGCACGGTCTGGAAAAGCCTGCTGGCGCTGGTGCTGATGGGCGTGACCGGCTTTACGCCCTCGGTGCGCCGCGCCGCTGTGGCGGTGTGGGTCAGCGCCTTGGGCGTGTGGGTGTGGGGACCGCCGGACGCCCTTACCTCGCTGGCGGCGGCAGGCATCCTGATGACCGCCGTCAACAGCTATGCGGTGTGGGATATCGGCTTTGAGCTTTCCTTTGCGGCAGTGGTGGGCACGGTGGCAGGCAACGCCTGCATCCGCCGGATGCGGGACGCCCACGACAGGCGTTTCTGGGTCAAAGTGGGGGAAAACCTGCAAAAGCCGGTCAGACGTCCGTGGTACAGCAAATTGCCGAAGGGCGTGCAGGGGCTTGTAGAGAGTGCCTGCATTGCCGCCTGCGCCTCGGCGGCTACCTTCCCGGTGCTGGTGCTGCGGGGGTTGAGTGTCAGCGCATGGGCGGTGGTTTCCAGCATCGCGGTGCTGTGGATGGTGCAGCCGCTGCTTTTGCTGGGGCTGGCAGTAGCTTTTGTGGGACTAGTGCCGTGGCTGGCACCAGTGCACTTGCGGTGCTTGGCGGAAGCGCTGTCGGAAAATATGCGGCGGACAGGTGCAAAAGAGATTACTCCTGGATCGGCGGCGTCTTGTTTGTGGTGCTGGCATTCAGCAAAATTTTGTAGATTTATAGTAAATATGTCAAAAAAAGCTTGCGTTTTCATTGCAGTATGGTATAATATGCCTATACATGAAGCAGTGGAAACGCACAGCTCTTGTAAAATATAATTAGATATTGTGGGATCTGAGAGTGGAGATGATTTTAATTCCTGTACACATGAGGGGTGCTTACAGGTTTTATAACGATGTCTCCTTTTTTTATGCGCTGCGCATGGGGAGCACGGCAGAAACGGATTTCACAACAGAGGGAAGCATAAATAAGCAATAAGGGGCAAACAAGGAGGAACATGGTATGGCAAAGTATGTGATGGCACTGGATGCAGGAACGACGAGCAACCGTTGTATTTTATTTAACGAGCAGGGAGAGATCTGCTCGATGGCACAGAAAGAGTTCCGGCAGTTTTTTCCGAATCCGGGCTGGGTGGAGCATGATGCCAATGAGATCTGGTCTACAATGCTTGGCGTGGCGGTCGAGGCGATGAACATGATCCGTGCGACGGCGGCGGATATTGCGGCGATCGGTATCACCAACCAGCGTGAGACGGCGATTGTCTGGAACAAAGAGATGGGAGAACCGGTCTACAATGCGATCGTGTGGCAGTGCCGCAGAACATCGGACATTGCGGATGCATTGAAGGCGAAGGGACTTGAGGAGACGTACCGTCAGAAGACGGGACTGATCATTGATGCGTATTTTTCCGCGACGAAGATCAAGTGGATTCTCGATAATGTCGAGGGTGCGAGAGAGCTTGCAGAGCAGGGCAAGCTGCTGTTCGGAACGGTGGAGACCTGGCTGATCTGGAAGTTCACCAAGGGTGCGGTGCATGTGACCGATTATTCCAACGCATCCCGTACGATGCTGTTCAACATCAATGATCTGTGCTGGGACAAGGAGATCCTGGAGGAGCTGGATATTCCGGAGTGTATGCTGCCGACGCCACGCCCGTCCAGCGAAGTCTACGGCTACACGGATCCTTCGTTTTTAGGAGATGCGATCCCGATTGCGGGAGCTGCGGGTGACCAGCAGGCGGCGCTTTTCGGACAGACCTGTTTTCACGAGGGCGAGGCGAAGAATACCTATGGAACCGGATGTTTCCTTCTGATGAATACCGGAGAGAAGCCGGTATTTTCCAAGAATGGCCTGGTCACTACGATTGCGTGGGGACTCGACGGAAAGGTGAATTACGCATTGGAGGGTTCCATCTTTGTGGCGGGTGCTGCGATTCAGTGGCTGCGCGACAACATGAAGATGATTGACTCTTCCATGGATTCGGAATATATGGCGAAGAAGGTTCACGGAACACACGGCTGCTATGTGGTTCCGGCGTTTACGGGACTCGGCGCGCCGCACTGGGATCAGTATGCGCGAGGCACGATCGTGGGTCTGACGAGAGGAACGAACAAGAACCATATCATCCGCGCGACGCTGGAATCGATTGCGCTGCAGGTGTGCGATGTCATCGATGCGATGCGTGCAGATGCCGGCATTGATTTAAAGTCCCTGAAAGTCGACGGCGGTGCAAGTGCGAACAACTTCTTGATGCAGTTTCAGGCGGATATGATCAATGCGCCGGTGAAGCGTCCGCAGTGCGTCGAGACGACTGCGATGGGAGCCGCTTATCTGGCAGGTCTGGCAGTAGGCTACTGGAGCAGTAAAGAAGAAGTGCGCCACAATTGGTCCATTGACCAGAAATTCTACCCGTCTATCACCGAAGAAACAAGAGAGCAAAAGATTAAAGGATGGAATAAAGCTGTGAAATATTCTTACGGATGGGCGAAGGATGAATAAAGCCATTTCAGGATATGAAGTGGAATTCATATTTGCTTACATTTTATCAGCAAAGCTAAATAAAATTCAGTGTATTGACAATCTTACAGAGATAGTGGTACGGTAATACAGTAATTTCGGCAAAGGCCGATGATTTTGGAGTTTTACAAATTACATAACGAATATTGAGGTGCGAAAAAATGCAGGAAATGAAACCAATCAAAGAAGGTAAAGTACGTGAGATTTATGACAACGGTGACAGCCTGATCATGGTTGCAACAGACCGCATCAGCTGCTTTGATGTTATCCTGAATAACCAGGTAACAAAGAAAGGAACTGTACTGACTCAGATGTCCAAATTCTGGTTTGATATGACAGAAGATATGCTGCCGAACCATATGATTTCTGTAGATGTAA
>OKRW01003511.1_pt1 | contig 9946 bp, 9 predicted proteins | sample 1601151 | NCBI WGS metagenome assembly OKRW01 (sample SAMEA3541471, study PRJEB24748) | human gut metagenome | biome: human gut; feature: human-associated habitat; material: faeces | place: China | collected 2012 | reverse complement strand
TTGAACGGATGAAAGCAGCGCGCACGGTCGTCCTTTTCGACGGAACGTCCGCCCTCCTGGCGGGTATACATGATTTCCGCAAAGGCGGCGTCGTTTTCTCCGCGCACCATTCCCTGATAGTACTGATAGTAAATCACCAGTCCGGCAACAGCGATGCACGACAGCAGGCGTCCCCACAGGCTTTCAAAGCTGAGCAGCATACCGGCGATCAGATAGATCACCGTAACGGCAAGCATGCTCAGCATGCGCTTGAGCGCCAGCTTCCAGGCATCCTTTCCATGCCATGATCCCTTCAGAATCGGCTTTTTCACCTGGGCTACCGGATTTTTTGAATTTCCTTTGGCACTTTGCATCTGTGTTTCCTTTCCACCTCCCCGCCCGGCCGGCAGGGGTTATTGTGGCAAAACGCCTGTTGCTTCATACATGCAGGTACACCCGCGGCACCCGTGCGGTGACGGCCAGAAGCACCTCGTAACTGATGGTGCCCGCCCAGGAGGCAAGCTCCACCGCATCGATGCGCTCTCCGCCCTGACAGCCCAGAATCACCGTTTCGTCTCCCACCTGCACGCCGGGGATGTCCGTCACATCCAACATGGTCTGGTCCATGCATACGCGCCCCACGATGGGTGCGCGCCGGCCATGCACCAGCATTGCGCCCCGGTTGGACACCGCGCGATGATACCCGTCACCATAGCCCACGGCGGCGGTGGCCACGAGCATGTCGCGCGGGGCTATGAAGGTACAGCCATACCCGATGCTCTCCCCCGCGTTGACGCGCTTGACATGCACGATCTCGGTATACCAGCTCAAGGCGGGTGTGAAGGGCAAATTGGTGGGCACGGGCGGATAACCGTAGAGCGAAATGCCCTCGCGAATCATGTTGAAGTACGCTTCGGGCGCCAGCAGACTCATGGCGCTGTTTGCCACATGCGCCGGAATGTCAGGGTTAAAGTGCGCACGGAGCTCGCAAAAGCGCTTGAGCTGCGCACGGGTGAACGGGTTCATCCCGCCGTCCGGCAGCGGATTGTCCGCATCGGCAAAGTGGGTATAGATGCCCGTGGCGCGCACATGGGGGGCCGACGCCAGCGCAGCGGCCAGGGCGTCCGCTTCCTCCGCGGTGCGCAGTCCGATGCGGTTCATGCCGGTATCCAGCTTGATATGCACCAGCGCTTCGCGGCTTTGGGCAGCAGCCTCCCGGTCCAGCGCCGCGACCATCTCCGGGGTAAAGACCGTCTGCGTAAGGCCGTAGCGCACGCAGTCCGCCGCCGCGCGGGGCATAGCCGCGCCCAGCACCAGCACCTCGCCCTCCACCCCGGCCAGGCGCAGTTCGATGCCCTCCTCGGGCAGCGCCACAGCGAAGTGTGAAGCGCCCATGCCGGAGAGGGCATCCGCCGTTTCCAGCATTCCGTGCCCATAGGCGTTGGCCTTGATGACGGGCATCACTTCCACGTCCGCGGGCACCTGATCGCGCAATATCCGATAATTGTTCCTGATTGCGTCCATGTCGATCTCGACACGGTTTTGCCTGAGCATGTTCCAACCTTCCCGCCTGCGCGCAAACGCGCGCGTGTTGTCCTGCGGCTTACAGGCCGCGCACCTCGTCCTGCGACAGCAGGCGCACGCCCGCTTCGGTCAGGACCTTTTCCGCCTCATCCAGCTTATCCACACGGAAGATGATGAGCGCATGATCGCCCGCGTTGCGCACGAAGCTGTAGAGGTACTCTACCACGATGTCGTGGCCGGAGAGGGTCTCCAGCACCTCAGCCAGTCCGCCGGGATGATCGGGTACACTGACCGCCAGCACATCCGTGAGCTTAACGGTATAACCGTTATCGGAAATCAGCTTGACCGCCTTTTCGTAGTCCGCCACAATGCCGCGCAGAATGCCAAAATGCGTGGTATCCGCCACGGAGAGGGATACCAGGTCGATGTTATTGTCCCCAAGGAGCTTGGTAAAATGCGCCAGACGGCCGGGAGTGTTTTCGATGAAAACGGAAATCTGCTTTACGTACATGGCTGACTCCTCCTTAACTCTGGATGGGATTCGGACTGACGACGCCCTTGCGGGCGAAACGTATTTTATTGCAGATGGCGCCGGTCGGTCACGCGCACGGCCTTGCCTTCGCTGCGGGGCAGCGTGCCGGGCTGGCAGAGCTTGACGCTGGCGTGAATCAGCGCATGGCTGGCCAGGGAATTGACGATCTTTCGTTCGAGCGTTTCCAGATCACGCACGGTATCGCTCATCACAGAGGGAGAGAGTTCCACCTGCACCTCAATGGTATCCAGCGTGCCTACGCGGTCAACCACGATGTGATAGTGAGGCTCGATGCCCGGCACCTGAAGCAGCGCATGCTCGATCTGCGAGGGGAACACGTTGACCCCGCGGATGATGAGCATGTCATCCGTGCGGCCCATCACGCGGCCCATGCGCACATGGGTGCGGCCGCAGGGGCAGGGCTCGTCGGTGAGGGTGCACAGGTCGTGGGTGCGGTAGCGGATGAGGGGCATGCCGTGCTTGGTGAGCGTGGTGAAGGTCAGGTCACCCTGCTCGCCGTAGGGCAGGCTCTGGCCGTCCGGTCCGATGACTTCGGGCAGGAAGTGATCCTCCCAGATGTGCATGCCGTTTTTGGCCATGCATTCCATGGCGACGCCCGGGCCCATCACCTCGCTGAGACCGTAGACGTTGAGCGCATCAATGCCCATCTTCTCCTCGATGCGGCGGCGCATGTCCTCGGTCCAGGGCTCGGCGCCGAAGATGCCGCTCTTTAAGCGGATGCGGTCCAGCGTGATGCCTTCGCGCTCCATGGCATCGGCCAGGTTGAGCGCATAGGAAGGCGTACAGCACAGCGCCGTTGAGCCGAAGTCCTCCATCAGCATGAGCTGGCGCACGGTATTGCCGCCGCTCATGGGAATCACGCTCGCGCCTACGCGCTCCGCGCCGTAGTGCGCGCCCAGACCGCCGGTAAACAGGCCGTAGCCATAGGCCACCTGCACGATATCGTTCTTGCCGACGTTGGCGCAGTACATGGCACGTGCCATGAGCTCCGCCCAGCGGTCGATATCGCCGCTGGTATAACCGGCCACGCTGGGCTTGCCGGTGGTGCCGCTGGAGGCATGGATGCGCACGATTTCACTCTGGGGCACGGCGAAGAGGCCGAAGGGATAGTTGTTGCGCAGATCCTTCTTCTCGGTGAAGGGCAGAAGGTGCAGATCCTCCACGCCGTGGATATCGTTGGGCGTGATGCCCAGTTGCTGCATCTTGTTGCGGTAGAAGGGTACATGCTCGTATACGCGGCGCACCACGTCGCGCAGCCGCTCGTCCTGCAGGGCGCGCAGCTGTTCGCGCGGCATGGTTTCCATGGTGGGATTCCAGTAAACATGCTCCATGGGTGCTCTCTCCTTCACAGCGGTTGTATATCAGCCCATCAGGGCGCGGCCGCGCTCGAAGGCCGCAAGGTTGACTTCCAAAGTTCTGGGCGGCACACAGGCGGCGATGGCGTCCCGCCAGGCCTCCTCCTCAAAGGGCAGATGCCGGCTGAACATGCCGAGCAGCACCAGGTTCAGCGCCTTTTGGCTGCCGCACTCCACGGCGATGCCCAGCGCGTCGGCGCTCTCGACGCGGTAGGGCGCGAGGGACGCCAGCGGATCGTCGGGATAGGCGGTCGCGCCGGTGATAACGGGCATGGGCAAAATACGCTGAGTATTGACGATGACCGTTCCGCCCGGCTTCAAATAACACGCCGCACGGGCGGCTTCCAGCGCCTCAAAGCTGATCAGGTAATCCGCTCCACCCAACGCCACCATGGGCGAATGCACGCTGTCGCCCACGCGCACATGCGTGATCACGCTGCCGCCGCGCTGGCTCATGCCGTGCACTTCGCTGACCTTCACGCCGCAGTTTTCGCTGAGGGCCAGCCGGCCCAGGATCTTGCTGGCCAACAGTGTACCCTGTCCGCCAACGCCCACGATGACCAGATCAAATGCCGCCTTGCTCATACGTTTTCCTCCCTGCCGCTCTTGATGGCCTTAAAGGGGCATACCTGCGCGCACATGCCGCAGCCGCTGCACAGTGCGGGATTGATTTCCACGAGCTTGCCATGCCGCTCGATGGCCGGGCAGCTCAATTTCATGCATGCGCCGCACCCACGGCACCCGTCGATCACAAAGGCGGGCCGCACCGTCTTGTCCAGCAGCGCACAGGGACGGCGCGCGATGACCACGCTCACCTGCTCGCTGGCGGCGGCCTCGCGGATGGCCTGCTCGGTGGCCTTGAGGTCAAAGGGGTCCACCACGCGCACGTCGGTCACGCCGCAGCTTTCCACCAGCTTTTCCAGATTGAGCTGGGGCGCGGGCTGGTTGTGGATATCAAAGCCGGTCGCGGGGTTTTGCTGATGGCCCGTCATGCCGGTGATGCGGTTGTCCAGAATGACCACGGTGATGGTCTCGCGGTTATATACCGCGTCGATCAGCGAGGTAATGCCGCTGTGGATAAAGGTGCTGTCGCCCAGCACCGCCACGGTGCCGCGCGAGAACGCCTTGCCCTGCGCACGTTCCGCACCGCCCGCCATGCCGATGCTCGCGCCCATGCACAGACAGGCATCCATGGCGCTCAGCGGCGGCAGCGCGGCCAGCGTGTAGCAGCCGATGTCGCCCATCACGCGCATACCCAGCTTATTGAGCACATAGAACACGCCGCGATGCGGGCAGCCGGGACACAGCACCGGCGGCCTTGCCGGGATGGATGCGTCCTCGCCCTTGGGCATTTCCGCACCCAAAAGGACGCTGCGCAGCTTCTCCACACTCAGCTCGCCCTGAATGCCGGTGAGGTTTTTGCCCTCGCAGGGGATGCCCGCAGCCAGCACCTCGCGCTCGATCAGCCCTTCCAGCTCCTCCACCACGATCAGGCGGTCCACCTTCTGCGCAAATTCGCGGATCAGCTTCATGGGCAGGGGATAGACCATGCCCAGCTTGAGGGTGCTGGCATGGGGCATGGCATCGCGCACATATTCGTAGCACACGCCGCTGGTGATGATGCCAATGGACGTATCCCGCATTTTGATGACGTTGATGGGCAGACGGTTGGCCGCCTCGGCCAGGAACGCCTCGCGCGCCTCCACCTTGAGGTGGCGCTTGCGCGCCATTCCCGGCATCATCACGTATTTCATGGCGTCCTTCTGGTAGGGACGCAGGGGCACATCCGCGCGCTCCCCGATGGCCACCACGCTGCGGGCATGCGCCACGCGGGTGGTCAGGCGCAGAAACACCGGGGTGTCCAGCTCCTCGCTCATGGTGAAAGCCAGACGAGTGAAGGCATGGCACTCGCGGCTGTCCGACGGCTCCAGCATGGGGATGTGGGCCGCGCGGGCATAGTAGCGGCTGTCCTGCTCGTTCTGGCTGGAATGCATGGCCGGGTCATCGGCACACACCACCACCAGACCCGCGTTTACGCCCGTATAGGCTGCGGTGAAGATGGGGTCCGCGGCCACATTCACACCCACATGCTTCATGCAGGTCATGGCACGCGCGCCCGCCATGGCCGCGCCGAAAGCCACTTCCGTGGCTACTTTTTCATTGGGCGCCCACTGGCAGTCCACTTCCGGAAAGCGCGCCACGCATTCGGTAATTTCAGTGCTGGGGGTGCCGGGGTAGCTGGCCACCACACGCAGGCCCGCTTCCCATGCGCCCTGCGCCACGGCCTCATTGCCCAGCATCAGCCTTTCTTCCACGGGATCGGCCACGAATACGTCATCCGTGAGCATTTTCTCATCCATTGCGTCGTTCCTCCTCAGCGCAGGTCCGTGACCCGCTTTGCCTTTCCTTCAAACCGTTTCAGGGTGTTGGGCGACACCAGCGTCACCTCGACATCCAGTTGCAGCACGGTTCTCAGCTGCGCGCGAATGCGGTCGCGCACCTTTTCCAGCTCGCTGTATTTTTCAAGCAGCGAGGCATCCACCAGCTCCACCTTGACCTGCAAATGGTCGGTGAAATGCTCGCGGGTGACCACGATTTCGTAATGCGGACCGATACCCGGCTGCCCCACCAGCACGCTTTCGATCTGCGAGGGGAATACATTCACCCCGCGGATGATGAGCATGTCGTCGCTGCGGCCCTTGATCTTCTCCATGCGAAGCTGGGTACGGCCGCAGGCGCAGGGCTCCTCGATGAGGCGGGTAATGTCGCGCGTACGGTAGCGAAGGGCGGGCTGCGCCTCCTTGGCGAGCGTGGTGAGCACCAGCTCGCCCTGCTCGCCCATGGGCAGCACCTCGCCGGTATCCGGGTCGATGATCTCGGCCAGGAAGCAGTCCTCGTTGATGTGCATGCCGCACTTGTATTCGCACTCGCCGCTCACGCCAGGCCCCATCACCTCGGTCAGACCATAGTTTTCGGTGGCCAGAATGCCATAGCGGCGCTCCAGCTCCGCGCGCATCTCCTCGGTGCTGGCCTCCGCGCCGAACAGGCCCACGCGCAGGCGGATGTCCTTGAGCGCGTCCATGCGCTCGGCGACCTCGGCCATATACAGCGCATAGCTGGGCGTGGCGATGAGCACGGTGGAGCCGAAATCGCGCATGATGTTGATCTGACGCTCGGTATTGCCGCTGGAGATGGGAATGATGGCGCACCCGATTTTCTCCAGTCCGCCGTGCAGCCCGAACGCGCCGGTAAACAGGGTGTATCCGAAGCTGACCTGAGCGATATCGTCCGCCGTGGCCCCGCCTGCGGTAGCGATGCGCGCGATGCATTCCGCCCAGGTATCCAGGTCCCGCCGGGTGTACCCGGCGGTGATGGGCTGGCCGGTGGTGCCGCTGGATGCGTGGATACGCACCACCTCACGCATGGGCACGGCCAGCAGCTTGAAGGGGTACTGCTCCCGCAGCTCGGTTTTGGTTGTCAGGGGGATTTTGGAAATGTCCTTCAGTGTGCGAATATCCGATGGCTTTACGCCCGCCTTGACCATCTTGTCATGATACATGGGCACATGGTCGTAGGCATGCTGTACGCTCCATTTCAGGCGTTCCAGCTGGATTGCTTCGATTTCGCTTCTCTTTGCGCATTCGATCTTCGGGTTCCAGACCGCCATGGCAAAACGCTCCTTCCGTACTGCCTTTTTCCGCGCCGCCGCCCCTTCCTGCTTGGCTACCTCGCTACGCTTGCGGAGCGGCGCGCCGTGGTTTTATGAAATAGTATATCACAAGCGTGACGGAAAGCCAAGACCCGCCAGACGCGTTGATTTGCTTCAGCGGATTCTGCGGTCCCACCGTGGTGCGCCCGGTGTTCTCCACGCATGCTTTTGCCCGTTCGGGGCATACTAGCCATCACTTCCATAAGACGAAGGGATGCGTGTGTATGTCGATCGGAATGGTCCTTTTGACCGTTGTGGCGGTCCTGGTGTTTTTCGGCGTGGCCCAGCGCGTGCTGGACAAGCTGTATTTGAGCGACCGTGCGGCGCTGATCCTGATTGCGCTGATGTTCTTTGGAACGCTCATTCCCAATGTCACGATTGGCAATGTGTCCATCAGCATCGGTGGGGCCGTGATTCCCTTCGGTGTGTGCGTTTACCTGCTGGCGCGGGCGGGGACAGCGAAGGAGCGCGTGCGCGCGGTGCTGGGGGCGCTCATCACGGCGGGCGTCATCTATGCGCTTTCGCACTTTCTGCCCGACGAGCCGGAGCGCATGCTGATCGACCCGATGTACCTCTACGGACTCGCGGGGGGCGTGGTGGCCTATGTGCTGGGCCGGTCGCGGCGGGGCGCTTTCTTCTGCGGCGTGGTGGGCGTGATGCTGGCGGACATTGCCGTGGCGGTGGTCAACTGGTCCCAAGGCGTGGACCAGCCGCTCGTGCTGGGCGGCGCGGGCGTGTTTGACGCCATGATCATCAGCGGTATTCTGGGCGTGCTGCTTTCGGAGCTCGTGGGCGAGGTGCTGGAGCGCATGGCGCGCGGTACCCAGCGTCCCAGGGAGAGCGCCATTGAGAATCCTGTGCGTCAAAAGGAGAAATGAGCCATGAAAAAAACGCTGTTTTCTGCGCTTGCCGCCCTGGCCCTGTGCCTGATTGCCCTGCCCGCCACTGCGGAGGAAGACGTCTATACTTTGCTGGACGAAAACGGAACCGCCCTGACCCAGTATCTGGGAGAATGCGAAGCCGGCGACGAGTACATCAGCGGCGACAACCTGCATTACCGCGTGGTTTCCGTAGACCCGCAGGCCAAAACGGCACAGCTGGAACTCCTGGGCGACGCCGACATGCCGGATGTAAGCTGGCTGGAAATGGAACAGAGCCTTGCTGTAAGCGCCACAAACAACAGGAAAATCGCTCTCTACTGCACCCACAGCGACGAAAGCTACATCGAGGGCGACGGCACCGAGAGCGACGAGGAACGCGGCGGCATCTACGACGTGGCGGCGGCGTTCGACCCCAACTATCCGCAGCCCTTCGATCCGCGCAACGCGCCTAAGCTCAATTACGGTTTGGGCGTGGCCAAGTACACCGGCTCGCGCGGCAAGAGCGGCGCGTCCGACGCGTCGGCGGAACTGGTTGCGCGCGTGCGCAATATGTTCGATAACGCGGGCGTGCTGTGGCAGATGGCGCCTCTGGGCGCGGTCGACGCGGGCGGCGGCGGAACCATCGCCGGCATAACCGCACAGCGCAACATAGACACCATCGACGCGGGCGTGCCGGTGCTGTCCATGCACGCGCCCTATGAGATCATATCCAAGGTAGATAACTACATGAGCTACAAGGGTATGCTCGCGGTGTTTAACGAAAAGTAAGATAATCTGCTTCATTGCGGCGCGGCTTTCCGGACAGCGAAAGCCGTGCCGTTTTGCACGATTGGAGGGCGACTTATCCATGCAGATAAAGCTGTACGGCCTTGTGGATGATTCGATAGTGGATGGGCCGGGGTTCAGGCTGGCCGTGTTCACTCAGGGCTGTCCGCACGGCTGTCCGGGCTGCCACAACCCGGATTCGCACGCAATGGACGGCGGTACGATATACGATACGGCCGATATAATCGACATGATGGACGACAATCCGCTGCTGGACGGCATAACGCTTACCGGCGGCGAGCCGTTCATGCAGTGCGCGGCGTGCCTGGAACTCAGCCGCGCCGCGCACGCGCGCGGGCTTAACGTGTGGTGCTTTACCGGGTTTTTGTATGAGCAGCTGCTAAAGCGCGAGGACGCGCGCGGGCTGCTGGGCGATATTGACGTGCTGGTGGACGGGCCGTTCGTTTTGGGCGAGCGCTCGCTGGAGCTGCGCTTTCGCGGGTCGCGCAATCAGCGCGTTATCGATATGAAGCGCACGCGCGAAACCGGCGCGGTCGCGCTTGTAGCGGGCATGTAGGTAAAAAAATGTGCCGGGTATATGTAAATATTAATCGATACAGTGGCGCGCGCCCCCAAAAACGGATATAATATATTCATGTGCGCATAAACGGAAAAAATTACTCAAAACGACAACTTTTTGTCCGTTAAGCGCGTCAAATATATATGGCATTACTGTGTTTGCGGGGGAATACGATGCGTACTTTTTCGATTGTAACGGCTGTGGTTACGGCGCTTATAATTCTGATCGTGGGCTACGGCGCACTTGCGACCAACGTGGGCGTGCAGGTACTGTCGGTGACGTCTGAACCGGCGTCCAACCAGTATGAGGCGTTCAGCATGGCTACCGCATGGGCGCGCGAAAACGACAGCATGAGCGTTATCAAGTTCACAAACGACGAGCCGGGCGACATATCGAATTATTCGATGGTATACCTGACGGTCGAGGTCAGCAATTGGAGCTACCTGCCCGCCGAATGGGTACAGATACGCGTAAACCCGGCAAGCGGCGACCTGCTTCAGATACGCCAGGATTCGGCCTCGGCGCGCGCGCTGGGCAAGACCGTGTTCCAGGCGGTGCTGCTGACGAGCGCGGGCAGCGACCCATTATACCGGCGCGCGG
>OKRW01003507.1_pt1 | contig 9960 bp, 9 predicted proteins | sample 1601151 | NCBI WGS metagenome assembly OKRW01 (sample SAMEA3541471, study PRJEB24748) | human gut metagenome | biome: human gut; feature: human-associated habitat; material: faeces | place: China | collected 2012 | reverse complement strand
TTGCCCATGCCAACCAGGACTTCTCGGCAAAGCGCGAGGGCTATCTTGCCCGCGCCGTGCGCCCGGGCAACTTCAGTGCCGTGACGGGCGCCTGTCAGATGGTGCGACGCGACGTATTTGCGCAGGTCGGAGGCTATAACGAGAAATTCGCCGTCGGTTTTAACGACGCTGACTTTTGCCTGCGCGTATGGGAGGCGGGCTACCGCACCATCTTTACGCCCTATGCCGAGCTGTACCACTTCGAGTTCACCTCGCGCGGCAGGGAAGAGGCCAACGAGGAAAAGCTGCGTCGCTGGAAACGTGAACAGGCACTGTTCATTCAGCGCTGGCCAGAGTTCTTCCTTGATGGCGACCCGTGGTTGGGGCCGAACTTATCCGCTGAGAGTGAGTACTTCTCGCTTTAACGCGAAGTGATGCCGAGTTTGGGCAACGGTCCGGCAATCGTTTCGAGCTCATGCTGCTGTAAGTAGGCGGGATTGAGAGTTTCTTTTCTGTAGGCTAGGTAGCTGTCTCGGGTCAGCTCCCTAAGCTGTTTAGTAAAGAACTGTTCCCAGCTGAAGAGCTTCTCGCAGTCGATGAAATCGGCAGGATGCAGGAGCATTTCTTGCGTTTGGGCATCGTTGAAGAGTCCCGATCTCAGCACAAGCCATTCAAACGATTCCGGCAAAAAGAGCTCGATCTTTTTAAATCTCCTGAGTGAATAGACATAGGGCATCTCGGGCCCAAAAGCGGCCCCATCTGCAATTACGAGCAAATTTTGGGCTGGGGAGCTCAGAGCGGTTTCGTATATGTTTGATTTGCCACCGGCACTTACGCAGCGAATTTTACTTTTTGCGCACAGGACTTTAAAGAACTCGTAGCCGGCATTGCTGTCTTCGACGATGACTTCTTCTGGCCGGTCTCCATCGTAGAGCTCGTCTCCGTAAATGCGGTAGGTAGAAGTGTACGTGCGTGTGTAGACGGGATATTTTGTTGTGGCCCTGTTGGTGTTTTTGAGGCCATAGATCTCATCAACGCTATAGGGGAGCTGGGGCAATTCGTCCCTGGCAACTATGACGTAGTAGTTAGAGCTGTGCCGAGCCGCATGTTGGAAGGCATGGCTCCTTACGAATTTTTGTGTATCGTCCACAAACACAATACTGTTGTCGATGCGACTGAGTTGCGCTTCCCAATTAATGCCGCCGATGACTCGGCAGGGGACTGCGCAATTAACGGTTATCCCGCTTTGGGCTCCTAGGTTTTCGTATGCACGAAGGCTGTCCAGCAGCGTGGTTTTGCCTGTGGCGCTTTTGCCTTGGATGATGGTCAGGTTTCGACGAATGGTGAGTTTGACTTGAACTTTATTGGTTCTTACGGTCAGCTGGTATTCCCCTCTCATGCTCGAGCCTCCCTCAGACATTTTGCCGAGATAAGGATAAGTTCATCCATGGTGTGAACAATCTGTCCGGTATTGGTGACGCGGACTGTAAAACGCCCTTTACCAAAATCCATCATGTGGTAGAGGTTAATGGTTATGTCATGTTTAGAAGCGATGCACAAAATCCAGTAGGCGCAACTATCTCCGCAGGTAGAGGCGTTGTAGAGGTTTTCAGGCATAAAGAGCATCAGCAGAAGTGTTTTGGTGCCCGTTGATAATTTCTCGGGTGGAATAACTCCGAGTACCTTGGTGTCGATTGCGTTTGCGCCAAGAACCGTCCCATTGTCAATAGATTTGATGATACGCTGTGACAGGGGATCTTGCAGCCAAGAGGGAGAATAGCTGTAATCAAAGAATGTTGATGTGTCATAAATCACATCGTCTCTGTCGCCGTAGTGAATGCTGAGCATTGTTCCTCCATGGTTGCTTGTTGCGACTACTTTACCATGTTGGGGTCGATTTCCCTCAGGCCGTGGATAACGGGTCATTCAGCCCGTCTGTTAGAACGAACCGATGACTTTTTACAGGTCTAACAACTTTCTATCCTGCGGTAATTGGCTGTCTCGATATGTTGGATTTAGCAGGTCGAAATAAACAATATTCCACGATAAGCTTATACAAGTTTATATAAGCCGATAAATCTCGATATAACTTACGATAGGAATATAAAGATGCGATTTGACATGAAACGACAGATAGAAATGCTTGAGACAAGCTTTCTTCCTCGTTATATGCGGGAATAGCTTGGAGACCTTGACTTGGTTCAACACCGAGTAATTTCTAGTGTTATTCAGCAGCTCAGGCGTTATTTAAAATGTCAATCAGACGGTTTATATCGCTGTCTCCAGTGCCTAAAATATCGATATCGTAACTATGCTCAGGATTAAGCCTCAGCTTTTTCTTGATGGTGCTGGGTGTCTCATCTCTGCCGTGGTCGAGATAGATAAGACGACTATTCGCATGCTGCATGAAATCTCGCACCATAGCCGAAATGTGAGAATCGCTTTCGCAAAATGAATAGCCTAAAACAACGAGAAGGCCCGTATTGTCGAGTATCTCAATAGCCTTGGAAAAGGATCTCAGCTGGGTCGTATCGATAATTGGCTTAATCGGCACTTGTGTCATAAGAAATGGAAAGACAAATTCATCCGCAGCTATGGGTTCTTTACGCACGTCTCTTGAAGTGAGAGACCCAAGCGATTCGAACAACCAGAGAGCCCCTGATAGATACACACATGAATTTCCAATCAGCTCAGGAAACAAAAAATCCGAAAGGCCCGTGTAATTCGTCGTCAACACGTTATCAAATCTTCCGCGTAACCTTGCGTAGTAAGTATCTTGGATATCTTGGAGGGTAAACTGGTTCCGCGTCGTTATCGCATCAATAACGGTATTGATATTATTTAATGTAAACCTATATAGACCCTGCTGCTTAAATAGCCTATCGCCTTCAAATGCCTTGCGAATCAGCGGTTCGGCAACGGAAAAGAACGCGCTCCAATAATAGTTGATCAAACGCCAGAGTGACTTGTTCCTCCTTGCAGGATTAATAAGACTCGAGAAATACGTCTCTATAGTTCCATAGTACGCATCGTCCGGAATCACCTCGAGTGCCACTTCCTTCAAAGCGCTCACATAGCCGGCATCCTTATCTCTCTTGATCAGCATGTCAAACAGAAGATCCCGACCATAAGTATCAAGCTGATTCTCTTCATCGTCATCCTGACTTTTAATAATATGCTCACTCAGCCGTGAGCCTAAAAATGAATCCTTAGAGGCGCTGACGATATAGTTAGACAACTTGCGAAACGCCACGTTTTTGGACGAGTAGAGAAATAGATTTTGATACGAGGAGGGAGTTCCTAGATCCCGATTTACGCTTTTCGAAAGTCTCCCTCGATAGAATTCTCCCAGGGCTTCATACAATGCCTCATTCTGGTAGTAGCAAGTATCGAATGTGAATTCTTTTCCAGCAAGAAGCCCAAAAGGCTCGATACATTCCGCCCCGGCACCCACTAGAAGAGTTTTACTCATAACGCCACTCCTGCATAACTGTGTTAATGATTTCAGCCCACATTGTGCAGGGCTCGGAATATTTCTTATAATACTCCTGCATAAGAGATTGTTTGTTTAAAGGTCTTCAGCTTTTAGTCTGCTGTTACGCGTCGAACCTCAGTTTCTAGTGATGTAATCAATTGCTTCGGCGCAAGATTGGCACAGATTCACAATAGCGTATTTTTTAATGAAGGTGACTAGGCCTACTTCGCGCACCAATTTGTTTATAAACTCATCTGCAAACGATAAGCTGATGAACGGTACGTCCGCAAAGTCCAAATAGACCTTATCATCTGCATCGCTAGCCATGTTTAATGCTAAACAGCGCATTTTCGCAGCGTCGTATCTGCTTCCAAATCCGGATGATTCGTCAGCCAGACGAAGTCGGAGGCTTCTGCCTGAGGGGTCGGTTTCATGGGATTCTTTCCAAAGATTGACTGGCGAGTTTCCCTCAAAAATGTCTGACATGGATATTGATGAGTTTGTCGAGACTTGAAAATCTACTAACGTGCTTCCGCCTACCGGGGTGTTGACATTTCTGAATGCGATCGTAGCGTCTGCGCCGTTGTATTTGTGAACCTTTCTATAGCCAATGCCGTCAGACTGAATATCGAGAGAACCAGATGCTGCGTCGACAATACTGTCAAGAAGCCACAATCCGTTGCCTGCGCCATTTCCATCTGTTACGCCCTTGCTGAGAGCAAGTTGTATAGCCTCCTTTGTGTCAGCAAAGGCTACGCCGCCACTCCTAAGTGAATTGGGAATGCCAATTCCGTCATCATAGACTGCGATTGCGACTTTGTTAGATTGACGATGAACTTGGGCCATTACGTAGCCTTCAACATGCTCGCTTTGCATTTTTGTCGAATGAACAAGTACGTTATCTGATATCTCGTTTAATCCGTATTCGATTCCATGGAGAAGGCCGGGCGCAAGCACCGTAGTCTTGCGAAGCGAGTCGATAATCCCACTAACCACATCAAAATGCGTATTCCTGTCGAAGCGCCAGACTTTATCAAGAAATGATGCCGAATCGATACCGTTAGGGTCTCTGAAGGGTTTTAGTAGCCCTACAGAGTCGGCATATGTCCCCTTACGGGTCGTTTTGGAGGGAAAGAAAGTACAACCGCGGTTGGTTGAATAGGATGACAGAGTTGCAACTATGGGAAGTACGCGATTGGGATATAGCCCGCTTTCATCAGCTTCTAGCCTAACCTTAAAACTATAGAAGCCAGCATCGATAGCGGCGTCTATTTTTTTCCTGAGATAGCCAGCCGCGCCGCGAGACGGCTTTATGTTTAACACTATATAGGGCTTTTGGGGTTCAGATGTATTATTCATGGTGAAACAGCCTAGCCATAGTTCCGAATTGGCAAGTAAGACTATTCTATCAATGAAGCCCCAACCGCCTCTGATACAAGCGAAACATTGGGGCATTTTTTTTGGCGATATTTCGGTAAATGCGTTTGATATTGTCATGATAAGTTAGTGAAACTGCCTTACCGACTTTCTCCAGCCATATTGATTGCTGGTCTTTTGGCTTGTAGATATGCGCCTTTGCGGTGCTGTATGGGCTGGCATTATTGATAGGCTGAGCTGGAGCATTTTGATGTCTTCTGCGTGCGCTCATACACTCTCCGTTTGCCGCATACTTAAACGATTTACGTCGACGTTTCCCGCTGCTGCAGGGATTCTATCTGTTATGAGTCTGGTCGGGATTTGATCTCAATTCACTGATGAGTACCGCCACTAGGCATTTCCCAATCCTGTTTATTGGCTTGCCATCTAGATCGGCGCAATCATGCCTGTTGTCTTGTTGGACCATCATCGCCGTTGCATCCTACTTGTTGCTCTGGCCTACTTTGTGTTTTGTTGCACGGGCCTTCTTATGCTGTGAGTGCGGAAAGCCTGTTTACAGACAAGGTCACCTACTACGAGTCGGGTGTCTCAGAGGCTGCTGAGCCTGAACCGATGCCGACCATCTGGAATTGGACGGCTTCGCGGTCGAGGCATTTGGCTCGACTGGTACGTTCACCTTTTCTGGGCCAACAGGACCACGAGAGATTGGGCCCGATCACAAAAGTGTTGTGCCACGCGCTGAGGTCCGTGAAAGCCTTTCGCAGCTCAGGGTGGATGGGGTAGCATCTGCTGTCTAAAGCGTTGAAGAATAAAATGATATTAAAAGCACCGCTGCCATCATAGCTCCAGATAAGAATCGAGCTACAGGGTGGAATCTAAAGTACTTTACCGAGGGTAATAAAAATTCGGCGACAAATAATCCGATTAGCAGTGCTTCAAGTACACTAAGCATATAAGTGAATAAATTGATCGAGGCATAATTGACGGTTGCGTCGGTTTTAACTAATCCCGCAACGGTGTTTAGCATAGATACTAAAATTGCCAGTACGCTGATGATAATACTGAATACGTTTGCGGATTCTTTGTTGGATTTATTCTTATGATCTTCGTCAAATTTTCGAAGAGCCATTCTGCCTTGCAATGTCAGGAAAACTTTTGAGTTTTCATGTCGAATATAACCAAGGGCCATTAAATCCTTCAGTGATTCACTATGTTTTATCCTTTTCAATTCGCTATCTGTTAAGGGAGCACCGTTTGATTTGAGGAATGAGTACATTATTTCATCGGCTCCAAAGGGGATTGTGGAGTTTTGATCTTTCAATTTTGATTCGCTCCCCGCATATTCAGCGTTTGCATTGCTACTACTTTACTTTTCTGACCTGATGACTGCATTTGCTCAAATTAATATGATCTTTTAAATACTTTAATTCTCCGAGTGGTTGTAGGTGCCGCCAAGATTCTTTCGATAATTGATTAAGCCAGTCTCGTTCTGCCCAATGCCCTAGCCCTTATTCTTGTCTTCAGTCCGCCCATTTCTTCCGACTTTGTTATTTCCAGATACCTTCTCTTTATCCGCTCGTGCTCAGCGATGCGCACGAACCTTGCTGTGACGAGCATGGGGCCGAGTTTCCATTGATGAAGGTGCTGGCGAACCTCACCCTTTACCTGACCTTGTAGTTCATCCGGTCGATGCTGTTGTTGACTCGGGCGCGGAGTCGGTGCTCGGGCGCGGGGCCCGTGTAGGCGAGTGTGCCTGAATCGGAATCCGTTCTTCGCGGTGAGCTCGCGCATGCTCAGCCGCTTCCTAAATGGTTCTCGTTGAGCGGGGTGACGAGGCACACCGACAGCCATAGGTGCGACGCGTTCGGGGTGCAGTTTCGAACGGAACGCACGAGAGTGCGCGAGATAACTTAGGGGCACATTGCAGCTGTGCTGGGGTTACTGGAAGGGGCAGCAATGTCGTCGGATTAACTTTCTTTAGCAGGGACTTTTTTAATTGACGTGCCCATATAAATCCCTTCTTCATACTCGACTGCTTCTGCAGCCTCTGCGGCGCTCCGTCATTGGTAAAGCGAACTGACAGAGAGGGGAGTTCGATGTCATAGCTGGTGTCATCATTGGAGGATAAGATTGCTTGATAGCTATATGTTTTCATCTCTAGTCATCTCAGGCTATTATAGATATATCCGTTGGCAGCTTTTACGATTTCCGGTACGTTCCAATCGGAATCATTTTTGGTAGTTGATAGACATGGCTTCTGCTTCGTATGTGTATTCAGTTTTTATGCACTGGATAAAATCAACTGCATCTAATTTAGCTAGATCGGGAAGCGACATTGCATGGTACTAAGCTTGACACAGAAAGAAGCATATCGGGAGACACTTGCTAATCTCGTTGCCAAGCAAAACGATGGCGTTTCAATTGTTTCCGCTGAGAAGGAGCTGGAAGATCTATCGACTTCTCTCGTCCCGCGAATGCTTTACCGCTATCGACCTCCAACTGAATACGCTTTTGCCGACCTAGAAAACGCGACTGTTACATTTTCTCATCCAAGGGTTTTCAGTGATCAGCGCGACTCGGTACCGATCTATAACTGGAATGGTATAGATGAAATCGAAAGTTATCTCAATGATGATGAACAAGCGTTAGAGATAATAAATCAAATTGATTTTAGACGACTTGCGTTTGTTTCAGGGGTTCTGGGGGTTCCTTTAAATCCAGCAAGAATAGATGAGTTTGAGATACTATCCGATGAGGGGAGAGTTAGCCTTTTTCGCTCGGCTGTTAAAAACTTGCGCTTATTTGTTGGAGGATTTGTTATTCCAGTTCATCAGAATAGCTGCCGAAATTGTTGTCGCATTTTGTGCCTAACAGACAATCCTAGCGATTCGAATATGTGGAATGTATATTCCGAAAGCCAAGCGGGTTTCGTTCTTGCTTACGACAGAGAAGCTATTCGCAATTGTAATATTGCTAACGGAATGCGTACTGAAGTATTGCCAATTTTATATGATGACAAACCATTTAATTGCGACCCTCAAATTGCTTGGACTGCTGCTAGGATACTTGGTCTTAATGTGAGCAGTGATGACATGCTTAGCGATCTACGGGCAATTTACAGAAAGGGCAGTGCGTTTGAGTGGGAGAACGAATATCGTGCCCGTCTTGTACCAGAGCCAGATGAGCTTGAGATGAATTATGTACAACGTTCATGCAAGCCGTTGCGAGTTATTCTTGGGAGCAGGATGACTCAAGAGGATAAAGAGCTTTGCATTTGTGCGGCGAATAAACTGGATATTCCTGTAGATGAACAGTGATAGTTATCCGTTAATAGTGCCGTATAGTCATTTGTTTGTCAGCTGAATCGTGTACTAGTAGACTCCTGAGTTGGCGATTGCTATATCTACTGGGGCATTTCGAAAGATAATTTGGGTTGATCCGTGGCTTGGGGCAAACCTATCCTCCGAGAGCGAGTACTTCTCGCTTCGGCGCGAAGCAATCCCAAGATCCGGCATAGTACGCTCAAGAGCCGCGAGTGCGGTGGAAGGTTTAGCCTCGTTATTGGTTTTTGGTGGTGTTATATCTGTTTGAATTTAATTCATAGGGCTGTAGGGCGTCAAAGCTGGCGGCTCTCCCCGATGGATGGATGATTTTCAATAAACCATATCTTTAGTGAAATCTAATGGATATAAATTTTTGGACTTATAGGAGCGGCGTATGGATGAGTTGAGTCGAGCGCATTATGATATGGAATCTATTGTTTCAAATATCGTGACTATTTTGGAAAACTGTAAAAGTATCGGAGATTCATTGGGGCTGCCGATGGATGCAGTAAGCATCGTGTTTGATGAAACGTTGGACGGCATTTCATTCTTCAAGGCCGTCAAAGCGGTGGCTTCAATCCCTGATCAGCTCTTTTTTAATAAGGTTGAACGCTTTCTTGTCGGACTGGATTCCGTCGATGACGAACAGCGTCGTTCGTTCTTTGCTAAGAACGAGAAGAAGTTGATCGAGAATTTTGAAACTACCTTGAATTTGATCAATAAAGTTGAAGACAGACGAAAGGTGGATTATCTAAGTAAGCTGTTCTCGGCCTTCATTGAGGAAAGCATAGGATACAACGAGTATTTGAGGCTTGCTGGTTTGGTTGCAAATACTCCTTCTACTGATTTGCAGGCGCTTTGCTCCTTAGATTTACGTGGTGACATACATCTCAATGATGTCGAGAAAGAATCTCTCGCGCAGAACGGCTGGCTGATATACGCCGGGCAAGAAGTTCTTGAATTTGATTCATTAAGCGAGAATGACCTTCAGAAATCTGATGATCAGCTATATAAGGCCAGCAAATCTGCTGTCAGTTTTGTGAACCTGATGCGCAGCAAGACTGATAAGGGTCCTATTTAGACCTCAATTTCCTTCAGGCCCGTGCGTAGCCTGCTTTAGAGGCTTGAGTTGTAGATAACACTTTTTGAGCCTTGCTCCGTGTGACAGCACGTAAAAGCTGTACTGTGTTTGGGCAGGTAAAAGTCCAAGACGATTAGATATCCGAGAGGATATCGAGCCCGCACCGGGGAGATAAGGTGAGTCCGCGCCGGGGACTATAATTCCGGCGACAACTAGGTTTCCGTGAGGATGCCGCGGCTGACAGCCAGCAGAAAACCGCCTTATACGCTCCTTCCGCGCGCCGTCTGCTCAAACGATTTACGCCGAATTGCCTGTTGCTATGGCCTGTCCGTGCGTTTTGCTGGGCGGGCCTTCTTTTACCGCGGACACGGAGAGCATGTTTATAGGCAACGTTGCGTGCTGCGAGCCAGACGTTTCGGGCGTTGGCTGGGTATGGATCGATGCCGGTCATCTGGAACTCAATGGTTATACGGATGAGGCCATTGGCGCCGAAGGTGACCTTGTGGCTAACCGCTCGGCGCACCATGGCTTGGCTCCCGTCCCCCCCCCAATCTAGTAGACTCTAAACCGTTGCTAGATTAGGGGGATTTTCCATGAAACGCTCCATGAAACGAGTTTCCGGGGCCGCCGCTGTCCTCGCGGTCGCGGCCGCCCTGGCCCTGTGCGGGCCCGCGGCCTACGCCTGTTAGCGCTAATCTAAAACCAACCACTTTCGCAAACGTATC
>OKRW01003504.1_pt1 | contig 9967 bp, 21 predicted proteins | sample 1601151 | NCBI WGS metagenome assembly OKRW01 (sample SAMEA3541471, study PRJEB24748) | human gut metagenome | biome: human gut; feature: human-associated habitat; material: faeces | place: China | collected 2012 | reverse complement strand
TTTAATTGTACAAATGTATCCAAACGTTGAATTTAGAAATGAAGATTATATTTATGATAACTGAAATGTTGTTTTCATAGAGAAGAAAGGAGAAAGCCATGTCAGTAAGAGATGATTTAGGAACTAGAATGAAAAACTTTTATGAATTTATTCCAAAAACAAAACTTATGCGCCACTGCCCAGTTGTTATCAGAATTGACGGAAAATCATTTCATACATTTACAAGAAAATTTGAGAAACCATTTGATGAAGTTTTAATTGATACTATGCACGAAACAATGAAATATCTTTGTGAGAATATCCAAGGATGTGTATTGGGATATACACAATCCGATGAAATCACATTAATTCTCATTGATTATAAGAAATTAAATTCTGATGCATGGTTTGATTATGAAGTTCAGAAAATGTGTAGCATCGCAGCAAGTATGGCTACAATGGCTTTTAACAAATTCTTTATTGAAGCGACACACAAACATTTCGAAGAAGAACTTAGAACTTTTGATAATAAAAATCCAGATGGGGAAATTTTAAGGCTTAATGAAATAAATAATTTAGAAAATAAGTACGATAAATATGTTAATAAATTTTATACAGCAATGTTTGACGCACGTTGCTTTAATATTCCGAAAGAAGAAGTCACAAATCTTATTTACTGGCGACAATTAGACGCTTCTCGTAATTCAATTCAAATGGTAGGTCGAGCTAATTTTTCTCATAAAGAATTTCAAAATAAATCATGCAACCAGATTCAAGATATGTTAATGGAACAGAAAGGTATTAACTGGAATGATTTTCCTATATATCAGAAAAGAGGAAGTTGTTGTATTAAAGATAAGAATTATAAGCCTGTAGTATGTGGCGATGATGAAATTCACGAATTAATATCTAAAATGCTAAGACCTTATTGGACTGTTGATAAAGAAATTCCTATTTTTGAAGGTGAAGGTAGGGAATATATTGATAGGTTGATTAATGTAGGAGAATAAAATTTTATGACAGAACATGAAATGATTGAATATTTAAAATCAACAGGATTATACGAAGAATATGAAGATTTCTTTTATGAAAAAGAAATGATGAACACAAATAAAACAGTTCCAATTAGTGATCTTGTTGAAAGATTTATTGAAATTGATAAAGAATTTGAGGGAATACCTTGGAATATCTTACAAATTCTTATAAATATTAATATGATTATTCCTGTAGAGGACAGAAAATAACAGATAAAATGCGTCTTTCATGGAGGAAAATAAATGCTAATTGAGAAAGAAAAAGACAATATGTCAGAAAATAAACACATAAAATTTGTTTCATATACTGGTTCATATCCAAATTTATGTAGAGGAACATTAACACTTATTATTGATAATGAGAAATGTGTATTTGAAGGGTATGAAACAGACGAAAAGAACAATAAATATCCTAGATTTTGGGAGTCTGGTGGTTCATGTTGGTTTGACGATAATTGGTATAGTTATTGTAATGAGGGTGAATGGGAAATCTATGAAGATAGAATACCTAAAAAGTATCGTGGGTATGCGAAAGATATAGATTGTATTTTTAATGCAAATGTTAGACATGGATGTTGTGGTGGGTGTTTATAGAAATAAGGAAGAATGAATGAAAAACAAAGAAAAATTTTCTAAAGAGATATTCGATATTGCTTGTAAAGGAGATAGTATTGCAGTTACTATAGCAAATAATGAAATTGTTCCATGCGGAAGTATTGAATGTGGAAAATGCATTTTTAAAGTAAAAGAATATGAAGAATGTTCCGATAAGATTAAAAAATGGTGTGAGTCGGAATATGTCGAAAAACCTACTCTTACGAAGAATGAAAAATCATATCTTGATATATTATTAGATAATTTTAAATATATTGCAAGAGATGAAGATGGAACACTTGTATCCTCTACATGTCTCGTTAAAGATAGTGATAGTTGGTATAATTATAAAAATAAAGGGGTTTATTGCATTGTCACTACCAAAATTTTTAAGAATGTTACTTTTGATTTTATTAAATGGGAAGATAAAAAACCTTGGAGTATTGAAGATTTGAAAAAATTAGAGGTGAAAGATGAATAAGAATAATTGGATTTCAGTAAAAGAGAGATTACCAAATAGTGAATTATCAAATGAAAGTTCACTTAGAAAAGAATATAAATCTCAAAATGTTCTTATTCAAACAAAAAGAGATGAAATATTTTCAGCTTATTATATAAGAACAACGTATAAGAATAACAAATATAAAGAAAAAATACAATGGTATGCACATGGTACAGGTGGAAGAAAAATGAAAGTTATGAGTAAAGTTGTTGCATGGATGCCATTGCCAGAGTTATATACAGGTGAGTAATTATGCATGACGATTATGAAAAAGATTCATACGACTATTGCTATGAATGTGGTGGTTATGGTGATGATTATTACATGGACGAAAATGGAGAATTAGTATGTAGATGTCCTGAATGTCCTATGAATCCTAATTCGTGGGACGATTAATACATATCAAGTAAATTTCTATGGGTGATCACCCAAATTATTTCCAAGAACAAAGAAATATTATTTTTATCGGATAGTCGCGAATGTCTGATTTACGCAGCATTACAGAGTTTAAAGAAAGGAATTTAGGTAAATTCTAGGATAAAGTAGTTGTACAACTCCCTATAAAATAAGGGAATTTGAGTCATTTAGTTGAAAATAATAATTTATCGGAAAATGGATTAAGAGTATTAAGTCTATTCGATGGTATATCATGTGGCAGAATTGCATTGGATAGAGCTGGATTTAAGGTTAAAGATTATTACGCTTATGAGATTGAACAGAATGCAATTAAGATAAGTAGATATAATTATCCATCAATTCATCAATGTGGTGATGTTTTTGATGAAGATTTTAGTAAATATGATGGTATTGATTTGTTAATTGGTGGATCACCATGCCAGTTCTGGGCTTCTTCAAAGTGTTCTAAGACTGCTAAGAAGAAAAGAGAAGTTAAACCTGATGGTGAAGGATGGAATTTATTCATGCAATATGCAAGAGCATTACATGAATCAAAACCAAAATATTTTTTGTATGAAAATAATTATGGAATTGGTGAAGAAATTCAAGCTGCTATCACAAAAGAACTCTGTGTTGAACCTGTGCTTTTAGACAGCCAGTTAGTTTCAGCTCAGAGGCGCAGGAGATTATATTGGACGAATATTCCAATAAAAGGAGAACCAGAAGATAAAGGAATTTTAGTAAAGGATGTGATCGTAAATGATTCTGAACTAATTAAGCAGTTTGATGATCGTATTAGAAACACATTAGTTAAATGTGAGAATTACATAAAATATGATTTAAGCGGCAAAGGACATTTTTCTCAGCAAGATAGGATGTATTTTCTTGATAATAAAGCACCAACAGTTCCAAGATGTAGAACTGAAACTAAATTCAATGTTTGGTTAGGTGGAGAAACATATAAGAAAACTTGTCCTACTGAGATAGAAAGACTTCAAACATTACCAGATGGGTATACAGAGTTTGGTTTAAATGAAGATGGAAGCATTGTAAAGATGCCAAAGACAAGAAGATTTGAAGCTATTGGTAACGGTTGGACTGTTGACATTATAGCTTGGATATTTAGTTTTATGAAGTTTTAAGAAAGGAGTATGAGGTTTGGTATACCAGAAACGAGTCGTTTACTCCTATTAATAATATGATAATAAATAGAGTTTGGCAAATGCCAAATAGTAATACATTCGAAATTAATCCAATTAAAAAATTAATTGATAAGTATACATATGGGTTAATTATTGATCCTTTTGCGAATAAAAATAAGTTGGCAAGTATCACAAATGATTTAGATGAACAATATAATACTGATTTTCATATGGATGCTTTGGATTTTTTGAAAACATTTACTGATAATTCTGTAGATTGTGTGTTGTATGATCCCCCGTATTCACCAAGACAAGTGAGTGAATGTTACAAAAAATTAGGCAAATCAGTAAATATGGAAACAACTCAAGCATCATATTGGTCAAAACAAAAAGAACAAATAGGCAGGATTGTAAAGAACAATGGGATTGTTATTACGTGTGGTTGGAATAGTGGTGGAATAGGAAAGAAGCATGGATTCCAAATTATTGAAATTTTATTAGTCGCTCATGGTGGGTGGCACAATGACACAATTGTTACTGTAGAAAAGAAAATTAAATAGAAAAGGAGAAAACACTATGGGAATTACAAGTAAACAGACAGGAAAATTTAGAGGAATGATGAGATGAAGGGAATAACGATGGATGATATTGATTGTTTAATGGGCGCATTAATTATTTTAAATTTTTTTGGAGCAGAATGGTATGCTCATCGAAATAAATTAGAGAATGTAATTATTTCATGTACAGTTTCAATAGTTATAACGATACTGATGTGTTGGTAAATATGAATGGTTGATTTTATATAAATATATAAATCAAATTAACTATTAATTTATAAGACTGACTGTAGATCACAACTAATCAGTTCATTTATAAAATTAAAAAGGAGAAGTACGAATGACAAGAGAAGCACAAAGGTTGGTAGAAGATAATCATAATTTAATATTTAAATTCCTACGAAATCACAACTTAGAAGATGATTGGTATGATGTGGTTGCGATTGGATTGTGCAAAGCAGCAAATAATTATAACTCCAATAAATATAAGTTTTCTACATATGCGTATAAATGTATGTATAACGAAATGTGGAAAGATAACTGGAGATATAAGAACGTGAAGAAATATATTCCAGATGCACTAATATTACATTATGACAAATCAATTTCAGATGAAAGTAATACTGCACCATGTTTTGAGGTTTATATGGAGAAGAAATATAATGGAGAATCTCAAGATGATGTACTTGCAAAACTAATCTATGAAGATTATTATAACGGATTACGAAAAGATAGAGATAGAGAGATTCTTGATTTGTTTCAGAAAGGATATAGTCATCAGAAGATTGCAGAAGTTATGAACTGTCCTGTTGGAACAGTAGCAAGGGTTAAAAGATTGTGTAAAGAATATATGTTGAGTTCATAAGGTGATAATATGAGTTTTTTATTAGAAGAATTGGAACATACAATTAATGTTATGGCTTTAGAAATTGCTTTTTATAAATATGGAGTTTTACCTTTAGAATTAAAAGTAGAAGATAACACGCAAAAAAGTTATAAAACCATACGAGGATATTTTAAAAAAGCAAATAATTGTAAAGAAGAATTAATTAAAGCATTGGTAAAAGAGTTAGGTAGTGGTAGAGGCAGAGAGAAGAGAATTAGAAAAGTAGTTGATAAATTTTTGTAAAGATTATGGAGGTGATATAAATTACAGAAGAAGCAAGGGAATTAGTAGAAGAAAATCATAATTTAATATATTCATTATTACATAAATATCATTTAAATATAGAAGAATGGTATGGTATTGCAGCAATAGGCTTATGTAAAGCTGCGAATACATATAACAATGATAAATCGAAATTTTCTACATATGCCTATAAATGTATGTATACAACTATAATGATTGAGAAACGTAAAGAAAATACAATGCGTAGAATTCCACAAAATCAGATAGTTTATTATGAGAATCAAGTCAGTGAAGAATCTAAAGATAACGACACATCTATATTTCTTAATTATATCCCAAGTAAACAAGATATTGAAAATGAAACAATATCAGTACTATCATTAAAAAATATTGAAAATAAATTGGATGGTAATAAGAAAAAGGTTTTTCTTTTGTTAAGAGAAGGATATACACAATGTGAAATATCTAAAATTATTGGTATATCACAACAAAGAATTTCTAAAATTAAACATGAAATTGCAGAGAAGTATTATACAGGAGGATAGTTATGAAAGAAATTCTAGGAAATAATCTTAAACAATTCTTTTCCGTATTAGAGTATCCAAAAGAATATGGAGCAATATGTACATACAAGAGTAATAGATATGAAGTTTGGTTAATGAATGATGAAATATTTAACATAATTGCTGACATATCAGAAGAAGAATTTATTAAATTCGCAGGTGAAGATGCTTGGTGGAGAAGTAGTAATGGTAGTGTATTATATTCACTTGATAAAGGCGAAATAACAATTAACAATCAGAAGATGATTGGATGGATTAAAAAACCTTGGGATGAAGAAATATCAAAAGATATTCATTGTCAATCATTATTAGAGTATCTATGTGAATTTATTGGAGCTTCTACACCACATAATGTTGTAGCTTGTACAATGGACTTAGCAAAATTCAATCATTTATCAATGGGTGAATTGTTTAAAAAATATGAACCAGTGGAGGATTAAATTGAAAAATATAAAAGCGATTATTGGTACTAATCTTGAGAAGCTGTTCTTAAATTTAAAATATCCAGAACATTGCAAAGCTGCCTGTATATATAAAAATGATGAATATGAAATAGAACTATGGGTTATGCCAGACAAAGTATACGATATTATTGTTAAGATGTCTAGTAGAAAATTTAAGAAACTAGCTGGAGAAAATGCATCTTGGGTGGAATGGATTGGAAATGGAGTAGAAAGAGATGAATATGGGAGAGTAACTGGTTGGTCTGTGACTGAATTGCCTTAAACAATTCGAATATAGAATTAAAAGATTGAATGATTTAGAAAATACACAAAGGAGTATGTTGAAATATGAAGAAATCAGAACCCAAATTAATTTTAAATTTACAAGTTGATAGTGAAGAACTCGATCAGAAAGTTAAACTTGCGATGGATAAGTACATTGAAGATGTAATTGTAGGAAATCTTGATGATGAGATTGAAAAGATTGTAACTAAAAGGATTGGAGCGTTAGTATCAGCAGATAGATGGAATCCAAATCGAAAAATTAAAAATAAAACATTAGAAACGTATGTAAAAGAAGCAACAGAGAAAGTTATTTGTGATGTAATTGATAAGAATATCAAAGATATTTTTGCGAAGAAAGTTGCCGAAATGCTATAGAACGGGGGATAATAATGAAACCATTAATTTATTTTGATGAATTTGAGACTCATGGTGATAATGTAGAAATTAAAAAAGAAGCATTGAGTAAAATTTTTGATGAAGTGTATCAGGCGGGATATGTAGATGGAAAGAGAGATAGTAATTTGACATACCCATATGTATATAGAGATTATATGCCTACTGTTACAACTGCCAACTTAAATATGAATAAATAAAGGAGAATAATAAACTATGATTATTACAGGAATGAATCACTTTCAGAGAGTATGTTTAAAGAAATTAGTTGAGTGGTATCACAACAACTATCCAGATGTAGAGATTGATTTGACTGATACATTTGTAGTGTGGAGTTGTAAGACTTTGCAGAATTATAAGTTACTTGCTTCTACAACAATTTCTGGTGATGGAATTTATGCAGAATATACATATAATGGTGATAAGCAAGAGTTATATGAGGATGTATATAAGAAACTTACAAATAGTTGTATTACTGAGGAATAACATAAAATATTTCTTTCATCGTAGTCTTGAAAATCATTGATTTTATTGACTTTTGAAAGAGATCACATAACTAGAATACATAGAATCGTGTGGTTTTGGGACGCTGAAACCGCATAAATATTAGTGATTTAATACATCACATGAAAGAAATAATTGATAGAAGAAAGGAATACATAGTCTCATGAGGTAAGCTGCGCAGCACTATTATGGTGCGAGACTGTGAAAGTATTAGAATTATTTGCAGGTACAAGATCTATTGGAAAAGCATTTGAAGCTAAAGGGCATGAAGTTTTTAGTGTAGAATGGAATAAAGATTTTGAAAATATTGATTTATATGATGATGTTAATAATATTACAGCGAAAGATATATTAGAAAAATTTGGACATCCAGATGTGGTGTGGGCGAGTCCAGACTGTACCACATTCTCTATTGCGGCTATTAGCCATCACAGAAGAAAGAATCCAGAAACAGGTAATCTTGATCCAGTAAGTGATTATGCAAAATTCTGTGATAAAACTGATCAACACGTTCTATCCTTAATCAAGGAACTAAATCCAACATTTTATTTTATTGAAAATCCTAGAGGTGGTATGCGAAAGATGACATGGATGCAAGATTTACCACGTTATACGGTAACTTATTGCAAATATGGAGATGACAGGATGAAACCTACTGATATTTGGACAAATCATCCTGATCCTAAATTCTTGCCTATGTGTAAAAATGGTGATCCATGTCATGTTTCTGCGCCGAGAGGTAGTAGAACTGGAACACAAGGACTAAAAGGTAGTGTTGAGAGAAGTAAAATACCACAGAAATTGTGTGAACATATTGTAGATATTTGTGAAGAATACATTAAAGAAAGAAGAGAATAAATAAATGGAAAGAAACCCAAAAGAAAAATATATCAAGCATTTCATGAACTCTATTAAAATCAAAACATTTATTCCTATAGTTTTCTGGTACAGATGTAATAAATGTGGAATGGAATATAAAAGAGAATTAATGTATAAGGGGATTAAAGAAGATGATACGTTCTTTGGCGAGAAAGCTTCTTTAATAGGATGCTGTCATTGTTTTAAAAATAGCGAAGATTTTAAAAAATGGCTAAATGAGATTAATTTTTTATATTCGGAAGAATATTTATCTGAATTGTATGACAACCTGCATAGGTAGTTTAAATGAAATTATTTTTTCAAGGTGTAAAAGGATGTGAGTGGAATAACAGTTTTAGATGACAAAAACTTTTGTGTAAGAGAAGTTGTAAATAAGGAATTGCCATATAGCAGTATTATTATCATATATCCAATAGAATTTGTTGGTGATCCGGTATTAGAAGAAAACATTTCTAAAATGCTTTTGGTAGTTAGAGAATATATTAAAGAGTTTGAATCATATTTAATGTTTAAAAATATGATAGGAAATACTAGATGGGATTCATATAAACTTAAATATAAAAATATAGCATATGAGCATCAGGAAAAAGCAGATAAATTAGCAGAAAAAATGAACGAAGGTATTAGTCCTTATGCTTGGTATGTTAATAAAGTGAATGGCAAATTAGCGTTCAATGGAATTTCACGAAAAGTTGATTATGTCGTATGTTTAGAAAAGATTTAGAGGTGATTTACGATAGAAATCAAATTCAAAAATGGAAGTAAATTAGAGAGTATAGAATTAGAAGACAGTAAACGTAGTTGTCCAACAAGAATTAAATTTGGAGAATGGGAAACTACAACGCCAGCTAGTAGTAAAGAAATAGACAGAAATCGAATCTTATATTATCAGAAACATCCAGAAGAGTTAATTGAGCTTATGGGGCATGATTTGTACTGGTATGAGAAATTATGGATTAGAATTATGAGTTTATATAAAAAAGAAAGAAAGGATAATAAAAGATGATTAATTTAGAAAATAAATGCGTTCTTGTAAGAACAGTAGAAGAATATGAGAAAATTATGGAAGAAGCAGAAAAACAGGGATTTAAATGTAGAGAATTTAAAGATGTAGCCCCGTTATTATGTTCGTCTTGTATATATATTTTAAAATTTTGTAGTAATAAATCGGTACTTCAACAGACATATCAGATAGACGGGAATATACTACAGGATGCATCTAAACTTCTCGGAACAAAAGAAATGACTGAAAGAGAATTTATTGGATATGTGGAGAAAATTAGCGATTGTCGAGAAAGAAAATGTGAAAATTGTGTATTGAATTTTCGACATACAAAATGTAAAGAAACTCTTTGTGATATAAGGAACTGGAAAAATAATACAGAAGAACTTATTTCTATTGTAAAGTCTGGTAAAACAACCATCAAAGAACAAAAGGAAGAAGTAATTGAGACATTAGAACAATTTATTTCTAATTCTACTAATGAAGAGAGTATTAAAAAGGATATAAAATACGCTATTGATTATTTAAAGAAAGAAGGAAAGTAAAATATGAATTTTGCAAGAG
>OKRW01003503.1_pt1 | contig 9967 bp, 10 predicted proteins | sample 1601151 | NCBI WGS metagenome assembly OKRW01 (sample SAMEA3541471, study PRJEB24748) | human gut metagenome | biome: human gut; feature: human-associated habitat; material: faeces | place: China | collected 2012 | reverse complement strand
AAAGCGGATGCCGCTGTCCATGAAAATTTCCCGGCGATAGACCTTTACAACAAGGCTTCCGCTGTCTAAAATCAATGACCGACACTGTTTATTGCCAAGCACGCCGCTCTGCTCTGCTTTGCCGTTTTCCACACGTTTGCCGATTTTCATGCTGTGTTCATCCGTCAGGCAGTAATCACAGCCCACCATATCCGCACCGGTTTCCTCTGCACGTCCGATCAGCTTTTCGTACATCGTGGGCAAAATCCAGTCGTCACTGTCAATAAATCCGATCCACTCGCCTTTTGCAAGGGACAACCCGATATTTTTCGCGCCGCCCTGCCGCTTGTTGACTTCCGAATGTACAGCTTTGAATTTACCGGGGTACTTTTTTTCATACTCCAGCAGAATCGAAAAGGATTCGTCCGTAGAAGCATCATCCACCGTGATGACCTCGTAATCCGAAATCGTCTGCGCCGCCAGCGAATCCAGGCAGTAATTCAGTTTTCCGTCCGATGCCATGTTATAAACCGGCACGATGATACTCAGTTTCATATCATTTTCTCCGTTCTGTGCGCGCTCTATTATTTGGTTCCCTCTACGCAGATCCAGTCTTCGCCGTCCTTTGTGTGAATCTTTGTCTCTGCAAATCCGGCTTCCCGAAACAGGTTCTTAAACTGCTCCCGGGTCGGGTTGAACAGGTGGAATTTGCGAATATTATCTTTTACCTCTCTGGGCAGTCCGGGCTTTTCATAAATGTCTGCAACCAACAAAAAGGTTCCGCCGGTCTTTAATACCCTGCGCACCTCTTTTAAGTTTTCCTGGGGGTTCGGCCAGAAATAAAAGCTTTCCACGGTCACGATTTTGTCAAAGGTCTCTGCCTCGAAGGGAAGCTTTTCCACCGATCCTTCCAGAATTTCCATCTTGCCTGCCGCAACCGATTCTGTATTCGTCGCGCGGGATGTTTCCACCGATACCGGCGAATAATCAATTCCCGTCAAATGTCCGTCCGTCACATGCTCCGCCATCCTAGACAGCGCAGCTCCGCCGCCGCAGCCGATATCCAGAATGTTGTCGTTTCCCTGAATCTCCCAAAGGGAAAGTGCCCAGCCGGTCACATTGTGGTGGCTCTCATTCATGCGCTCCAGCATTTTTTTGCCATCCTCGCCCTCCGGCTTTCTCGGATTTCCGGACTCGGTAATTTCCGCCTGAGCGCGCTCTGCTTCTGTGAAATGTCTTTCTTCGAAATCATTTTCTTCCATTCCGCGGCCGTCCAGACGACAGCTTGCCAACACTTCCTCTACCCACTGTTCCGGGTAGCATGCCAAAAGCTCTTCATGCTGCATCGCATGGTACCGGATATCCGGATCCACAAAATGTCTTCTGTAGCGGTTTTCGTATTCCTCCCCCATCTTCACTGCATAAAAACAGTGAATTTTCGTTCCGGGCACATAAATATCATCTTCCAGCGGCGTCACCATATCGGAAAAGAACTGGTTGAAAATGCTCGTATTGGACACAAATGCCATAGAAGGCAGCTCCTGCGTGGCGGCACTGCACCCGAACAGCTGCAGCATTGCCTGCGCATACTCGGCACCGGCTTTTTCTTCCATTTTCTTTTTTGCCCAGACTGGAAGCTTTCCGCTGCGAAGCATTTTTCCAAGAAGAGGCGTCATAGCTTTCGCCATCGCCCAGGTTCCAAAGCTGCTGCCCTGATCCAGATCGGAGCTTCCGAGGATTCCGTGCCGGATATGGATTTTTTTGCGCTGCACCATAAGTCCCACAAAGGAGCCGCCCAAAGAACAGCCATATGCCGCAAAGAGCTGACCGCCGAGATTTTTCTGGATATAGTTTTCCAGCTTTGCCGTCTCGATCAACATGTTCGGAAAGGTCGAATCCTCCGTCTCGTCGAACCCGTCATAGGACGCGCAGAGCACATAAAAGTGCTCCTGCAGCAGAGGGATCACATGTCCGAAGTTCCGTTTCCAGTGACAGCATGTCCCCGGCAGCAGTAAAATTGCCGGCTTTGTTTCCTCGCCAAAAGAATAGATTTTCATTGCCTTTTCATCTCCCATAGGCCCATTGCAGCGCACAGATATCGCTGCCGCCTGCATACTTAGCCTTATCTAACTTTGATCTTCATTATATTCCCGGGACTTTTCAATTTCAACAGGCGCATGTATAATATTTTCACCACTAACACTTGGAGATACGCCTATGCAAACATTATACCCCGATTATTATGCGCAGTTTCGCTGTACAGCGGACAAATGTCCCATCACCTGCTGCCAGGAATGGAAAATTTCTGTCGATGACGATACGCTGAAGCGCTGGGCAGCCTTAAATCCACCTGTGGATTCGAAACTCTTTACCTACGTTCAGGACGGTCAGCGCGTGATCGCTTTAAACAGCCGTCATGTCTGTCCGTTTCTCGAAAAAAACAAGCTCTGCCGTCTTGTCCTCGAACACGGAGAGGATGCGATTTCCGAAACGTGTCAGGTTTTCCCCCGCGAAACCCATTCCTTTGCCGATCACGAGGAGGCTTCGCTCATGCCCTGCTGTCCCGCTGTGATTGACCTCTGGGCAGCGCAGGATGCTACGCCGCTTACTTTTCCGCGTCCGGATATTGACAGCATACCATTTTTCATCCGTTCTGCAGTCATCGACGCCATTTTGCAGCAGACCGACCGGCTGCCGGAGCAGATTCTTTCCGCCTGTTTTTATATGATACAGGAAATCCACCGAAAAAAAAAGCCGACAAAAGACTTTGTTTCAGATTGTTTTTCTGAAAAAATCTTTTGTCAGCTTTATGATGCCATGGACGACCTCTCGCCGGACTGCATCGACTCTATTTTGGAGTGCAACGAACTTTTATTAGATCTTTCTGTCAACTATCAGAAAGAGCAGCTCTATCAGGAATGGCTTACCCCACTCACACAGCAGGCGGAAACGTTGTCGGAATTGCTCACGGAACCGGAAGAAGAGCTCCCGATGCAATGGCAGGCATTCCGTACTGCCTTCGCGCAATACGAGCCTCTGATGCGCAGCTACCTTGCAAACGAGGTCTATTCCGAGCTGCTTTCCTTTGAGGACACCACAAAGCATATGCTCGTGCGCCTGCAGTGGCTGATGCTGCAGTATGCCGCGCTGCGCCAGAGCCTGTTCCTCATCTGGCAGGACAGCCCGGAGGCATTTTCCTATGAAAAAGTGCGGGAAGCGCTGGTCATTATCAACCGTATGACCGGCTATGACGAAGAAGATATTTATGAATATCTGGAAAACAGCTTCGAATCCCTGCTCTGGGACTGGGGCTATTTTGCGCTGCTCGCGGGATTCTAGACGGCAGCGCCGCCGGGCAGATGTCCCGGACGGCGCTTCTTTTTGCTCATTTCTTTTACTTTTCGCAGAACAGTTCGATTTCTTCTCCCACCGGTCCGATGATGAATGCGATCCGTGCCGGAAGGGATGGCTTCGACATGATTTCGATGTCGACCGGCTCCATCGTCACGGCATAGCCAGCCTTGCGCACAGTCTCCACGATGCTGTCCACATCGTCCGTCGCCAGCGCGAAATGGCGGATTGCACCCTGCGGCAGATCTTCCTCCGCGTTGGGGAAAATCTCAATCAGGCTCGTCCCTGCGCCGTACATCAGCCCTTCCACCTTCGGCTCGCCCCAGCTTCTGACAAGCGGAAGTCCAAGAAGCTCCCCATAGAACTTCTGAACCTTTTCCAGCTCCTCCGGTCTGCATTTCACACATACATGATGAACACCTGTAATCATTTCGTTTCCTCTCTTTCTGCCGCATATCCAGCGACTTATCCTTTGTAATTCCTGCTACGGCATCCACCAGTCCAGCATTTTCTTCCCATGTCTGCCGCTTCGCGCAAGTGCTTTACCCCTGCCGCCCCAAAATAATCCGGATCAGCTCTTTTTCCAGCATCAGCGTCCGGTTCCAGGGATTCAAAATAATCCCTTCTATGCCGTCTGCCTGCAGCGCAGTTGCAAACAGCTGTCCCATATCCGCCAAAAACGTCGATTTCACGCGGTCGCTGCCGCGCAGCTCTTCCTCAAATCCGGTAAACGCAGCCCACCACAGTTTGCCGTCCGACGTTTTGACGGTCTGCATTAAAAGCTGTCCGCCGCCAGCCGGAGGATCCACTGCAACGATAAGCTGTCCGTTTTCTTTCATTCGGCGGCGCACCACCGTCAGCGCATGTGCCAGCATTTCCTGCGTCGGCTCCTGCTGCAGCCCGGCGATGGCTTCCTCTATTTTTTCATTTCCCCGCAGCCCCTCGTCCCGCAGTTCGGTGTCTTTTTCTTCCATAACTATCCCCTCACTCTGCACGCACCGCCCAGCGCATTTTCGTCGAACGCGCGCGTCCGTTCTGTGCACATTCCTGCGCAGAAGGGCGGATGACATCTTTGGCATAATCAGAATAGATGCCCTCCCGATAGCCCTCTTTCAGTGCCTGCTTCACGAGCCTGTCCTCGCCGGAATGGAACGTCAGGATTGCAACGCGCCCGCCCGGCTTCAATGCGCCCGGCAGCTTTTCCATGAACTCGTAAAGCACTTCAAACTCGTGATTGACGTCAATGCGCAGCGCCTGAAACGTCCGCTGGCAGGTCCTTTTGACCGTCTCCTGCTTTTCCTTTTCCGGCAAAAAGTCCAGCGCCCTTTCGATCACCCTGCGCAGCTTTGTCGTCGTGTCAATCCGGTTGCCGCGGCGGATTTCTTCTGTGATTGCCTTTGCAAGTTCCTCGCAATATGGCTCGTCCGAATTTTCATACAGCATACCGGCAAGCTCTTCTCGCGAAATCGTATCCAGCCGTTCTGCCGCGCTGATGCCCTTTTCCTGATTCAATCGCAGATCCAGAGGGCCATCCACTTTAAAGGAAAAGCCGCGCTTCGGATTGTCGATCTGCATCGAAGACACTCCCAGATCCGCCAGAATGAAATCAAATCCACCGACCTCCTTTGCGATCTCGTCGATCGTACAGAAATTCTGCAGCCGGATGGAAAGAATATCCTCCCCATAGCCCAGCTCCTCCAGACGCTTTTTCGTCTTGGCGGATTCCTCCGGGTCTACGTCCGTCGCATACATGTGCCCCTCACCATGCAGACATTCCAGCATCGCTTTTGTGTGTCCGCCGTAGCCCAGCGTCGCGTCAAAGCCGGTTTCACCCGGCTGAATCTGCAGAAAATCCAGAATTTCCTTTACCATAATCGAAATGTGCATCCCGGCAGGCGTATTTCCCTTACGGATCACATGCTGCACTGTATCCTGGTATTTTTCCGGCTGCAGCTCCTTATATTTTTCCTCGAATTTCTTCGGGTATTTTCCTTTATATCGAACGCGGCGCTTATGCTGCTGCGCCTGATTTTCCTGTTCCAAATGCATCCTCCTATTCCCTGCTAAGTTCATCCATTGCCCCTTCTATCTCAAGCTCCCCAAGCAGCACAAAAAAAACCTCTGCCTGTCAGGACATTTCAAATTTTAGCCGTTTTTTTCCCAAAAAACAAGCGCTTTTCCTGTCGATCACCCATAGAAAATGACAGCCCATCCCCGTCACACTTAAGAGCTGCAGTCTGCACACGCCAATCCTATCCATTCCATAAAAAACTTGTACAAATCCTGTATTTTATGTCATAATGGTGCAAAAGACTTTCCCGTTTCAGTCCGGTAACGCATTCAAGTGAAGCTTCCTGCCCATTCCGGATCAATGGGAAGAAATGAGGGTTTTATGTTAGAAAGTATCATCAAAATCAATCAGGCGGTCAACGGATTTATCTGGGGCGTCCCCGCAATGATATGCATCATCGGCGTAGGACTTCTGCTTTCTGTCCGTACCCGCTTCATTCAGGTGCGCAAATTCGGCGCTGCCATGAAAAACACGATCGGTAAAATTTTTGACAAAACACAGGCAAAGGACGGCTCCATGAGCCCGTTCCAGGCAGTCTGTACCGCGCTTGCAGGCACGGTCGGCACCGGCAACATCGCAGGCGTTGCGGGCGCGATTGCCCTCGGCGGTCCCGGCGCAATTTTCTGGATGTGGTGCTCTGCTTTTCTCGGCATGTGTACCAAATTTTCCGAAGTTACGCTCGCAATCCATTTCCGGGAAAAGAACGCAAATGGCGAATATGTTGGCGGTCCAATGTACTATATTAAAAATGGTCTGTCCAAAAAATGGCATTTTTTAGCGGTTCTTTATGCCCTGTTCGGCGTCCTGACTGTGTTCGGCACAGGAAACGCCACCCAGGTTAATACCATTGTTTCTTCTATTCATTCTGCACTGCACAACCTGCATATCATCGACGGCACTGTAGATGAACGTGCCAATCTGATCTTCGGTATTTTCATTGCCGCTTTCGTTGCCATGGTGTTGCTTGGCGGAATCCAGCGGATCGGTCAGGTTTCGGAAAAACTCGTTCCGTTTATGGCAGCTTTATATGTAATCCTTGCAATCGGCGTTGTTATTTTGCATATCAACCGCGTTCCTGCAGTGTTTGCCATGATTTTTAAAAGTGCATTTACCCCTCAGGCAGCCACCGGCGGCATCATCGGAAGCATGTTTTTAAGCATGAAAAAAGGCGTCTCCCGCGGTATTTTTTCCAATGAAGCCGGCCTTGGTACCGGTTCCATCGCCCATGCCTGCGCAGATACGAACAATGCTGTCCATCAGGGCATGTTCGGTATTTTTGAGGTATTCATGGATACGATCGTGATCTGTACACTTACCGGTCTTGTCATTCTGCTCGGTGCGCCCAACATCGTCTATGGTCAGGCAGCCGGTGCAGAGCTGACAATTTCCGGCTTTACTGCAACCTATGGGGGCTGGGTTTCTATCTTCACCGCAGTTGCCATGTGCTGCTTCGCATTCAGCACAATCATCGGCTGGGGCTTATACGGTTCCCGCTGTATCGAATTTTTAGGCGGAGAAAAGCTCGTCCGTCCCTTCCTTGTAGCCTATTCCTTTGTATCGATCATCGGTGCAACAATCAACCTTGGTCTGCTTTGGGATATTGCAGATACCTTCAACGGTCTGATGGCGATTCCCAACCTGATCGCCCTGCTTATTCTCTCCGGGCAGGTCAAGAAGCTTGCGATCGATGTCGATCAGGCGGAAAAGAGCGGCACGCTGTAAAACAACTGCACCGGCATACAATAGAATGTATGCTTCGCGAACATTCTATTGTCATGAACAACAGGGCTGACTGCCAAAGGTCAGCCCTGTTGTTATATCACCCTTCCCTGTTCTCCATCTCGCCAAGAAATTTCTTCACCGCTGCAGTCACCTGATCAAGATGTTCATCGTAGCAGTGTGTGTCTCCGGGAATCTGTACCAGCTTTGCATTTTTATATTTTTTCGCTGCATCAATGGAATATTCTATAGGAACTGCCTCATCTGCATCTCCATGAATCAAAAGCACCGGCTTTTCATATTTGCGGATCGCCTCGTCTACATCCAGAAGCTGTGCTGTGCGGAGATAATTGCCGCTCAGATGCCGGTCCCCCCATTCCACCATATCCGGAATATGCTCCGGATCAAAAGGTTGACCAAGCAGATTCCCTTTTCTCGCACCATCCGGGATTACAATTGCAGGAGACATCGGAATCGCCGCCTTAAAATCATCCGCCCGCATTCCTGCTGCCAGCATGGTGAGCAGTCCGCCCTGGGAATGTCCGCAGATATAAAGGTCTGTCACAAAATCCAGCGTCTTTGCATAATCCGTCACAGTCATGGCATTGTTGATCCACTTCATCAGATTATGCTGTTCAAAGGCACCACCGCTTTTTCCATGTCCGTACAGCTCTACGCGCAGTGTCGCAAACCCGATTTCATTCATTGCGTTGGAAACAGCAGTGATGTGCCGTTCCTCCATATTGCCGGTTAAACCATGAAACACGATGACCAGCGGACACTTTTCTTTTTCCTCCGGCATGTCCAGCTTTGCATGCAGCTGAATGCCGTCGTCTGTGATATAAAACTCTTTCATACTCTATTTCCCCTTTCCAGAATGACTTTTGCTGCCCATTTTTTATAGTATACCACACTCTGCGGCAGTACAGGCAAAAAACGTCCTGCCGCACAAAATTCTCCGCTACGGCAGGACACAAAAAGTCCTCCGTAGAAATTTCTCCATCCAAAGGCTTCCTGATTGTATCATATACTCTTTCTGCAGCTTCGCTACGCGGCGGCGCACCGCCGTCACGCGTCCGCAATCAACTGCTTCAACAGTTTATCGCACACCTATAAGTTCCGCTCGCAATCGCCGCACCGATATCCTTATTGTCATAAACAACGTCTGCCAGCGCGCAGATTTCTCCCATCGACAGTTCCGATTCCTGCGCTGCGGTAATCTCTGCACCTCTCGTGTATACAAGATGCGTTTCGATCTCTTCAATTTTTTGAAGCTGGGAAAGCAGCTCTGTCGCCAGTGGAATTCCGCTGCCGCCGATTCCCACAACCAGTCTTTTTTTCATCAATGTACCATTCCTGCAAGCATGTTGACAGCCGGAGTTACGCAGTCATTCCAGAAAATTGCGATCGGGAAAATCAAAACCATAGCCGGAATCATATCCGCTACCGGAAATTGCTTGATCTTACACATTCTAAAGCCGGTCGCCAGCATGATAAAGCCGCCGCACGCCTTGAAGTCGTTGATGATGTAGGTATTGGTTCCAAGATCCAGTCCGTTGTAAATCGGGCCGCCAAGTAAAAACAGGACAAAGAAAATGATAAACTGTGGAATCGCTACTGCTGCAGTTACCATGCCCAGCGTGCAGGCAAATACAACTGCAGTGAACAGATCCAGAATCGCCTTTGCAATCAGGACACTGTGGTCTGCGGACATACCTGCGATAATGGAGCCGTAAATTCCGGTTCCGCTCGCGCAGAACAGCGTAATGCAGGTTACTAAAGTAGCCTCAAACTCTGCTTCCGGCACATCGGAAGAGGTTTTTACAAAACGGCTAATGCCTTTCTGCAGCGCAAGTCCGCCCTTGTTGATCAGCTTGCCAAAATGAACCGCAAGTCCCAATCCCGTACCGAGAATAATCGCAAAAACAACTGCAGGCATGTGCTGCATCAATACGATCGTGCTGACGCCCATACACATGGAGCAGCAGCCCAGAATCAGATTCATGTTGTCAATAAAGTCTTTTTTCAGTTTTTTTCCTACAACAGCGCCTACGATACCGCCAATTACAACAGCGAGCGCGTCGACAATTACACCAACCGGCATGTCATTTCCTCCTCATTATCTTTTTAGAACGCGAGCTCTTTTGCCCATTTATCTTTGTCGATTTCCAGGAAACGGCTTCTGACAAAGTTCTCTTTCTGATCGAACGGAACCGTGCAATCGAAAATCGCCTTGCAGGCAATTCCGTGAACGCGGATAGAAGGATCAAGGGCATGGTCGTTGGATGGGTCAAGCACATGGCAGTGGCAGCCCGGAATCGAGATCATATCCACATCTGCCTGGAATCTTGTCGTCATTGCCCACATTACATCACTCATATCGAAGATATCCACATCCTCGTCTACCAGGAATACATGCTTTAACTCGGAAAATGCGGAGAACGCGAGCAGCGCTGCGTTGCGCTGACGGCCCTCATCGTTTTTGGACCTCTTCTTAAACTGTATGATTGGGTTCTTTCTGTGTGTCACCGCAGTAATCTTGATGACAGGAAGCGCAGGCTTTGCATCACCGGTATAGCCGGGAAACTCAGGCATCGCCTTACCGGTATTGGAATTAATATCCTCTCTGACGGTCTTGTCGTAGCAAAGATAGCCTTCCAGGACATACTCTGCATTTGCGATACATTTTAGGCCATCTGGTTCCATCATAGCATCTGAGGTGTCCCATAAACACACCTCGCAGCACACATTTATGCTCGATCGTAAATTTTTAAAGCGCTGTCCCTGACCCGCGGCTGCAATTTCTCCAATAAATCAATGCACATTCCCCACATACCGGTCTGCTTC
>OKRW01003497.1_pt1 | contig 9979 bp, 8 predicted proteins | sample 1601151 | NCBI WGS metagenome assembly OKRW01 (sample SAMEA3541471, study PRJEB24748) | human gut metagenome | biome: human gut; feature: human-associated habitat; material: faeces | place: China | collected 2012 | reverse complement strand
GTTTTGCGATTGATTGCTCCAACCGCCGAACTAGCTGTTTTTTACTGTAATGGGTGGAAGCTTACAGTTCCACAGGCACCCACTCGTCGTGGTCGCAAATCCATGCTTGGGGCTCATCGGCGCTGAAGAATACGAGCGTCTTATCGTTCGGTCCGTCGTAGTGCTCGCCGAGGCCTTCGAGGTGCTGCCATCCGGCTTCGCGCATTTCGGGAGACGCCTCGTCGATCAACCCCGCCTTGCCGCGCAAAATGAGCCAGCCATGCCCCGGCCACCATGAGGTAGCTTCGAAGAGCTGATTTTGCAGAAGCTCCTGCCACACGTCTTTCGTGGTGGCAGTTACGAACCACAGCTTGCCATCTTGGATTTGGGCGAATGAGAACGGACGCACGTGGGGCTGGCCGTCGACGCTCGTCGCCAAATACCAGGCGGGCACCGAGGTCATATATTGCAGAACCTTTTCGAGCCCTTCGGCGGGCATTTCGTTTTCAGACATAGCTTCTCCTTTCTAGAGCAGCACGTTCACAGCGACAACGCCGCACACGAGCACGGCGAACGTGGCAATGGCAAATGCGTCGAATTTCGAATAGCGCAGCGGGTGGAGCCTCGTGCGGCCCTCCTCGCCGTGGTAGCAGCGCGCATCCATGGCGGCCGACAGCGTTTCTGCATGGCGAAATACGCTCGCGAACAGCGGAATCGTCACGCTTGAAAGCATGCGCAGACCCTTCACGGGGCTGCCGTCGAGCGCAGCGCCTCGGCTGATTTGCGCGTGGTAGACGTTCGCGAGCTCGGTTGCGAATTGGGGCATGAAACGCAGGGCGATGCCCATGATCATGCCCAGCTCGTGCGCGGGCACGCCGAAGCGGGCGAAGGGATTCAGCATTTGCTCAACGGCCGCCGTAAGATCGAGCGTCGTGGTCGTCATGGTGATGAGGCTCATGCCCATCATCATTAAAATGATACGGCAACCGACGAACAGGCACGAATGCACGCTGCCGGTGCTGATTTCGATGATGCCCCACTTGAACAGCGTTTCGCCGCTTTGGTCGACGAAGAGGTTCAGCAGCGCGCAAATAAGCGCGATTACCATGAGCGGCGCGAGCGAGCGCATGGCCTTGCCGAATGGGATGCGCGATACCACATAGAGGAATGCCACGAACACCGCAATCACGCCCAGGCCGGCAAATCCCTGTGCCATAAGCGCAACGATCAAGAACACGAATCCAAGCGTGAGCTTCGTGCGCGCGTCGCATTTGTGCAAGGGGCTATCCCCGGGGTAATAACTTCCGAAAGAGAACACTTCGTTCATCGCGCACCGCCTTCTGCAATGGAGACGATTTCGGCAGCGAGCGAGTCGATTGAATAGAGCTCATCGGTGCTCATCGGCGCGCCCGCATCGATGAGCGCATAGGCCATGCGCTGCGGGGCGGGAAGGCCCAGGCCAATCTCGTTGAGCTTGGCGGCGTGCATGAACACGTGCGCAGGCGTGCCCTGGCGCACGATTTCGCCTTCTTTGAGCACGATCACGCGGTCGCACATTGCAGCCAGGTCGTCCATGCTATGCGACACCATAACGATTGTCGTACCCTGCTTGTGCAGCTGAGCGATGAGCTCCAAGAATTCGCGGCGCGCCACGGGGTCGAGCCCCGCTACGGGCTCGTCGAGCACGAGCGCCTTGGGATTCATGGCGAGCACGCCGGCGAAAGCGACGCGGCGCTGCTGGCCGCCCGAAAGCTCAAAGGGGCTCATGTCGCGCAGGCTGTCGATGGAAAGGCCCACACGGGAAAGCGACTCGCGAACGCGCGTTTCAACCTCATCGCCCGAAAGGCCAAGGTTGCGCGGGCCAAACGCGACATCGTCGAACACGGTGGTAGCGAACAGCTGGCGCTCGGGGTATTGAAATACGATGCCGATGCGCGCTTTCGCCGCCGCCGCGGCTTTTTTGTCGGCCAAATCTTCGCCGCCCACGAGCACGCGCCCACGGCTCGGCTGAAGCAGGCCATTCATATGCTGAAGAAGGGTCGATTTGCCCGATCCCGTGTGCCCTGCAATGCCCAAGAATTCGCCGCGGCGTAGTTCGAACGAGATATCCTTGAGGGCCCACACCTCATTGGGATCGTTGCCCCAGGCCGCGCGCTCTTCGGGCTTCGACCCGAGTTTCTTGCGTTTGCGCTCTTTCTTCGATTTCGTATAGGTGAAGAAAACATCCTCGAAACGCAGCAACGCGTCTTCTGAAGGCGCGGGAGCAGTCGCATGGAAGGTGGGGTCGATATCTTTCGCATGGCCCGCTTCGCCAAGTTTGCCCACTTCAGAGAGCTTCGCGGCGATTTCTGCGACCATCTGCGTTTCATTCACGTGCGGCACAACGTGCATGCCCGCCTTTTGGAGCGCCAAGCCCAGCTGGCAGGAATACGGCACGTCCAGGTTGAGCGCCGCCAGCTCGTCGGCCTGCGTGAGTGCCTCTTCGGGCGTGCCTTCGCAGGCGATGCGGCCTTCGTTCATAACCACGATCCTGTCGGCCGCCGCAGCTTCTTCCATGTAATGGGTGATCATGATAATAGTCATGCCTCGGTCGTTGAGCTCGCGGCATACGCGCATGAGGCCTTTGCGGCCGCGGGGGTCGAGCATCGAAGAGGCTTCGTCCAAAATGAGCGCGCGCGGCTCCATGGCGAGCACGCCGGCAATGGCGACGCGCTGCTTCTGTCCGCCTGAAAGCGCGTGGGTTTCGTGACGCTCGAAGCCAACGAGGCCCACTTCTTTAAGCGCTTGCTTTACGCGCTCGGCGATGTGCGCGCTTTCGACGCCGAGGTTTTCAGGACCGAATGCCACGTCGTCTTCCACGAGCGATGCGACGAGCTGGTCGTCGGGGTTCTGGAACACCATGCCTGCGGTGGAGCGAATGTCGTAGACGTATTCTTCGTCTTGCGTATCGTGGCCCGCAACGCGCACGCAGCCCTCGTCGGGCACGAGCAAGGCATTCATGTGCTTCGCGAGCGTCGATTTGCCGGAGCCGTTGCCGCCCAGGATACAGACGAATTCGCCGTCGGCGATATGCAAATCGATGCCTCGCAGCACGAAGCGCTCGCCGTCGTAGGTGAATCGAACGTTGGAGCAATCGATCATAATCGGGTCCTTCATAAACACGGCTGGCCGCTGCGCATGCAGCGGCCAGCTTGGGGAGGTGGCGCGTTATTCGGAAACGCGACCCTTAACTTGCTTCTTCTTTGGGGTGATAAGGTTCGAGACGGCCTTATACACAACAAGCGTGAGCACCGAGTTCAAAATGGTCTTTAAAAGGTTGAACGGAATAACCGCGGGAATCATGAGCGGCAGAATTACGTCGGCGGAACCGTACCAGAACCATACGCCAATGGTGAGGTTCGCCACGATGGAGCCGAGCGTTGCGAGTACGACGCCCAGAATCAAGCCGATGATAGCGCCTTTGTAAGTGTGCATCTTCTTGTACAGAATGGCAGCGGGCAAAATGAACAGCAGCGCGGCAACGAGGTTCATGAGCGCGCCAACCCAGTCGCCGGTGATGAGCGCGTGAATCACGATTGCGAGTGCGCCAACTGCCACGCCGGGGCCGGCACCGTATGCGAAGCCGACGACCATTGCGGGAACGAACGACGGGTCATACGTCAGAAACGGTGCTGCCGGAAGCAGCGGAATTTGCACGAACATGAAAAGCGTGGCAATAGCGCACATAAGCGCCATGGTCACGAGTTGCTTCGTGTCCCACTTATTCGTGTTCTTGAATTGGATATGCGTAGACTGTTCAGACATAAAATCACCTGCCTCTTTCATCCGGACTTTAACCGTTGGTTTTGGACTCTCACCAAATCAGCCTTGCCAACGCGCCAGCATTGGAAGGGTCGCGGACTGCCGGTTCGCGAACGGCCCAGATGCCGAACGCCTGCGAGCCCTTTGCGCGCAGCCGGTTCACCGCCAGTGGGGAATTTCACCCCGCCCTGAAACAGCGACACGAATGTTAGCACTGCCACGGAGCCTTGTGAACCACTTTATCCAACGAAAGCAAATGGTAATGGGTCACGTGGGATTCCATAGACTCGTCGTGTTGTTTTCCGGCAGGCTGAATGAGCGCGAAATGCGGGCGGCCTTTCCGCGACGCCATTTTGCTCGCAAGCGGCGGCGAAGCCTCTCGTGCGAAAAGAAGAACGCCGACGCATTCACGCCGGCGTTCTAGGCTCGAAACGTCAATTTACTTTGCGCGCTTCGCGTAAATGTACCAATAGGCCATGCCAACAAGCACGCCGCCGACAATATTGCCGAGCGTGGCAGCGCTCAGGTTGAACAGAATGCCGCCCAGCGTGATCGCGCCCTCGGCGCCGATGCCCATGGAGTTGAGCAGAAGGCCCGTGGGCAGGAAGAACATGTTGGCAACGCAGTGCTCGAAGCCGCAGGCAACGAAGGCGGAAATCGGGAGGATGATGCCGATAACCTTGTCGGTCACCGTGCGTCCTGCAAAGCCAATCCATACCGCCAGGCACACGAAGATGTTGCACATAATGCCCTTCGCGAACAGCGTGAACCAGTCGGGCGAAACCTTGCCTGCCGCAACGCTGACCATTGCTTGGCCAACGGCGCTGCCATTCATGGCGTAGACCTGGGCGAAGTAAATCAAAGCAACGGCCACCAATGCGCCAGCAAGGTTGCCGAACCACACAATGACCCAGTTCTTCAGCATGCCTGTCCAGTCGATTTTGCCCGATGCCTTCGCGCAGCACATAAGCGAGTTGCCCGTGAACAGCTCAGCGCCGCAGCACAGCACAAGCACGAGGCCGAGGCAGAAGCAAATGCCGCCGACCATGCGTTGCGCTGCGAACGGCATAGCGGGGTCCCCTAGGAATACACAAAAATACATACCGCCGAATGCGATGAACGCGCCTGCGAGCATCGCCGATACAAAGCATTTGCCCGTAGCCATTCCCGCTTTCGTTACGCCGATGCCTTCGGTTTTGGCTTCGGTTTCCGCGGGCGTAAGCGCATCGGGCTTCATCGCTGCGACGCATTTCGCGTCGAGCGTGACGGAGTCTTTCGTTTCCATACCAACCTCCATCCATTTTGGGGTACCATGCCCCATTTTTTACGAAGCGCTCGCGGGTGAAATTGCTTCCCGCTTTCAGCATTCCGTAAATTATCTCAACCGTCTCGTGCACCGCGGGTGTCAGTGGTCTCATAAACTCGAGCTGCGCTGGCTGGATGCCGAGAAGCACGACACTACCACAACAGCTTTTGAGCTCCTTGAGCAGAAAAGAAATTGGGAGTGAGTGGGTAGTAAAAAGCATGTTTGTGGCGCGGGGTCTTCATTGAGTTACCGATTAAAACGCCGTAAAACACTTCTGGTGAGGTCGTTTTTTTGCGTTGAAAGAAAGCAAGGCTCGCTGATCGAACTTTCAGCGAGCCTTACCTATATATGCTTGAGCTCTATGGGGAGGGAGGTATGCTCAAGCTGGATTGTTGGGGCGCGTTAGGCTTCCAGGAATTTGCCGACCGCTTTGCCGCATTCACGACCAAGAGTGATCGCCATGCCGAGGCTGCAGCCCGGAATCGGGGTGATGTATTCAGCACCGAAGCGACGGCCGCAGTCGTTGCCAGAAACATAGAGGCCCGGAATCGGCTCGAAGTCTTTGTCGAGCGCATTCTGGTCTCCGTCGGTGATAATGCCGCCGCAGGTTACCATCGTTTCGCCGAGCACGGGCTCGAATTTGCAGGCGTAATACGGTGCCTTGTTCACAGGGAACAAAACCGACGCATCGCGTCCGAATTGCTGATCAGCACCCGCTTCGCAGTATGCATTGTATTGCTCAACCTGCTCGATGAATGCCTGTGCGTCGTCGCCTTCCAGACCCATTTGGCTGGCGAGGCCTTCAAGGGTGTCATCCGCGATATAGTCAACGCTCACCATGGGTCCACCCTGAGGACCGTCGTCTTTCTTTTCTTCTTCGGTATAGGTGCCCTTGAATTTGCCGTATGCCTTATCAAGCGACGCTCGAAGTTGGGCGATATTTTCCTCGTTTGCAGTAAAGCCCGCGTGCTGCGGAATCGTGTATTGGCGGTATTCGGTGAAGTTGTCGTCGAGCACTGCCCATTTTGCCTTGCGGCTGCGGAATACAGTAGCCAGGCCGCGCTGCTCTGAAGTCGCGTAATATTCATTGCAGAAACGCTTGCCATGCTCGTCAATCCACATAGCCTGGGGCAGGCAGTTCATCTTGCCGGGCACCGAGAGGCCGCGGAAGTTCATGCCGGGAATTGGCGTGGTCTCGAGGTGGGCACCGGCCCAGTATGCCATTTGCACGCCACGGCCATCATTTGCCGACATGGAGCTGAGCTCTTCGTCTCCAACGAGATTGCCTTGAACGTCATAGATGAGGTCTTTCATCATTTCGGGATTGCCGCCGAAGCCGCCGCACGCGATAACCACGGCTTTGCAGTTGAACTTGATGTTGCCGTCGGAATTCGTCGCAACAAGGCCAGCGACTTTGCCGTCTTCCATGACGACGTACTGGGCCTCGGTCGCGAAGTAAAATTCCGCGCCGTGCTCTTTAGCCAAATCGCGGTTATAACCATGGATCTTCGTTTGATTGCAATCGGGGCTGTAGAAGCTGCAGACGCTCGGCCAGAATTTGATGACGCCCATGTGATCCATCTGGTGTTCCGTTTGCGGGAAAAACGCAGTGGTCATGGCTGCCTTGTCTTCTTCGGTCAAAGCCGAGAGATACCAATTCGAGTTCTCTTCCGAGTTCTGGGCGAACTTCATGACGAGCTCTTGATTTGCCGAGTTGCCGGTAATCGTCATCCAATTTTGGAAGAATTCAACAGGATCGATGTGGGGCACGCCGCGCTCCTGCAGAACTTGGGCATTCAATGCGGCAAATTCGTTGCCTACGGGAGCAAATGAATCTTCGGGCTGTTTTTCGACAAGCACGACTTTTTTGCCTTCTTCAGCAAGCTCGCGGCACGCGGTGATGCCCGCAAAGCCATGGCCGCATACGACCACGTCGCAGTCGATGTTTTGAGCGAAATCGGTGATTTCCGCAGGGGCGGTGCGCCAGGTGGCTTCGCTTGCAGATGGCGCGGTAGAAGTGCCGGCCTTCGTTTCAGTGCTCGATGCGGGTGAGCATCCTGCCAATGCGGCTCCCGCTGCGGCCGTTGCTCCTACGAGCCCCATGCCCTTCAAGAAATTACGACGCGAAAAATCGGTATTCATAATCTCCCCTATCTCCCTAATTCCTTCCTTGTAACTCCTCGCTGCGGTTCCTATTGATATATCGGATGCCCCAGCGAGCGCGTGTTCCCTGTCTTCACGCTGGAGCCAGTATCGGCCACGCATGGGGCGTTGAGGAATCGTGGGAGTTGGGTAATTCGACGTAATCCCAGGTGATAGCCCATCATGGGAATTAGGTATTTACTCATATCGGTGCTTCGGTACAATAATTGCGGGAGGGGTTCGTATGAATTTACAAAGCGCACGCGCGTATCTGCGCCTATTGGGGCTTATTGCCTTTTTCGCAACTATGCCTATTTATTCGCCGAATATCGTGCCGCTTTTTTCGGCTCTTGCCGATAGCGATCTTACGGGGGCTTTTGTATGGCCTTTCATGATTGCCGTTGCTGCTGTGTCTCTTGTTCTCTCGATTTTGCCCCATAGTGTGCTGAGGGTCGCGTTTGCTCGGTATGCGCCAGCATGCGTTGTTGTCATGTACCCTTTTGTCACAGCGCTTTTCTACTTGATGATGCTGGGCTTTTTGCCGTCTTCGATGGCCGTCGCGCGATTGCTGGGTGCGATTTCGGGCGCGCTGTTCGTGCCGTGTTCTATCGTTCTTGCGCGCACGCTTTCGCCTTGTTCTCTCGAGAGCGCTCTTGTGGTGGTGTGCATCGCTGCGGGCGCTTCGGCTTTATTGAATTGGTTTTCGACATATCTCTCGGCCATTCCCCTTGCGGTGCTGTATATCTTGCTTTTAGGATCGATAACGGTTTTGTTTTTTTCTGAGCCCCGCAAATGTTCTTGCGATCTTTCGTTCCCAGCGGAATCGGGCGGATCCTTTCGTGAAATCGTGCCTCGATTTGCATCGGTTATGGCCCCTGCCCTCATCGGTCTGTCCATGTTCGCGTTTTTTATGGGAGTCTCGCGCCCGAATATTACGGAGAACACAAGCGCCGATGTTGTGGGAATGATGCTTGCTGCCGTAACGCTGGCGCCTCTATGCCTCTTTGCGCGGCGATTCCCTCATCCCTTGCAAACGTTTTTCCATCAAATGCTGCTTCCGTTGTTCGCTGTTATTATTCTGGCAGCATTTGCGGTATTTGAACCGTTGACCGGTTGTGCCGTACGTGCGCTTTTGTCGATTGGCATCTATTATTTCTTCAGCGTTGCGGCTTTATTTGCCGTTGCTTTCGCGATTGCAGGTTCGAGTGGCCGCGAGTTTTCTCCTTCATTGGTTCTTTCTATGGTCATGGGGTGTTTCTCTTTGTCGAGTGTGGCAGGAATTGCGTTCGGTGGATGCTTGCAGCTGTCTGGAAGTCAAACGATTTTCATGCCCGTTGTCGTGGTCGCGATATATTGCGTATTCCTTGTTGCCTATTCGATCGTGGCGTTTTGGCGCAATACATCTCCCTCTTTGAATTCTGAAGAGGATACGGTCGTTTTGGCTGGGCCGACATCTATTGCCGCACGGTGCGAAAGCTTGTCGGAAAAGTTCGCCCTCTCGCCGCGGGAGAGCGAGATTTTCAGCTATTTAGCACGTGGCCATGCGGCGAGCTTCATTGCTAAAACGCTTATCATTTCCGAAAGCACGGTTTATACGCACACGCGCAATATTTATCGGAAAATGGGGATTGGTTCGAGGGAAGAGCTTCTGTGCCTTATCGAACGCGATGAATAGCCTGTTCAAGGCGATTCTTCATAGAGCGCGCAGCTTATGGTCTTCCTTGAACGAATGATTGGATGCATGGTTTTCTACGTTCTTCGAACACGGTTTCACCACATTTGTCAGAACTGAACATGACCCCTTTGATGTTCATGTCAAATTCCAGCACAATGGGAACCCATAAAGAGAGGTCTTAAGGCATCGGCCTTGCATCTGGAAGGAAGATCCTATGTTGAAAGTTTCGAAAACCGTGCTGCTCTTCATTGCCGGCATCGTTTGGCTCGTGGCAGGCGCGAATATCGCTCGACTCGGTATTCTTTCGTTTGGCCAAATGAGCCAGAGCATGTGGTGGCTGCTTGTCATCGGAGCGATCGCCGTGTTCACCGTGTTTCATATTAAGGTTTTCTCGAAGATGGTCGGAAAGCATGCAAACCGCATTGCTGGCTATGTCGAGGATAAAATTGCCTTCTGGCGCTTCTTCGATGCTTCCGGTTACATCATGATGGCCATCATGATGACGGGCGGCATCAGCCTTCGCGCCTTCGGTCTTGTGCCGAATTGGTTCATCGCCTTCTTCTACACGGGCCTCGGCATTGCCTTGGCTCTTTCGGGCATGAGTTTCCTGGGCCGCTTCGTTCGACACGGCAATCTGCCCGTTCCCTGCCCTGTCCTCTTCCGCTCCTTCTCTCGCGATTAAGCCTTCGATTTGGAACCTGTTAAATGCTCGTAGTGTTTAGCAGGTCGCGATAAGCGGGTTCGTCACAAGGATTCCCTTGTTAGCCTTCCCCTGCTTCTAGCGTCCATGATTGACTTCAGAAGCAGGGGGTTTCTTTTGTCTGCAAACCTGTTAAATGCTCGTAGCATTTAACACGCCACAGTAAACGAGTTCGATTGAGAACGTTCTCGAATGTGATCCACTGTTTCTTGGAGCCATGATCGATTACGGAAATGGAGGTCCTTTCAATTGGGGCCTGCTAAACGCTACGAGCATTTAGCAGGTTTCGAGCTTTTTCGCCCAGCATAAAAGGCCCCGACGTTGAACTGCACCCCAGTTCTTGGACGGAGCTAATAGAAAGCGGCTAAGCCGCATG
>OKRW01003494.1_pt1 | contig 9987 bp, 5 predicted proteins | sample 1601151 | NCBI WGS metagenome assembly OKRW01 (sample SAMEA3541471, study PRJEB24748) | human gut metagenome | biome: human gut; feature: human-associated habitat; material: faeces | place: China | collected 2012 | reverse complement strand
TTATCAGAAGCTCGATGAAACCAATTCAGTTGCATTTGATAGTTGAATCTACAGGAGCCGCATACATTCCATCCTCTAAGCTCTTTTTTCGTACCTTTGGAGAGCATTCAGTAACTATGGTCGCCCGAGACGACCTTTCCTTCACTCTATCTCATTCTATCTTATGACTAGAAGTAATTTGTTTCGTAGCCTCGTGGCTCTCATTTTATCTACATTCGCTATGCCTATGACTGCACAGCAAGGGACCAAGCAGATGACCCCAGAGATGCTCCTCACGATGCCTCGTGTAGGGAGCTATGCGCTAGCGCCTAATGGTAAGCAGGTCGTATACAACGTGTCCCAACCCTCTATCCAGGACAATAACAGCCGCACGACCCTCTACCTCATCAATAGCGATGGCTCGGGGCGTACCGAGCTGACCGCTCCCTCAGCTGGTAGCGAGTACAGCCCACGCTGGAGCCGTGACGGCAAGCAGATATACTTCATGCGTAGCACTGACCAAGGTATGCAGCTCTTCGCTCGTACCCTCAGCGATGGGGTAGAGCGTCAGCTCACCGCTATCGACGGCGGTATCGTCGACTACCTCCTCTCGCCCGATGAGACGACGCTGCTCTATGTGCAGGATATCAAGGCACGTCCTGTTGTCACGGACGTCTATCCCGATCTAGACAAAGCTAATGCACGTATCATCGAGGACCTGATGTACAAGCATTGGGACGAATGGGTCTCGACGATGCCACACCCCTTTATCGCAAAGGTTACGGCACAGCCCATCACCGAGGGACTAGACCTGCTCGAGGGTGAGCCTTACGAGGCGCCTATGCGCCCCTTCAACGGTATCGAGGATATAGCTTTCAGCCCTGATGGCAACCTCATCGCCTACGCTTGCCGCAAGAAGACGGGACTAGAGTACAGCCTCTCGACCAATAGCGACATCTATATATATAATGTGTCTACTGGTGAGACGACCAACGTAAGTGAGGGCATTATGGGTTACGATACGAACCCCGTCTTCAGCCCCGATGGTCGCTCGCTCATCTGGATCGGTATGGAGCGCGACGGCTACGAGTCTGACCTACAGGTGATGTATCTCTACGACTTGGCAAAGAAGCAGTACCGTCCCCTCACGGCAGACTTTGAGTACAACATCTCCAACCCCACCTGGAGTGCCGACAGCAAGACCATCTACTTCATCACTTGCCGTGAGGCGCTGACACACCTCTACAGCTATCAGCTATCTAATGGCAAGATCAAGCAGATCACCGACGGACAGTACGACTACACAGGCTTTGATATGAATGACAAGGGCGTCTGCGTAGCCTCTCGTCAGTCGATGACCTACCCGACGGAGCTCTATATGGTCAATCTGAAGAACGGCAAGGCTACCGTACTGACCGAGGAGGACAAGCCGATCATGAGTCAGCTGGGTGACCTAACTTGCGAAAAGCGCTGGATGCCTACGACCGACGGCGGTAAGATGCTCACATGGGTACTCTACCCACCGCACTTTGACAAGAACAAGCAGTACCCCTCCATCCTCTATTGTCAGGGTGGTCCGCAAAACACCATCAGCCAGTTCTGGTCCTATCGCTGGAACCCCCGCATTATGGCTGAGCAGGGCTACATCGTCATCCTGCCCAACCGTCACGGTGTGCCAGGCTTTGGTAAGGCGTGGAACGAGCAGATCAGTGGCGACTACAGCGGTCAGAACATCCGCGACTACCTCACTGCTGCAGATCTGATGAAGCAAGAGCCCTTCATCGCACCAGATCGTATGGGCGCTGTGGGCGCTAGCTATGGCGGTTACTCCGTTTACTACCTAGCTGGTGTACATGAGGGACGCTTCTCAGCTTTCATCGCTCACGCTGGTATCTTCAACCTCGAGGCTCAATATCTAGAGACCGAGGAGAAGTGGTTTGCCAACTGGGATATGGGCGGCGCTCCTTGGGAAAAGGACAACGCTACCGCTCAGCGCACCTTTGCCAACTCACCGCACAAGCTCGCTGACAAGTGGGATACGCCTATCCTGATCATTCACGGCGAGTACGACTTCCGCATCCTAGCATCACAGGGTATGATGGCCTTTGATGCAGCTAAGATGCGTGGCGTACCAACGAAGATGCTCCTCTTCCCCGAGGAGACGCACTGGGTCCTCAAGCCTCAGAATGCACTCCTATGGCAGCGCACCTTCTTCGATTGGCTCGATCGTTGGCTCAAGAAGTAAGAGACCGTGATAGATACACTCGTATTTGATTTCGGAGGCGTCTTAGTGGATCTCCAGCCGGAGGTGTCGCTAAGACGCTTTCGCGAGCTAGGCGTCCAAGATATCGACGAGATGCTCAACCCGTACCGACAGCTCGGCGTCTTTCACGACCTAGAGATGGGACTCGTGGGGCGCGAGGAGTTTGTCGCACGGCTCAATGAGCACGCAGGCACAGCCCTGACCGATGAGCAGGTCAATGAGGCGATTATGCTCTTCCTCAAGGGAGTCCCTCAGTACAAGTTTGACTACCTAGAGCAGCTCCGTAAGGAGTACAAGATCTATATCTTGTCGAATACCAATCCCTACATTATGGCTTATGCCCACAGTCCGCACTTCCTCCCCGCCACGGGACGCACGCTGAGCGACTATGTGGACAAGGTCTACGCCTCCTGCGAGATGCAGACGATGAAGCCCGACCGAGCTATCTACGAGCAGATGATAGCCGACAGCGGTATGGTACCCGAGCGCACGCTCTTCATCGACGACAGCACCGCCAACATCGAGGCCGCCGCAGCACTAGGTCTGCAGACACTCTTAGCGGTCAATGCCACCGACTGGCGCCCCGCCCTAGCGGCTCGTCTGCAGTGCGACTAAACCTCGCAGATGCCTGTCGCGCTCCCCTCGCACTAATCGGATTACTCCACAGCCCCCGCTTTTTCAGTAGCGCTGATACGCTATAATTCGATGCTACCAGATGATAGCCACGTAGGAAATCTCAAATTCCCACGTGGCTATTTTCTATTCTCTACGTAGGGACGAATCATTTCCTCCGAAGTTTCATTTGATTCCTCCGAAGTTTCACTTCGTCTCCACGTGGAGAATTTTGAATGCCCACGTGGCTATTTGAAAATTCCCACGGAGCTATTTCGCACTCCACCCTTAGAAGCATCGAAAAAGATCAGAGCGCATCGCACTAATCGGGCTGACGCAAGGACGCAATACCTCCTCCTACATCGTGAGGCACGTCAAGTTTCGACAATCCTTACTCTTTCTGCTGTTTGGGTTAATTAATTGAATTACAGTCTGTAGGTTTATTGTTGTGTTTTCGTATCTTTGTAGCGTTTTGGCACTCTCTACACAAGAGTGTCGTTGTGTATTGCTTGCTACGTAAAAGGAATGTATAAAGTCATATGGGATACAGAGACAAGAGGAGTTCGTCTGATGTCATATAGCTCAGATGAAGTGTTAGTCGTAGCTCCTCGGCCCGTATTTTGGGAAGAGCTAGATCTCCTCAAGCTACAAGACTACAACTTTGTCTTTCCTCAAGTACAAGAGCCTTTGATGTGGGCTTGTAACAAGCAGTACTTTTACAATGGAGAGCTGGTCTTTGAGGTGAAGGGGGCAAATGTGTACGATGACCCCGAGCTTGTCTTCCAAGCAGACAAGAAGAGACCTACAGAGCTAAAGCCAGTTGATGTGAATGAGATGCTTTCTCGCTGTAAGGAATTTATGTTCTTGCTTGAGAGTGAGGCTGTTGATTTTATACGAGATGTCTATTTGCAATATGTAGCAGCAAACCGAAGCACAAAAAAAGTCGCAGCAAACCAATTAGACTACGATCGCTTACTGGAGCAAGCTGAGAAAAAACAGAAGCGTAAGATGGCTCTGATAAAGGAAGAGTGTGATAGTTTTGATATTGTCCCTTTGGAGATTGCCACAAGTGAAAACAAGCGAATCTATCAAACAAACAAAATAGACAAGTTTTTGGCTTCATTTTCTGGAGGAAAAGATAGCCAAGTGGTGCTTGATCTTTGTACTCGAGCTATACCCTCTACAGACTTTGAGGTGATCTATAGTGACACTGGATATGAGCTGCCATCTTCATTGTCTTTATATGAAACTGTCAAGCAACACTACTTGCAGCTCTTCCCTGATTTGAAGTTTTCTACTGCCAAAAACCACGAGTCGGTCCTGAACTATTGGGATAAAATAGGAACTCCCAGTAACACTCACCGGTGGTGTTGCTCCGTCATGAAGACGGCACCCCTGTATAGGCAATTAAAGATCGAAGGGACGAACAAGCAAGCCAAAGTTCTTGCATTCGAGGGTACGAGAGCAGAGGAGAGTACTCGTCGATCAGGATATGAGCGCATAGGAAAAGGTGTCAAGCACAACCAAGTTATCAATGCGCGTCCCATACTGGAATGGAATACAACAGAAGTCTTTCTGTATCTATTTAAGCACAATCTTCCTATAAATGAGGCGTACAGGGTAGGTAAACCTAGAGTCGGTTGTCTTATTTGCCCCTTCTCATCAGAATGGGATGATATGATTGTCAATAAGACATTTCCAAATGAGCTAAAGCCCTTTCTAACAAGGATAGAGCAGTTGGCAACAGATAGGAAAATACCCAATAAGGAGGAGTATGTCAAAGAGCATAAGTGGAAGCTACGCGCTAGCGGAAAGTTTATGAAAACGAAAACGTTCGTCTCATTCACTTCCTCTAACAGTAGACTAAGCGCTAAGGTCATCGGAGCGCAAGCAGACTTCTTAACTTGGATAAAAGCCTTGGGAGACTATCAGTATACTAGGACCAGCAGTAGTCTACACGGAGAATTTAAGTACAAACAATCAATCTATAGCTTTGAGATTATCTATGATGGCTCAAGCAATAGTAACTATACAATAATATTTAACAGCATTGGCGATACAACACTAATTGGTCTGATCAAGCGCGTCATTTACAAAGCTGCTTATTGCATCCAGTGTGAAGCCTGTGAGGTCGAATGCCCGACAGGGGCATTGAGCGTGTACCCCAAGGTGACCATTGATTCGACCAAATGTATTCACTGCCTAAAGTGTCTTACATTCCACAATAAGGGTTGTATTGTCGCAGATTCGATAAGTATGCCACAAACGGGTAAGGAAAAACTAACAGGAATTAGCGGATATGGCACTTTTGGTCTAAGAGATGAATGGCTAGCCGCGTATCTAATGAACCCAAACGACTTCTGGATCGAAAACTATCTTGGCAAGAAACAAGTCCCATCGCTAAAGGCTTGGCTCTCTCATGCGGGGATATCTGACAACAAGGGGAATATCACTCCACTAGGAGCATATCTGTCGGAGCTTTATCCGTCTATGTCGCATTTAGTGTGGGAGGTTATATGGATCAATCTCACATACTCCTCTCCATTGGTTGAGTGGTTTGTTAAAAATGTGAGATTCGACACGAAATATTCCAAAAGCCTCTTGCTCAATTTCTATGATGAGCAGTATACTGAAGGACACACGACTTTCAAGTATTCACTAGATGCCCTCTACAATACTCTAAATGTCTCTCCAATAGGGTCTGTATTCGGACAAAAGACTCGAGTGTCTAGAACAGAGGATCTCAGAAAGCCTCACGATTCTATTAGCAAGGAAAGCATAATCTATTCTTTGTATAGGTATGCCGAGCAACATAATGTAAAAAGCTTTAGAGTTGAGGATATCTATAATAGCGAGGACTTTACTGGTCTATACTCTGAGTTTGGTACTGACAAAAGTGTCTTTGAGAGGACACTTAGAGCCGTTTCCGCCAATAGTAGCAACATTCTAACCGCAGAACTAAATATGGGCTTGGATCATATAACGCTCAACGAGGATTACGACTCTTTAGAGGTTCTGAAGCTTATCACAACTCCATAAAAGGAAAAGATAGCGAACATTCAATATGGCAACAAAGTATTCCGATATCATAAGCATCCGCCCAACACGTCTCGCCTACAATATCGAGAATGAAAAGGAGGGCGAATGGGAAAACTTCATCCCTAACGAACAGTTTAACAGTATCCTTCAAAAGGTAATACGCTCTGTATACTGCAATGACCAAGATGCTCATAAATCATTTTGGATAGACGGTACATATGGTACAGGCAAGAGTCATGCTGCAGCTGTGATCAAACACTTACTTTGTGATAAAGTAGAGGATATAAGCAATTATATTGATCAGGAGTATGGGGAAACTCGTTTTGAGGACTTGAAAGTGGCTTTGTATGACCTTCGGGTGCAAAAAAAGAAGCGCCTTTTTCCAGTCAATATGTATGCGTCTCAACACATCGCACATCGAGCAGATTTATCGCATGAGTTACAGCGTGCCATAAAGAATGCTTTAAGAGACGCAGGCATAGATCAGTTTAATGTCAAAACAGATTTTGATAACTATGCAGAGCATGTGGAGGAAAGTCGCGATATTTGGGAGCCTATAATATCCAAGAATAAAGAGTTGTCAGCCTACGCTCCAAATGTAGACGAACTGGTTCGAAAGTTGAGGGACGCTGATACCAGTATTCTCAGGCTGGCAAAACAGGCGATATCACAAGAGGGACTAGAGGTAAGACTAAGAAGCGAGAATCTTTGTGATTGCTTCTTTGAAGTCCAAGACAAGTTAGCAGAAAAAACTGATTACTCAGGGCTACTAGTCATTTGGGATGAGTTTACAGATTTGATAAAATCCAACATTGGACCAAGTCTACTTGTTGATTTGCAGGAAATCACGGAGCGTGCTATGGGTATGGAAAACAATAGCTATTTCTTTTTCATATCACACCCATCGGCTCTTGACAGACTAGACACACAAGAGCGCGATAAGACCAAGGGACGCTATCACTATATGAAATACAATATGGAGAAGGTCTCAGCCTTCAAGATTATGTCTCGAAAGTTTCAAATCAACGATAGGGACGAATACGAAAGGATCAAAAGGGACTTCTTTGACACGCGCGCAGATTTGCTAGATCAGTATAGTAAAGACTCAAACAATATAGACGACACATTAAATGACTTGCGCAACCTCTACCCAATACATCCAGCCACTGCAAATCTTGCTACGTATTACGCAAGAGTTGTAGGCTCCTCGTCGCGTAGTGTTTTTGAGTTTATTGGTGATAATGCTGCCCTAAGAGAGTTCTTAGATAGTGAGGAGCTGTTTGCTCAAAATGCACTTATTACGGCTGACTATCTATGGGACTTTATCTTGGAGGTGTTTGTAGGCGATCATATCCATTATGGTGCTGTGACAGAGCGATATAACTCATATCGAGAACATGTGCAGAGGCGAGGGCCTGAAGCACTCGCTGTCTTTAAGGGTATCCTACTACTTAATGCTCTCAACAATGTAGCTGGAGATGAGACCGTCACTCCAAGTGAACAAAACATTAAGAGCTTATTTACTGGAACACCCTATGAGCGTGATATAGACGCAACTTTAAACTGGCTCAATGAGCAAAGTATAGTACAGCGAGCTCCTGGAGGATTATTTTCAGTACAATTCTCGGCACTTCCACCCCAAGAGATAGAAGCTGCAAAGACTAAAATGAGGGAGGAGTTTAGGTTTACCTCATCAATAGTAAGTTGGAGGAGTAGTGAGCGAGAGAATCAAATTAACAATTTAATAGGGCAATGCTCACGTCCAATTAATAGAAAGTTTTACTCGAAGGCAAGCAATGAGTCGATCTTGCAAAGGAACATAGAAAGAGACTATGACCAAGGAAAGTCTTGGGAGCTTTTTTTAGCCCTCTTTTTTGGCGTCAACAACAATGAGGTTAACGAACTGAAAAGAATAGCGAGCAGTGCCTCTGAGGATCCTAGATTCGAAAATGTTGCTTTTCTCGTCTTTGACCAGCCTTTTGGAGATGATAAATACGAGCGCTTTATCGAGTACATGGCTAATGCTCAGTGTGCAGCTGCACATAGTCTACAAGATCAGCAAAATGTCTATGAGAACAATGCCAGCGCTATGATACGCGATTGGTTGGTCGAGGTCGGGAGGCAAAATGTATCGACTTATGTGCGTGGAGTTAGACAAGATTACTCTGCGACACAACTAAAAGGTGCTATTGCTACTGACTTGGTGTTAAAGATCTTTAGATTGGGAGCAGAGTCTTTGGAAACTTTGCGCAAAGTTCCAGACACATTTTGGGAAAAGATGAATGCAAAAACAGTGGCACGAGACACTCTTCACGCTAGGACTCTTGGCGATCTAGTCGAACGACTGAGGGGAGCTAATGCCCCAATCAGACTTTTGCTCCAAGATGCAGTTGATGAAAATCTCCAGATCAGAGAGAATGCTGATATAGAACATCATCCTTTGTTGGCGGTCAATAGGTTTATAGAAGATAGGATTCGTAATGCAGATCCTATGCGAGAGTTCAACTTCGCGGAGCAGTTTGAAGATCTTATCAGACCGCCCTATGGCCTTTTTCCTTCTTATGCTGGATATACAATGCTGGCCTATGCCTTGCGTCAATGGGTCGGACAGATGTATTCCCAAGATGGTAGGCCTATATCTGCACAACATATGAATGATGCCGTCTATGATGCGTTCAAAGTGTGGGACTCTGGTAAGAATACAAGCAAAGTTGTTTTCACCTTTGAGACTAGGCAAGCAGGCGAACTGAGAAGTTTGCTTGCCAGTGCGTTTAATTTAGGAGATGTAAATAGCTTAACGGATGCGAGATGGAAAATAACTCGGGAGTATTTAAGAGAAAAAGGATATCCCCTTTGGGTGTTGAAGTATGCAAATGACTTAGAGTCAAATGGAGTGATCCTGTTGATTGAGGAGTTGATTCCGTTGATTGATAAATTGAATTCAATTGTTGAAGAAAAGAATGCGAGTAGGGATCTCACTCTAATGGATGAAACTATAGATTTGCTCAAATGCTACAATTACGAGTTTTGTAAACTGCTGAATAGTCCAAGAGTCTTTGAAGAAGGCTATCGAAGTTTTCTCCGTTCTCAAGAAGGTCTAGGGATTCAAGATGATGAAATAGATGTCGCAACAAAATATATTCAAGGTCATCTCCAGAAAGAAGTGGGGCTTTGGACAGAAGACGAGGTCTCAAATCAACTTAGGGACTGGAAGCTTCAATTGCTTATAGAACAAGAGCGGGGGCAGGAACGTATAGATGAGACTCGTCCTATTGCTGATGGCTCTGTCACACCGACTAGCTACTCAAATGAGTCGCCAAATCCTAATCCATCAGTCGCTCATCCAGTCTTTGATGGTGGACATTCGACAAAAATTTCTCAGGCGAAAGCCTCTGTAAATAGCATTCAGAGGTTAGATTACGCTCAAAGTCTACTATGTCGTATTTGCGACCGTGTGGGAGACGATGTCTTAAATCTCATTATAGAATATCGGGGGGATGTACCAAGAGTTTGATTGCCTAAAAGATCTTTTTGAAGAACTCAAACGGGATAAACGAGCTGAGGGCGCAAATGCCTCAACCCGAAATCGCTATCCTGTCAGATTTATCCTATTGGAAGAGTTCTCTTCACTGAGAGCTTTTGTTTCTAGGGTTACTACGATGCCTGAAGCAGTCAGAGTTCAGGACGTAGTAGGTTGGATTGACGAAAGTAATCCAGACAGAACGTTGACAACAAAGGAAATTAGGGATAAAATAGCGTACTATATAAGTGATACCTCTGATAGCGTAATTGTCCCATTTTCCGAACTGGTTAGGTTTTATGCCCGCGAGGATTTTGTGGCTCTAGTGAGGGATCTTAAATTGATTCAAGCTGAACAAGAAGGGTTCGAACATCATCGACGGGTTTATATACCCTTGATCGGCTTGTATAGTTGGATGGCTCTTTTTCTTAGGGATGCAGAGTGTGTTTGTTGGGGGCTGAGACAACCAACAGAGCGAAGAAACTACCAAGTGATACTTACGTCTGAAACTTATGAGGTTCGTATATTCAATTAGTAAATGCAACTCATACCTACAAAAAATGGATCGCACCCT
>OKRW01003493.1_pt1 | contig 9988 bp, 10 predicted proteins | sample 1601151 | NCBI WGS metagenome assembly OKRW01 (sample SAMEA3541471, study PRJEB24748) | human gut metagenome | biome: human gut; feature: human-associated habitat; material: faeces | place: China | collected 2012 | reverse complement strand
TATTTTCCAGAAAAATCATAGCCTGGACGCTTTCAGAAACACTGGAAGTATCTTGTGTGATTGATACTATAAACAAAGCCAAAGCTCGCCGAAATATCGATCAAAAGATATAGTACAGTGAAAACAGTCCGGGGCGTATTAAGGCCGGCTTTTCAAATGGCAGTGGATGACGATGTGCTCCATAAAAATCCATTTGGATTTGAACTTGCGGGAGTGGTGGTGAATGACAGTGTTACCAGGGAAGCGTTAACGCGGGATCAAATGCGAAAATTTCTTAAATTTGTTCATGATGATAATGTATACTGGAAGTATTATGAAGTTGTGTATATACTTTTTCATACAGGTATGCGCATTTCGGAATTTTGTGGTCTTACAATTAAGGATATTGATCTAGGGAACAGGATTGTGAATATAGATCATCAGCTTCAACGGTTATCTGATATGACCTTAGTGATTGAGCCAACAAAGACTTCCGCCGGAACAAGAAAACTACCGCTAACAGATGATGTTGCAAAATGCTTTCAAGCCATCATCGAAGACCGGGAGAAACCAAAGGTAGAAAAAGTGGTGGATGGATATACCGGGTTCCTGTTTTTGGATGACAAAGGACTGCCGTTAGTGGCAATGCATTGGGAACATCGCTTTAACCACATGGTGAAGCGGTACAACGATATCTATCGGGTGCAGATGCCGAATATCACGCCGCATGTTTGCCGGCACACGTATTGCAGCAATATGGCGAAATCCGGCATGAATCCAAAGACACTGCAGTACCTTATGGGGCATAGCGATATAGGAGTTACGCTTAACACCTATACGCATTTAGGCCTTGAGGATGCAGAGGATGAATTGAAGCGGCTGGAGGACTTGCAAAACGCCAGAAAAGAACTGAAACGGACGCAAGGAGAGAAGCCTGTGTCACAGAAGATGTTTAAAGCAATATAGGAGAATAGTTAGTTTGGAGGCGCTCTGGCGATAGCTGGAGCGTTTTTTGTTATGGAAATGAGAAGAAAATGACGATATAATAAATAGTATATCAGATATAGAAGAAATGGAAAATGCCCGCAGGAAATTGGAGAAAGGGCAGAAGAAGCCAGTGAGCCAGAAAATGTTTAAAGTGGTTTAGAAAAATATCAAATGCAGCCTAAGTCAGAAATGGCTTGTGCGTGTTTATGGTTGTATACAGAAGTGTCAAGATGCTGTGTGATTATGAAAGGAAGCGATCAGACATGAAAAAAATAACAATTGATAATACGGGGTATGTGGTATATGGAAATAATGAAAAAAAAGATAACTTAAAACCACATATTGAAGTTGCAGAAACAGGAATAGTTCCAGAGGGAAAACAGAGAGGATTACTTTTGTTATATTTAGAGGAAAAAGGAATAGAACCAATTCAAGGAGCAACTACATACTGGTGTATAAATAAAATATTAAAAATGGATAATTTGAAAGTTTTTGATAAAAAAATTGTAAAACAAAAAAAATCCTCGTCAAAAAAAATATATTTGCCTATTACAGCAGAAAATATAGAAGAACAGCACCGTTTAGTAGAAGAAAGTGCAAACTATGGTAAGGAAGGTTTAATAATTAGAGAGGTTTTGAATGCGTATCCAAAGCATGACGATTTAAATACAATCGCAATGAAAATTGCTGTAATAGATGTGACAAATTCTACGCATTTGTCACAGTATAAGAGTCAATTATCGTTATATGATTTGGCAAAAGTAATTTTGGATATTCCTGCTTTTGATGTTAGATTGGCAGCAGGTGATCCTGAACTTGTGAATATTATTGCTAAGAATGTAGGGGCAATCAATATGTTTTCTTTTGCTTCTAAGTATTGTACATATCACAATGTGGAGGTTTATCACAGGGATGATTATTCGATATTTGATGGAATTGCAAAAGAGTCACTACCTAACTATGTTGATGGACTGTCTAAACATAAATTAGATGTTTGGAGATCGGAATATAATTATGTAGCGTTTAATGAATGCATTGGAGGATTATTAGACGAGTATAATATTCACATCCCATTCAGGAGAAGAAAATTTGATCATTTTTTATGGTATGCCAATAGGTAGGGGGTATGAAAGTGGAAATCAAAGAAACTTCTGAAAAGCCTGAAGGATGGCCTAAGAATCGCAGGGAATGGAAATTAGATGTATTATGTGAAAGAATGGAAGAATTTAAGAATAATCCAACATATAAAAATAGAGAGATTTTAATAGCGTTAGCTAGTGAACATGATATGAACGAAACTTCTGGATATGGATTGGTTCGTATAACAGAATATGAAGTAGGGCTGATAAATTATTTGTATTTAGTCAGTTGTACAGTTAGGTCTTTCGATGGCAGACTTAGAACTGCTGTCGATTGACCTAATCAATGACATGTATGCAGAGAGCAGAAATGATGATTGTAAGTATGCAGAGCTTGCAACGCAGGAAGATTTCGATCGATTTTAATTAGAAAATAAAAGCTCTACATCTTTAAAACCGCGTGTGAGCGTTGTTTTATTAAAAGATGCAGAGCTTCTTCTTTTATTGAAATTCACCGATTCCAAGACCATTCACCGATTCTAAGACAAGCGCGAATACCGGCGCAAGACCATGCACGGGAAACAGTTAGATCGGTTGAGTTACCTTCATCAATTGCAGCAAGATAATAAATCGAACTATAGTAACTAGAATATGAGGAATCACTTACTGTGCCATAATCTGTTGTTTCACCGATTTTATATGCTTCATATTGTTTGGTATCGGAACTGTACAATCCCAAGTATCCTCTAGCAGTATAAATGATGCTATGGACCTTTCCGTTTCCATTGATGAGAGCTAAGAAATGACCGGATCCGTCTTGCAAACTTGGTACTTCGGATAATTTTACCGTTTCATTGTAGGAATCTTTTAGGTTAACACCAGCAAGCCCATTACTGTATGGGGCAGGATTTCCAGAAAAACTGGCAAGTGTTATCGCTCCACTAGAGGCTTTCCATTGCGTTGAACCTGCATATAATTCAGAGGTTACAGTTTGTACTGCTTCGTGCAGCATTCGAGTTTCTGCGATGACTTTATCTTTTTTCGCTTTTTCGATATAGCCTGTTAATGCCGGAATTAGTAGTGCGGCAAGAATTGCTAAAATTGTTAATACAACAATCAGTTCTACTAAAGTAAAACCACTTTTTTTACTTTTAGAATGTTTCATTTTGTAATGTCCCCCTATGAAATAAGAACTATATTTCTTTATTTAATAAGTATAAGGGATAGCTTGTCTGAAAACAAGAAGAATTATAATTGTAAGTATGAGTTGAAGTATTTTGCAAAAAGTGTAGTTTTAAACAAGAAAAATATAATACCCTGAAAAGCCGATAAAACAACGCAAAACTCGGCAATACAGGGCATTTCAGAACAGGAGAATTTTATGATTAGAGTACTTTTTATCTGCCACGGCAACGTTTAAAGTATGGCGAGAAAGACTTGATTTTGTAGGATTTTCTAGATAGATACAAATAATTTACACCTTATTTATACTTTTGGAAGACCGAATCGGAATAATTAAAAAAGTTGTCATAATTCAGTTGGTCAAAAAATAATACTACACTCAAAATCAATTAAAAAATCAATCGTAAAAAAATACGATTGATTTTTTGCGCATTTTTGCATATAATGTAATCATTATGGTTGGAAAGGGAACGATTACTATGCGTGAAACAAGAATATTAGAATTCAAGGAAACGATTACGAATACTTTTTTGAAAACAGTTAGTGCCTTTTCGAATTACAATGGTGGAACAATTCTTTTTGGGGTTGATGATAATGGAAATGTGAAAGGATTGCCAGATGTAAAACAGGCCTGTCTGGATATCGAAAATAAAATCAATGACAGTATATCACCTCAACCAAACTATACACTTGAAATACAGAATAATGACCAGACGATAAAACTTACTGTAAAAAGTGGCCTTCAAAAACCGTATTTATATAAATCAAAAGCATACAAACGAAATGATACAGCAACGATAGAGGTAGATACATTAGAATTTTCAAGGCTTGTATTAGATGGAAAAAATATTAGCTTCGAAGAATTACCTTGTAAAGATCAGGAGCTATCTTTTAAAATTTTACAGTGTAAACTGAAAGAAAATATTTACATTGAAACTTTCAATCAAGATACTTTAAAGACATTGAACCTGTATGACAATATAAATGGTTATAATAATGCAGCGGGACTTTTGGCAGATAAAAATCATTTTTCAGGAATTGATATTGTTAAGTTCGGTGAGAATATCAGTATTATTCAAAAAAGAGTAACGTTTGAACATATATCGGTTTTAGAAATATATGAAAAAGCACTTGCTGTATTTAGAGATTATTACCAATATGAAGTAATACAGGGGGCTGACAGAAAGATGGTAGAGAAAATACCGGAAGCAGCTTTCAGAGAAGCAATTGCAAATGCTTTGATTCATAGGATATGGGATATTAATTCACACATCAGAGTTTCTATGTTTGATGATAGAATAGAAGTAGTGTCTCCTGGTGGATTGCCGGCTGGAATAACGGCAGAAGAATATTTATCAGATAAACTATCTATTTTAAGAAATAGAAATCTTGCAAATGTATTTTACAGACTGGGATTAGTAGAGATATTTGGAACAGGAATTACACGAATCAAACAACTGTATGCAGAGAGTTTGATAAAACCAGAATTTGAAGTGTCAGAAAATGCTATAAAAATTGTACTACCGATATTTGAAACGAATGTCAATTTAACCGAAGACGAAAAAGTGATTTACAAATTTTTAAGTAAGACGATGCTGAAACCAATAAGTGAAATTGCACCATATGTCCCATTTGGCAAATCAAAAACAACACAATTACTGAAAGCTATGGAGAAAAAGGGTGTGATTGCAGTTGAAGGAAAAGGCAGAGGAACAAAATATATCATTAAGTGATTGAGAACATAGAGGGGTCAAATTACACAATCTTTCAATAACACAAGGAGAAAATCATATGATAAAAATTTTATTTTTATGCCACGGCAATATTTGCCGATCAACGATGTCTGAATATGTTATGAAATATCTAATAGACCAGGCGGGGCTTGCCAGTGAATTCTATATTGATTCGGCTGCAACTAGTCGTGAGGAGATTGGTAATGGTGTTCATCATGGCACGAGACAGAAGTTAAAAGAAGTAGGAATTCCGTGTGGCAGCCACAGGGCACGGCAGATGATGAGAAGAGACTATGAAGAGTTTGATTATATTATCGGTATGGATGCGTGGAATATCCGAAATATTATGAGAATCATCGGTTCAGATCCAGAGAAAAAAGTTTCTATGCTTTTAGACTTTACGGATCGTCCGGGAACAGAAATTGCTGATCCGTGGTATACGGGCAATTTTGATGCGACCTATGATGATGTACTGGAAGGTTGTACAGGATTGTTAGAGCATTTGAAGAATATTTTATAACAAAAAGTAACTTGAAGGAGTGTAAGAGTGATTTATGAAAAGTTTGTCTATGAGAAATAGATGTGTAATCGGATTTACGCTGTTTTCCATGTTTTTTGGAGCAGGCAATCTGATATTTCCGCCGCTTCTGGGTGCTGAAGCGGGCAGCAGTACGATACCGGCTATGGTTGGAATGTTACTGACGGCGGTGGTATTACCTGCTCTTGCGGTGATATCTGTGGCAAAGCATGATGGATTGAAGAATTTGGCGGGAAGCATACACCCGGCATTTGCGACAGTTTATGCGGTGCTGATCCATTTGTTAATCGGACCATTTGTTGCAATTCCAAGGACAGCATCTACCAGTTTTGAGATGGCGGTCGTGCCATTTTTATCTGACGGAGTCAGTGCTGAGTCTTTATTGATTATGCGGTGTATATACTCGTTTATATTTTTTGTGATAGCAACGATAGTCGCGCTGAAGCCAACGAGACTTAAAGATTTATTGGGAAAAGTAATGACACCGATTCTGTTGATTTTGATTGCAGTTATTTTCGTGGGAGTTGTTGTAAAGTTCCCGGCAGTTGTAAGACAGGCAGATGCGAGCTATAAAGGGCATGCGCTTCAGCATGGTTTTGTCACGGGATATCAGACAATGGATATTTTAGCGGCATTTAACTTTGGTGCAGTTATAGCTATGAACATTGAAGCATTTGGTGTGAAGAATCGGAAAGGTGTGGCTAAAGAGACGATTCTGGCGGGAATTGGAGCTGGAATCTTACTTTGTATTGTATATAGCGCAACAGCATATATTGGTGTATTGTGCAGTAGTAAGGTCGGAAATGTGGAAAATGGAACGCAGATTCTGACCTATGCAGTTCACGCATGTTTTGGTATCTATGGAAAAGTATTGATTGGTATTATATTTTTCATAGCATGTTTTAATGTATGTGTAGGTTTGCTATGTTGCTGTTCTGCATATTTCCACGAATTAGTTCCGAAGATTTCGTATTTTAAATGGTTACTTGTATTTGCTGTCTTCAGTTTTGTGATTTCCTGTGCGGGATTAAATGCGATTTTAAATGTATCATTGCCGATTCTGAAAGTGATGTGTCCTATAGCAATTGCATTGACCTTTTATGGTCTTGTCAGACGTAAAAGGCAGTAATAAATATTTATCTCATAGGAATATGTCAGCTTTGCTGACCAGAATCACGCGCCAAGTCTCACGGATGTTCGACTTGAACTTAGTTGAGAAGTTTTAAGTACGTTTGACTGAAATAGTGAAAAATCTGTAATATGGAGAATTTTAGAAATATATCAAAATCTCCTATATTACAGATTTTTTAGTTACATATGGATGTAGTTAAAGTGCTCTAAAAATTTATACCTCGCAGGATCGAGAAAATGTGCAGAAGATTATTTTAGTCAAATAATTCTTTCACCATAGCAGCATCAAATGTAACAGAGGATACATGATTAACCTCGATTTGATATAGTGCATTTGCTGCGATATGCTCGGCAGCCTGCTCCAGATCACGGATTCCAGTCGTATCTGAGAATTTTTCAATAACAGCGTCCAGAGCTTCTGGTGACACGATACATTCGCTTTCTTTTAAACTCATACGTTTTAAAATCTTTGGCAGTGCAAATTTGGAGAAAATAACTTTCTTCTCTTCTGGTGTGTAATCCGGAATATCAATAACAGCAAAACGTGACATTAACGGTGCACTAATCTGGGATTTATCATTGGCTGTTGCGATTGGATAAACACCGGAAGTTGGAATCATACACTCAATGTAGTTGTCTGTAAATCCGAGATTATCTAATAGTGTCAACAATACATCGGCTGGATTTCCATTTCCTTTACCGGAAGCAGCTTTATCAAGCTCGTTGATAATGAAAACCAGGTTAGATTCTCCTGCCATTGCAAATGCATCCATAATAATACCGGTCTTGGCATTTGCGTATATACGGGAACTTCCGGTCAACTGTTCCGGGTCATTGATGGAGCTCATATCCAAAGTTGTCCAAGGCAGTTTCAGGATTCTTGCAACAGCGTAGGCAATTTGGGATTTTCCTGTCCCTGCAGGTCCTACCAGGAGAAGTCCGTAAGCCGGAAGGGTATGTGTACGGTTAATCTGGATGATTGTCTCTATAATACGTTGCTTTACGCGTTCCATACCGTAGAGTTCTTCGTCTAAGATACGTCTTGCTTCATCAGGATCAATTGATTCAAAATAATCTGTCTTCCACTGGATATTCATCATAATAGAAAGCGCACGCTGTGCGTGGCGTCGTTCTTCCGGGGATACTTCGTGGGATTTTGCAACTGCCAGATTACGTCTTGCCCAGAGACGGATGTTATCAGGAAGAGTTCTTCCGGCACAAGTAATGAAGTCGGTAATACTCTGAATACTTGTAAGTTTCATATCATCACCAAGTTCAGAGTCTTCCTCTTTCAGTGTTTCGTCAAGCGGGGCGCTGCTGGAAAAGAGCCGTTCCATCATAAACTGAAGAAAACCGTCTTCAGCAGATAATTTTGTGGCACCGCCATAGGCAATTTCACGAATTTTGTAGACTGCATAACCGTCTGGGAGGTTCTTACCGGACAGACGAACGTTGATATGATTTTCGCCGAGCCATTTGATCAGGCTTACAAAGCGGGAATCAATCTGAAGAATATTGGCACTGATAATGCCATCTTCTTCTTCAAATTCAAATGCTGTGTGCTTTGCAGGATTTGTGAATACACCGCAGGAATGATGAGCCCACTGGCGGGGAGCATTGTCCAGAAGAAGAATCGGATCTTCCGGAGTAGCAACATTTTTATCAGAGTGAAATGTAGTGTAAGTAACTTCGGCTGTTGTCGTTGTTGATTCAGGATTACTAAAATCAAATACTGGCATGAGAGAGTCTCCTTTGTAATTTATTTTCTAAGATACTATGGATAGATTCATGCGATACATTTCGTAATTCTGATATCTTACATGAATTGTGCAAATACGGACGCACCAATTACAGTGATAAGTCCGGATACTACGATGGACAAGCTGCTCATTGCGCCTTCAATATCCCCAAGCTCCATAGCTTTGGAAGTTCCGATTGCGTGGGAAGCAGTGCCGATGGCAATACCCTTGGCAATAGGTTCTTCGATTTTGAAAAGCTTACATACGCTTTCTGCACACATATTTCCCAGTACACCTGTTAATACGATGATAGCAACGGTGATGGAAACGTATCCTCCAAGTTCTTCTGATATACCCATTCCAATCGCAGTTGTAATAGATTTTGGAAGAAATGATACATATTCCTGATGCGTAAATCCAAATAGGACTGCCATGGCAAGAATACTTCCAAGGCTTGCAAGTACACCACTGAAAATACCGACCGCAATTGCTTTCCAGTTGGATTTCAATAATTCGAACTGTTCATAAAGCGGAATAGCAAGGCAGATTGTAGCTGGTGTGAGCAGATAAGAAATGTATTTCGCTCCTTCATTATATACCTTATAATCAATTCCGGAAACTGCTAAAACAGCAATTACTATAATTACTGCGATAAGGAGCGGATTGAAAATGGCAAGTTTGAATTTCTGTTTTAATAATGCACCAATTCCGTAGGCGAGAAGGCTTAACATTACCCCGAAAAAGACAGAGTTGTTAAAAAATTCCATAATCACAATCTCCTTCCGCTGGTTCTTCTTCTGGATGATCTAATTCTGTTGCAGATTGTTGTGGTGAAGTTCGGCGAATCATATACTGGGTAGTTCTTCCTGCAATTGCCATAACAAATACCGTAGATACAGCAGTGACAGCAAGATACTGAAGCCATACAGATTGAATGATATTCCATGCCTCCAATAGTCCTACAGCGGCAGGAATGAACATCAACGGCATAATCTCAATCAAGAACCGTCCCGTCTCATCGACTTCCTCCAGTGGAATCAGTCCAGTTTTTAAACAGATGAACATCAATATAATTCCATAGATGCTTGACGGCACAGGAAGTGGAAGAACGTGGTTTAACAATTCTCCGATGAAAGAAAGTACAAGAATAATCCCGAATTGTTTTAAATATTTCATTTGTAAAATCTCCTATTTCTTATTAAAAAGTAGTTAAAAAGTAACGCTTGTCTATCGTAGCACACGTGGAAGAGGGTATCAAGGGAAAAACCTTGCAAAATATGATGATACATTTTATCGTAGTTTGTGTAAATTCCCTAAAATAAAAAAGAGATGATTTAACAACAAATCAACGAACAAAATTATGACTATCTTGATAGGAAGGTAAAATTTTTTTTAAAATTTATAATTCTGAAAACACCGTATTTACGGGGTTTTTCGGGGATTATAAAAAGTTTTTGCAAAAAAAATAAAAAAAATTAAAAAAAGGGGTTGCCAAAACACTTGCACTATGATATTATAACATTCGTCGCGAGTGATACACACGAAAAACACACAAGCGATAAAGAATATGGCTCCATGGTCAAGCGGTTAAGACATCGCCCTTTCACGGCGGTAACACGG
>OKRW01003489.1_pt1 | contig 9994 bp, 9 predicted proteins | sample 1601151 | NCBI WGS metagenome assembly OKRW01 (sample SAMEA3541471, study PRJEB24748) | human gut metagenome | biome: human gut; feature: human-associated habitat; material: faeces | place: China | collected 2012 | reverse complement strand
ACCTTCGCCTAAGCGCGCAACACAAGCGATTGGTATGCGATGTGACAAAGGGACTGTCCCTTTGTCACATTTTTTTGTATGAGGGGAGGTATTGATATGGATGAGAACAAGATGGGATGGTGTGAGTATGCGCGCTATGCCGCGATGGCGGCCGAAGAGTTGGCGCGCGATTGCGAGGTACAGGTGTTTCGCGCGACGGGTCCGGGCGGACAAGGCGTGAACACGACGGACTCGGCGGTGCGCATGAAGCACGTGCCCACAGGGATTACCGTGACGGCGCGCGAGAGCCGCAGCCAGTTCCAAAATCGCGCGAGCTGCCTGCGCAAGCTGCACGCCGAGCTCGAGCGACGCGGACGTCCACCGCGTCGACGTGTAAAGACCAAGGTGCCCCAGCGCTCTCGTCAGCGCAGACTCAATGACAAGCACTTCAATGCCATTAAAAAGGCCAACCGACGCAAGCCGGGCAGCGACGAGTAGTCGTTTGTTCCACTGGCCTTGCTAGCGGGTAGGGTGCCAAACTTGGAGGGCGCTGCCGAGGACGTCGACCTCGATGCGCGAGGCGACAATGGGCTCGCCGTCGGCCTGGATGGGGTAATCGGGCTGCTCGAAGGTGAGCTCGGCATGGCGGCAGCGGCGCATACGAACCGGCGGCAACTTGGTGTGGTGGCCGTCCTTGGCCGAAAGAAACATAGGCAGGGCAACGGCGCGGGGGACGGGGCCGCAGGCGTAGCAGACATCGAGTATGCCGTCGCAGGGGTCGGCATCGGGGCAGATGCGATAGCCCGAGCCATAGGTGGGGCCCAGCTGAATCGCCATGATAATCGCCCGCACGCGCTCGGCGGGCGCGCCGTCAAAGCTGACTTTCATGGGGTAGTTGCGATAGCGTAGGCCAAACTGCTCAAGGCCCGAGAGGGTGTAGAGCGGAGCGCCCGTCAGGCCGGTCTTTTTGCGCAGCTCGGTGGTTCCCAGGCCGATGGCGGCGTCGATGCCGACCGAGAGCGTCTGGTCGTAATACTCGACGATCGCCTCGCCGCTGCCGCTTGCGGGGTTCCATGAGCGAATCCGCCCGATGTCCTGACGCTGCAGCTCACAGGTGAGTAGCGCGCCAAAATCCTTGCCGGAGAAATCTTCGATATCGAGCGTCTGGGCAAAATCGTTGCCGGAGCCCACGGGCAGGACGGCAAGAGCGGGGCGGGCGTCCTGCTCTTGCGTCATAAGCCCATTGACGATCTCGTGGATCACGCCGTCGCCGCCAAGAGCGATAACGGTGCGGTAGCCCTGGGCCTGTGCGGCAAGTTCCTTGGCATGCCCCATGCGCTCGGTCAGTACCAAGTCAAACTGGGATGAGCGCGCGGTCATGTCTAAAAAGCGCTGCAGGCGCTCAGCGACCTCGCGCGCCGCACCCGACTGGGCGGCTGGGTTGGCGATGATGAGCGTGCGACCAAAATCAGTTGCGTGCATGGGGCGACTCCCGGCGTATAACGTGACGGTGCGGTCGCGCTCGGGTCGAATTGCCCCCGATTGTGGCTGCACGGCGATTACTTACGTCTACTCTATCAGGTCGTTGTGGCGCTCGATAGCCTCTGCCACCGTTCCGCCCTCGTCCACGATAAGCGAGCGGCGCTTGGGCGACACGATGCGCTGCGCGGGGTACACGCCACGGTGGCCGCCGACGAGATAGCTAATAAACGAGACGATGACAAAGAAGCCCGCGGCTGTTCCATGGAACAAGTCGATAGCCATCATGCAGGTGGTGATGGGCACGTTGAGGCCGGCACAGAAGACGCCGAGCATGCCGAGGGCCGCCATAAAGCTCGGATCGAGTCCAGCGAGGCAGCCAATCCATCCGCCGAGCGCCGCACCGATGCCAAACAGGGGCGTGACCTCGCCGCCTTGGAAGCCGGCACCCAGGGTGAGCGCCGTTACGACGAGCTTGATGGCGGCGTCGGCGAGGGTGGTGGTGCCGGCAAACCCGGCGCCCGAAAGCCACGTGGAAAGGCCGGCATACTCCCACGCGTCAAGCAACGCATAGGCCGCAAGCACCACGAGTGCGCCGACGAGCGCACGGACGAGATAGTTGGTGATAAAGCGCGCGTACAGGTTCTTGACCGTGCGGACCGACCAGGCAAAGAGGCGCGCCGTCAGGCCAAAGACAATGGCTCCGATAACGACGATGGCAACCGTTCTGGGCGTCATGTCGGGAACGCCGGCGATGACGTTGCTCTCGTACTGGGTTCCCAGGGCGAGTGACGTAAAGTAGCCGGTAAACGAGGCGACGAGGCAGTAGAGGCCCGCGGTGTAGTCGATTTTGCCGATAAAGCACATCTCCATACCAAAGAAAGCCCCGGCGAGAGGTGATCCGAACACGGCGCCAAAGGCAGACGAGATACCGGCGAGCATGAGGTCGTGGTGGTCGTGCTTTTTGAGATGGGCAAGGCTCGAGACATTGCTGGCGATGGTACCGCCGATCTGCACCGCGGCGCCCTCGCGGCCAGCCGAGCCGCCCGTCAGATGCGTGAGCGTGGAGCACACAAACGTGAGGATGGCCATGCGCGCATGGATGAGTCGTGTGCCCAGGGCAGAGTCGATGACCAAATTGTTGCCGCGTTTGGCGGCGAGACCGTGGTTCTTGTAGACCCACGCGGTGGCCACGCCCACGACGGGGAGCAGGGCGTAGATCCACGCATGGCTCTCGCGATAATCGGTCGCAATATCCAGTGAGGCCAAAAACGCCCAAGCGGCAACGCCCATGGCGAGCGAAACGACAACGACGAGCGCGAGCAGCTTGGCGCTCGCGAGCATGTTGTGGGCATTGCGGCGCGTGTCGGCGGCCAAGAGCTGTTCGGAGCGGGTGAGCTGGTTGCGACCGCTGATGATCAAGTCGGCCGGAGAGAAGGACCTGCCGTCTGTGTCCTGACGGGTGTCATCAGACGGGTCGAGTGTATTTTCACGTTTATCGATAAAAGCCATAACGTCCTCTTTTTTGTTGCGATGCATGCATTATAAGACGGCACCCCGTGCCTTAAGGCAATTGACAGGTTTCGGTTCTGTTACGAAAGGCGCATGGCCGACAGGTGTATTTGCCGTTGCGGGCCATGTCTTGAGCGGGCAGCGGGGGATTATACTGAACCAAACATAAAGAATCGGCGCCACTGTTGCGCGCCGTGGCATGTAAGAGGTGTATATGGCTAAGACGCTCATCCCGCTGGAGGACGCGCAGGCAATCGTCCTTTCGCAGGTGCGCAGGACCGAGCTCGTCGAGATCCCGGTTTGGCAGGCGGCCGGTCTTCCCCTGGCTGAGGATGCCACGGCCGATATCGATATCTCGCCGTTTGCCAACAGCGCCATGGATGGATATGCCGTGCGTGCCGACGACCTCGCCAAAGCGTCCTCCGATACGCCCGTGACGCTTTCCGTCGTGGGGCACGAGGCGGCGGGCCATGTGTTTGAGGGCGCGATTGGCGCGGGCGAGACCGTCCGTATTATGACGGGTGCACCGGTGCCCGAAGGTGCGGATGCCGTTGTGAAATACGAGGTCGTCGAGGTGCTCGACGGCGACGGCAACGAGGGCTCACACGCGAGCTTCTCGGCACCGGCTAAGGTGGGGGAGAACGTTCGAGCTGCAGGCGAGGAGGCCCATGCCGGCGATGTTGTGATGCACGCTGGCGAGGTTGTGGCCCCGGCCGGCGCCGGTTTGCTGGCGAGCGCCGGTTACGCGAACGTTAGAGTGCACGCCGCCCCGCGTGTGGGCGTTATCTCGCTGGGCACGGAGCTGGTCGCGCCCGGCCAACTGCCGGCGCGTGGGCAGATTCGCGATTCCAATTCCTCGGCGTTAATGGCCGAGGCACTCGATGCTGGGGCCGACCCGGTGTTCTACGGCTTTGCGCCCGACGACGAGCGGGCGATTGTCGAGCTGGTGCACCGCGCCGCGCAAGAGTGCGATTTTGTCATTACGAGCGGTGGCGCCTCTGCGGGCGACTACGACTACGTGACGGCGCTGGTTCGGCGCGAGGGCGAGGTGCTGTTCGATCGCATTTCGTTGCGTCCCGGCAAGGCCATTACGTTTGGCCTGCTCGGCGGCAAGCCCTATCTGGGGCTTTCGGGCAACCCCGCGGCGGCCTATGTGGGCTTTGAGATGCTCGCCCGCCCGGCGATTCGCAAGATGCGCGGCTTTGCCGAGGGTGCGCGTCCCGTGCAGCAGGCGGTTCTTACCCACGGCGTGAAGAAGCGACAGGACCGACGCTTCTATGATCGCGCCACGGTTGCGCGCGATGCGCAGACGGGTGAGCTTACGGTCACCGAGGCGCACAGCCAGAACTCGGCGCTGCTCGGAACCATGCAGCGTGCGAACTGCCTGTTGCGCATCAACGAGGGTCCGTGCGATCTTGAGCCGGGCGACGTCGTGGATGTCGTCCGAGTCGATCTGCCCGAGGGCACCGTGCTGTAGGAGGAGTGCTATGGAGTTGAAGATTTCAATCGTGACGTGCTCGGATACGCGCGATCTTGCCCAGGACGAGGCAGGCGCTGCACTCGAGGAGCTCATCGCGGCGCAGGGCTGGACGGTTGCCTCGCATACGGTGGTGCATGACGATGTTGACGAGATCGGTGCTGCCATTGTGGCTGCGGCCGACGATTGCCAGGCCAACGTGGTCATCACCTGCGGCGGCACGGGGCTTTCGATGCGCGACGTGACGCCCGAGGCGACGCGTGCCGTCTGCGACCGCGATGTGCCGGGTATTGCCGAGGCGATCCGTGCATACTCTATGACCAATACGCGCCGTGCCATGCTTTCGCGCGCTATTTGCATGCAACGAGGTCATACACTTGTCGTAAACTTTCCCGGTTCTACGAAGGCCGCCCGCGAAAGCTGGGAGGCCATAGCGGACCAGCTGGAGCATGCGGCCCAAATGACGGCAGGCGGCGGTCATGCCAACTAAACGGTTTACTTGCGGCGGGGCAACCTGAACGGCTGCTCCGCCTTTTATTTGCGCCCAAGGGGGCGGCATTCTGTAGGCATTCCTGAAACTATATTCTCAAACGAGAATAATTTCTCATAATCATTATTCGTACCGAAGTATAATCTGATTGAAGAATAAAGCCCGCGGTGGGGTACCCGGGCACAAGGTCCGAAAGGGTTGAACATGTTCGATATGGTTTCACGCCGCGGTTTCGTCTTGCTTTCTGCTGCCGCTACCGCCGGCCTTGGCCTTGCTGGTTGCTCGGGCAACAAGTCTTCCGAGCCCACCGGCTCCGATGCCGGTTCCGCCAAGGCCTCTTCCAAGAAGGAAGCCGTCGAGCTGCAGGTCTTCGCTGCTAACTCCCTCGAGAAGGCCCTGCCCGAGGTCCAAGAGCTCTACACCGACCAGACCGGCACCACCTTTGCCGACACGCAGTTTAAGGCCTCCGGCGACCTCGTCGAGCAGATGCGTGCCGGCGCCACGGCCGACGTGCTCATCACTGCTTCCAAGGGCACCATGGATGACGCTGAGACCGCTGAGCTCGTCGACGCCGACACGCGTGAGGACATGTTCGTCAACGACCTCGTGATTATTCGCGCCGAGGGCTCCGGCACCAAGGTCGAGGCCATCGTCGACGTCGCGAACCTGGACGGCAAGATCGCCATTGGCGACGCCAAGACCGTCCCCGCCGGCAAGTACGCCAACCAGGCCTTAGCTTCTGTGGGTCTCTACACCGGCACCGAGGGCGACGACGGCGAGTATGCACCCGAGCTTGCCGACAAGGTGGCCCTGGCCGACAAGGTCGGCACCGCTGCGTCTTACGTCTCTACGGGCGACTGCGTGGCCGGTTTTGTCTACAGCTCCGATATCTTCCGCTATGACGGCATCGAGGAGGCCTTCGTGTGCCCCGAGGATTCGCACAAGCCCATCGTGTATCCGGGTGCCGTTGCCGAGAGCTCCGAGCACGCCGACGAGGCCAAGGCGTTCATCGACTTCTGTCTGACCAACAAGAAGGCGCAGAAGATTTGGGCTAAGTACGGATTTGAGCTTTCCGCGTAGTGCGGCTTGGAGCGATAATCCCATCGTTTTGTCTTTTGCCCTGTCCTCGTCTTTCCTTGGAGCGTTTCGTGCGTAATAGATTTCGCATTCTTGTCGCCTGTGCTTTGACGCTCGCGCTTTGCTGGGTGCCGGGATGGGCGTTTGCCGGTGGTACTGAGGGCGGGGCCCAGGTTGCCGTGACCGCCAAGGGGCTTTCTTATGGGCTCGATGGTTTTGAACGGTTAGCCAAGGGGACCGCCCGTGTCATGGAGGGCCAGCCCGAGGGCTATCGGTTTCCCGTTGAAGGGGACACGGACCTCATAGTGGCGCCTGCTGCCGATCGCGTTGTGGTGTGGGTATCGCCCAAGGCGGTCGAGAAGTATGGATTGGATCCGCAGGACAACGAGTGCGCATCGGGTCTCAAGGCTCTCGTCTGCGAGCTTGACGGCGCAAACTGCATGGGAGGCGCACGGCTGGAAGACATGGATCTTCCTTGGTATGCCACGACGGAAGCGGCGTTTAATGTCGGTGGGTATACCTATGCCTTTGATGAGCGCGGTGCGAATGGGGACCGCTATGTGGTCATCGCATCAGCCTCGGGTGATGCCAAGGGCGGCGCGCGTTGGCTTGATAGCGCTCAAATCGTGGAAGCATCATCCGTTGTGATGCAAGATGAACAGGAGCCCTTGGCGCCCCTTGTCGCCTTTTTGACCGGCATCGACTATCGCCCGCTTTGGGTGTCTATCAAAACGAGTGGCCTTGCCCTGGTGATTGCCTTTGCGCTGGGCCTGTTTGCCGCATGGAAGACTATGGGCACGACGAGCCGCGTGAAGGGCCTGCTCGACTCGGCCTTTACCATCCCCATGGTGCTGCCTCCCACGGTGTGCGGCTTTCTGCTCCTCATGCTGTTTGGCCGCTCGACCGGGGTTGGCCAGTGGCTTATCGCGCACGGCATCTCGATCGTCTTTACCTGGCCAGCGGCGGTGATATCTGCCGTGGTGGTGTCGTTTCCCCTGGTCTACCGTACGGCGCTCGGCGCCTTTGAGAGCCTGGACACGCAGATGCTCGACGCCGCGCGAACCCTGGGGTGGTCCGAGCGCCGTATCTTTGCCAAGCTTATGATGCCACTCGGCTGGCCCTCGATCGCCGCCGGTACGGTGCTCGCCTTTGCCCGTGCGATGGGTGAGTTCGGTTGCACCCTCTTCTTTGCGGGTAACTATGCCGGTATTACGCAGACCATCCCCATCGCTATCTACTTTGAGTGGATGGGTGGCAACATCTCAGTTGCCCTCTTTTGGGTTGTCGTCGTGATTGCGTTTAGTTTCCTGGTCATCCTGTTTATCAACATGTACACCGCGCATTCGCAAAAGTATCGCGAGCGGGGCCTTTCCCGTGCGGAGCGCAAGCGGGCCAAAGAACTCGCCGATACGGCCGATTCGCTCGACCCGGTGGGCGGCGATGCCCTGCGTATCGATCGCGAGGCGCTGGCCGAGCTCATGCGCGATGATGCCACTCTGCAGGGAGGTCGATAGGCCATGTCGATCGTTCTGGATATCAAAAAGCGCTATCCCGGGTTTACGCTCGATATGCAGCTTGAGGCTGGAGAGGAGCGCGTGGCGCTGCTGGGCGCCTCGGGGTGCGGCAAGAGCTGTACGCTACGCTGCATTGCCGGTGTGGAGACGCCCGACGAGGGCAAGATCGTCGTCAACGGCGTGACCTTTTTTGATTCGGCGGCGGGCATCAACCTATCGCCCCAGGAGCGTAAATGCGCCCTGCTGTTCCAAAACTATCAGCTGTTTCCCAATATGACGGTGGCCGATAACGTGTGCGCCGGCGTACAGGATGCGGGTGACGTCGCTGCACGCAAAAAGCTCGCCGAGCGCTATCTGGGCATTTTTGGTCTGGCCGATTTTGCCGACCGCTATCCCGCACGCCTCTCGGGTGGTCAGCAGCAGCGCGTGGCGCTTGCGCGCATGGTGGCGGCACACCCGGGCATTTTTATGTTCGACGAGCCCATGAGCGCGCTCGATGCCTACCTTAAGAGCGCGCTCGAGCAGAACATGCTCGACCTGTTCGACGTGTGCAACCGCACCGTGCTCTACGTGAGCCACGATATCGACGAAGCGTGTCGCCTGTGCCAGCGCATTTGCGTGATGCATAACGGGCATGTGGAGGAGATCGGCTCCGTCGAAGATGTGGTCCGCCGGCCGCAAACCTTGGCCGCGCTGCGCTTGACGGGCTGCAAGAACACAAGCCGGGCGTGCAAGATCGGCGACGAAGAAGTTGAGGCTCTCGACTGGGGCATGACCTTTAATGTGGGTCGCGAGGTTCCTGATGATGTGGCGTACCTGGGGATTCGCGCAAGTTACTTCCATGTTGACAACCGTGCCGAGCGGGGTCGTAACAGCTACGACTTACACGTGGCCCGGGTGAGCGATTCGCGCTTTGAGCGGCTGGTGCTGTTGGACGTGCCACGTGTCGATGCGCCCACGCGTCTGCAGTGGAAGGTCAACAAGGTGAGCGTGGCTTCCGACGAGCTGCCGCAGGCCGACGAGACCCTGCGCATGCACTTCGATGCCAAGAGAATTCATCTGGTTTGTCGATAATGTGACAAAGGGACAGTCCCTTTGTCCCTTCTGCTGCGTCGCGTAGGGGTTGCGATACGCCGTCCGCTCGCGGCGCCACCATGCGTATACTGGGAGGAAAAGATTGACCTATGAGAGGAGGGATCGATGGCTGACGATTTCATCAAGCTCACGCAGATGACCGCTGCCTCTGGTTGAGCCGCTAAGTTGGCTCCTGGAGCCCTCGCCCAGGTCCTGGGCGACTTACCCAATGTGCATAACGACAACCTGCTCGTGGGGTTCGATACCTCCGACGATGCGAGCGTCTTTCGCGTTGGCGACAACTTGGGCCTCGTGCAGTCCATCGACTTCTTCCCGCCGATGGTCGATGACCCGTTTCTGTTTGGTCAGATCGCCGCGGCCAACTCGCTTTCGGACATCTACGCCATGGGCGGGCGGCCGAGCCATGCCATGAACCTGCTGTGCATACCTAACTGCCTGGGCGTAGAGGTTGCCGGCCAGATTTTGGCGGGTGGCGCCGACAAGTGCGTCGAGGCTGGCTGCACCATCGCGGGCGGCCACACCATCAACGACGACGAGCCCAAGTACGGCCTGTCCGTGAGCGGTTTTGTGCCACTCGACCGCATGCTCGCCAACAGCGGTGCGCGCGTGGGCGATGTCCTACTGCTGACCAAGGCGATCGGCTCGGGCATTATCACCACGGCCATTAAGGGCGAGCTCATCGAGCAGGACGAGGCCAGCCAGATGTTTGATTCTATGCGCACCCTCAACGAGGCCCCGATCCGTTTGGCCGAGGGGCTCGAACTTCACGGCTGCACCGACATTACGGGCTTTGGCCTGATTGGGCATGCGTGCGAGATGGCCGAGGGCTCGGGCGTGCAGATTGAGCTTGCGTCGGGGGCGGTGCCGCTCTTTGACCAGGTGCTCGACATGGCGCGTCTGGGCATTATCCCCGCTGGCTCCTACCGCAACCAGGGCTTCTTTGGCCCGCGCGTGGCGGCCGACGATGACCTGGAGCCGGGCATGCTAGATGCGCTGTACGACCCGCAGACCTCGGGTGGTTTGCTCATCGCGGCGCCTGCTGCCGATGTGGATGAGCTTGCGCGCCGTCTACATGCCGAGGGACGTATCGCCGCCGTCGTCGGGCGCGTGTGCGAGGCGGAGCCGGGCGGTCCTGCCGTTCGCGTTGTTCATTAAGGAAAACCGTTTATGCGACCGTTCGTTGTTCTGGGCGGTCCCTTTTGAAAGGAAAAACTATGTTTACCAAAATTGAAGTTAATGCCATGGGCGATGCCTGCCCGCTGCCCGTCGTCAAGACGCTCAAAGCTCTGAAGCAGCTTGATGGCGAGGGTGCTGTGGTGACCTCGGTCGACAACGAGACCGCCGTCAAGAACATCTCCAAGATGGCGCAGG
>OKRW01003487.1_pt1 | contig 9995 bp, 6 predicted proteins | sample 1601151 | NCBI WGS metagenome assembly OKRW01 (sample SAMEA3541471, study PRJEB24748) | human gut metagenome | biome: human gut; feature: human-associated habitat; material: faeces | place: China | collected 2012 | reverse complement strand
TTGTCCAGGAAACTGGAAAGTGCACCGGTCGCCCAGAACATCTCTAAAGGTTTTGTCAGTCCCAGTTCCGCACCTTTGCTCTTTAAGATCATGAGTGCCGGCTGCATGGTAATAAAAATTCCGATAAACAGTACTGCAACTTCCTCAATGGCACCCCAGGTAAAGTGGTTCTTTGTGCGCACATCGGATTTCGTTGTCTTAAATGACAGAAACGCTGCAACCAGAATAATAATAATCTCGATCAGTGTCGGCACTGCCAGTCTTACGCTCCGGAAAATCGGAATACTGATAACGCTTCCGTCTGCATTCTGGAATGCTTTCATTCCCGGAAGAACGCCGCTTAATACAACACCTGCCACAATCATAATCATAAAAATGATGTTGTGCAGACCATTGACTTTAAAAGTAGTCGTTGGCTTGGAAATATCCGGACGCATGCCAAGTGCAATGTCTCTGCGGTATGCACGACGGTCGATAAAATAAAATACGGTCAGGAGAATTACCATATTAAATACCAGTACCGGGAACAGACGTAAACTCCAGGTAAACGGTACACCTCTCATAAATCCCATCAGAAGTGGCGGATCACCGATTGGTGTCAGACATCCACCCATATTGGAAATCAGGAAAATGAAGAAGACCATAATATGACTCTTATTTCTTCTCCAGGAATTCATCTGAATCATCGGCCGTACCAAAAGCATGCTGGCACCGGTTGTACCGATACAGCTTGAAAGCAGTGTTCCGATCGCCAGAAGTCCGGTATTCATACGCGGTGATCCGACAAAATCTCCTTCCAGATTAATATTTCCGGAAACACAAAACAGACCAAACAGCAATACAATAAAGGAAAGATAATCATTCACTATACATTCCAGAACTGTTTCTGCAGTCTCGCCTGCGCCGTATTTTACTGCAAACGGAATAATAAATAAAAGTGACCAGATGAGTACCGCCCAGCCTTTATTTTTGTCCCACCATTCTCCTTTTACCAGCGGGAAAATTGCGATACATAATAAAAGGCCGGCAAACGGTATGCACAGCCAAAGCGGTATGTTACCCATTTTCTTGTACCTCCTTATAATCTCTGTATATTTTACACCTCAGCCCCCAAAAAAGTAACCGCTAATTCGTCAAATAATTAACAAAGTTCCAATCTCCATTTCACTTATTTTTGTATATTTTCTCCATATAAAGAAAGCCTGCATCCACACGGTGTATTTTATTTCACAGGCAGCATTTTGTCACAAAATGAAGAGAAGCCTCTCCGTTCCCGGATCGGCTTCTCTTCGAGGAGTTTAGTTATGAAAATGTTTATTAAATAAAAAGGGAATAATGTAAAGGAATGATTTCCGTTTACATTGTCTAGTATATGCAAAAAATGTGTCCATATTATGTCCACTTCAAAAACAAATTCTAAAATCATATTCCAAAAATTTTAGAGACATTTTATATATTTAACAATTTCTTACATAATTCGATCTTGCTGTCATCGGTCAGACTGTTTTCAAATACCACCTGTCCACGTTTCTGCCGGCCGCAAAGCAGATCTTTCTCCTGCAGTCTTCTTTTCATCTCACGTGCGGTTCCCTCGCCTCCGTCAAAAATTTTCACATTCTCCCCCAACACCTGCTGAATCTGTTTTCTGGCAAACGGATAATGTGTGCAGCCGAGTACCGCTGCATCCACCTGGTTTTCCCGGTAAGAATAAAGCAGATCTTCCAGATATTTATGAAGATCCTCTCCGTCGAGATCTCCCCGCTCAATAAAATCCATCAGCCCCGGACACGGCAACGGAAGAATTTGTGCTTTCTCTTTGTAGCGCTCCATCAGCACATGAAACTTTTCTTCATGAATTGTCATCGGGGTTGCCATCACAAGGACTTTGGGATGTTCCATGCAAAGTGCCGCCGGTTTCAGTGCCGGTTCAATCCCGACAATCGGAATATACGGATACATCTCGCGCAGTTTCCGGACAGCAGCACTGGTGGCTGTATTGCAGGCAACCACAAGACCTTTTGCCCCCTGGTCAAACAGCTTTCGTGCACATCCGATCGTCAGTTCCCGTACTTTTTCTTTTTCTTTTGTTCCGTATGGCGCATTTTTAGAATCCCCGAAATAAATAAAATCTTCCTCCGGCATAATCCGGATCAGTTCCCGCAGGACACTGATTCCTCCCACTCCGGAGTCAAATACCGCAATTGGGTTTTCTCTTTGTAATTGATATTCCACAGATCTGTTATCCTTTCTTAATTGAAAAAACATGGTTCAGTTGTTATAATAGTAACTAGTAAATAGCAATGGAGAGTGACAACTATGCTGACTGAAAAAAATACTTCCGATAAATATAAATACTGTGAATTTTGCGGACGCACGCTTCCAAAACATTATGAAGGAACGCTATGTCCCACTTGTCAGGAAGCACAGCTTTTCCGGAATGTGCGGGATTATATCCGCGCCAACACTGTAAATGAATATGAAGTTGCAGAACATTTCCATATTCCTCTCCGGCAGATCAAAGAGTGGATTCGGGAAGGAGACCATTGTGCGAATCTCGTCTTCGGAGACCTCTTGGCTGGTCGACACAGCTTCCACTATCTCCGGCATGCACTGCCAGCGCTGTGGTGCTCCGGTTTCTTTCGGTACCCTGTGTCCGAATTGTCTGAAACTGATGAACACACAGGGCAGATCCGTTGCCCCTGCCATTTCACCGGATTCACGCATGCATTATCTCGATACCCCTTCTGACAAAACGAAATAAGAACTATCCACTCACAGGAAAGGGATGCCGGATTTCGGCACCCCTTTTTCTTACGCCTGTGTACTTCTGCGAATTACTTTTTGTCTGTATTTAAACTCCACTGCTTCCAGATATTTATCATCCGGTTCAAATTTGATCAGCAGTGTCTCGCCTTCCTTTTTCAGAACCATATCATAATATGCAGTATCTTTGTCATGAGAGGTATAATCAATCACCTTGACACCCTCTCTCTCGTATTGTGATACACTGCGATCTCCGGCCGGTGCAATCTGAATTACATCATCCATCGGATAACTTCCCAGTGACTTTCTGCGGTTCTTGTTTAAAACTTTTGCGAAGCGGACTTCCCCGTCAAAATAAGAATACTCAAACTCCTTGGAGTTTCCCATCAGAACAAACCAGACAATTCCGCATACCAGTGCAACCGGTAATGTAATGCCACTGGTCAGACATGATGCAAGCAAACTCACTACTGCAAGTACAAGCATCAATGTCCCCACTACTTTTGCAACCACGGTCTTCCGGACCGGTACTAATACATATACTTCCAATCTTCTATCTCTCCTTCATTTGTAGTAATGTTAATTATACTCCATCCCACACTTTTTTTCCACTAGAGAATATTTTTTTCATAAATACAGTAGATTTTTTGTTCCACAGCCCTTACAATAAGAGATATTATTTTTCGTTTATTTTCGGAGGTGCATATGATACATATTCCAACAGAAAAACTTGCAGATTTTGAAAAAAACATCCGCCGTGAATGGACCATGACCAATGGAATCGGCGGATACGCGGGAGGCTCCATCATCGGTGCCTGCAACCGGACACATCAGGGATATCTGATTGCCAGTCTGCATCCCCCGGTCGAGCGCTATCTGGTATTTTCCAAAACCAATGAAAAACTGACACAGGGAACCCATGTTTACAATCTGGAAACTTCCCAGCATGCCGGGAAAGGACATTCTCCCATCCGCACGCAAGGACAGCGTTTTTTAACGGATTTCTCCTGTGACGGAACTGTCTGCTTTTCTTATTCCGCCGGCAATATCCGTATGGACAAACATCTGGCCCTGCTGCGGGAATCAAACACAGTTGCGATCTCCTATACGATTACAAACCAGGGAGAGGAAGCCGGACTTTCCATCACCCCGCTTATGAATTTCCGGGAGCACAGTGCAGCGTCTGCCGTTTCTGACCTGCAGTTTACCTGTGAGCCAAACACAGTGGGCGGTTTCACTCTGATCCCGGCTGCTGCACCCGGACTCTGCATCGAGCTTTCCTGCAGTGCCGGCAGACTTTTTCCACGTGAAAACCAATACGACGTGGATATGCAGTACCAGACGGAAGTAGACAACGAAACGGCGGGACTGGATACACATTTTTGCCCATATGATCTGCGTTTTACACTTCCGGCACACAGCAGTACAAAGATTTCCCTGCTTTGCACCGTCCACCCAGTACAGGACACCCCTGTGCTTTCCCGCCCGCAGGCAGATACCGCAGCAATCGAAATCGCACACGTACAGGAATATTATGATTCCTTAAAACAACAGGCGGGATATGGCGATGATGCTTTTGCCAATACACTTGTCGTGGCAGCAGACCAGTTTCTTGCCCGGCGCGATTCCACCGGACTTATGACAATCCTTGCAGGTCTTCCGTGGTTTACCGACTGGGGCAGAGATACCATGATCGCTTTTTCCGGGCTGACACTGGCCACCCGGCGGTTTTCGGATGCCCGGGAAATTCTTTCGACCTTTGCGCAGTATGTCCATCACGGCATGGTCCCGAATATGTTTCCGGATGACGGGCAGGACCCTCTCTATAACACTGCAGATGCCTCTCTGTGGTATTTTTATGCCGTGGACGCATATTTGAAGGTTACCGGACAACCATCGGATTATGACTATATACAGCGGCGTATTTACCCCGTTCTGCGTGAAATTATTCATGCCTATGCACACGGCACGGATTTTTCCATCTATATGGATGATGACGCCCTCATCCATGCCGGAAGCGGATTGGACCAGGTAACCTGGATGGACGTCCGTGTCGGTGACTGGGTAGCTACCCCGCGTCACGGAAAACCGGTAGAAATCAATGCACTGTGGTACAATGCGCTGTGCGTGACTGCGGAACTGGCAGAACATTTCAAAGAAGATTCCTCCGTTTACCGCCAGCTTGCCACTCGTGTATCTGCTTCCTTCCGAAAAGAATTCTGGAACGAAAAAGACGGATGTCTCTATGACGTTATTGAAGAAAACGGCAAAGATGCAAGCATCCGCCCCAACCAGATCTATGCCGTCAGCCTTCCACATACCATGCTCACGGCCAAACAGGCCCTGCAGGTGGTAAATACCGTAGAGGAAAAGCTGCTTGCCGGCCCCGGCATACGCTCCCTCTCTCCGGAACACAAAGACTATCACGGGATCTACTGTGGCTCTCTTCCGAAAAGAGATGCCGCTTACCATCAGGGAACCGCATGGGGATTTCTGATGGGCGGCTTTCTGACCGCTTACATGAAAGACCACCACCACTCTCCGGAAGCAAAAAAACAGGCAATGGCATATCTTGCACCGGTACAGACCCACCTTTTGGAAGAGGGCTGCATTGGTTCTATTTCCGAAATTTTTGACGGTGATGCCCCGCATACCTGCCGTGGTTGCTATGCCCAGGCATGGAGCGTTGGAGAAATTCTGCGCTGCTACACACAGGATATTCAAAAAAATCAAAAATAATGATTTTTTTCTTGACAAGAAGATCTCACTCGGATATAATACTAAATGTTCCGCGTGAGATTTTCAATTAAGAAATCCACTGCAATGCCTAGTTAGCTCAGTTGGTAGAGCAGAGGACTGAAAATCCTCGTGTCTCTGGTTCGATTCCGGAACTAGGCACTTTTAATTGTATAGAGAACATATTGGTATAATTGGAAACGACACATGTGTGCATTACTCACTGATTAACGAACAACACGCGTGTGTTTTTCTATGCTCAAATTTATTTATATTAAAGGAGGGCAAAATTATGCCAAAGAAGAGTAGACTCGAAAATATTTTATTTACACTTGTTATGGCGTTTGTCATGGTGTATGCCATGGTATGCTATAACATCGCAATCGACAAAGGCGGAATGACAAACAAAGTTTTTCTGCTGGCGTTTCATGAAATACCGATTATGTGGCCGATCGCATGTATCCTGGAGTATTTTGTAGTGGAGAAACTGGCAACGATGCTGGCATTTCGTCTGGTAAATCCGAAAGAAGACAAGCCGGTCTTTGTGACACTTGCAATCTGTTCTATGATTGTCTGCCTGATGTGTCCGGTCATGAGCTTTATCGCAACTGCATTATTCAAACATCCAGGAAGCGAGATTATAGCACAGTGGTTACAGACAACAGTAATTAATTTCCCAATGGCACTTTGCTGGCAGATTTTCTTTGCAGGTCCGCTGGTAAGAAATGTGTTCGGAAAATTTGTAAAATAAACTAAATTACCATAAAATAAGTATGAAATTTTGTTAAATCCTATTATCTCACAGAAACAATGGACTTAGGAGTAACAGCAAATATTGAATAAGTGGGGACGGAAGATTATCTGCAGAAAGATTTTACTGCAATAGGTTCTTTTTATTTATAGAGTGTGAAGCAAAATCATTCTACAGATAAACTTCCTCTCCGTTTATTCTTTGGGGACAGAAGGGTGTGAGGTGAATGGAGCATTATATAACAGAGCTGAACAATAGAAACCATTATGTAGAAGAAGTATCTCTCCCCGGTATAGATTTTGTGACTTTGTGCTGTGGAATTTTGACCATAGAAACTTTGGACTGCTTTTTCCGAAGTTTCTGCTTTTTTGGGCAAAATGGAACGTTTAGCACAACGGAACAAAATCCATACCGGGGAGAGATACTTTTTCTATAGCAGTCCCCAGTGTTCAGCGACTGTTTTTAGTTTTTGCCTCTCCCCCTTTACAACCTCCCAAGAATCTTCTATATTATATGGTAAGTTTTGCAGAAAGGAAGGCATACTATATATGAAGAGTTCTTTATTTCCTACATTGAAAAATTATAAAAAAGAATATCTGGGAAAAGATATCGCAGCAGGTATTATGATAGCAGCGGTTTCTATTCCTATCTCTATGGGATATGCGGAAGTATCAGGATTGCCAGCAGTTTTTGGACTGTATGGTTCTGTGCTTCCTATTTTATTTTTTGCACTTTTTTCCACATCACCGCAATTTATTTTTGGAGTAGATGCGGCACCGGCGGCCATTGCGGGAGCAGCACTGGCGAGTCTTGGAATTGAGGGCGGCAGTGCAGATGCTTTGCAGTATATCCCAGTTATTGCATTATTTGTTGGTTTGTGGCTGCTTTTATTTTATTTTTTGAAAGCAGGCAAGCTCGTTACATTTATTTCGACTCCGGTTATGGGCGGATTTATCAGTGGGATTGCGTTGACGATTATTTTGATGCAGATTCCGAAAATTATGGGTGGCAAGTCTGGTTCAGGTGAACTCCCGGAATTATTGAAGCACTTATATGAGACAGCACAGCATGTTAACTGGATGTCAGTAGCATTAGGTGTCGGCGCATTGGCAATTCTTATTGTTTCCAAAAAGGTTATGCCGAAGTTTCCGATGGCGGTTGTGATTATGGCATTGGGAATGATTGCAACAATGGTATTCCATGTAGACAGGTACGGAGTTATTTTGTTAGCAAAAGTTGAGCCAGGACTTCCTAAGTTTATTTTACCAGATATTTTCCATGTGGATTTAAGCCACGCGGCGGGCAGAGGTTTGATGATTGCAGTTGTTGTTATGGCAGAAACTTTGCTTTCTGAGAATAATTTTGCAGCAAAAAATGGTTACAAAATTGATGATAATAAAGAAATTTTAGCCTGCGCAGCAGGAAATATTGTCTCTGCGCTTACAGGAAGCTGCCCGGTAAATGGAAGTATTTCCAGAACTTCGATGAATGAGCAATTTGGCGGAAAGACGCAGGCAGTTTCGATTACGGCAGCGCTTACAATGGTGGCAGTTCTGCTTTTTGCTGCGGGCTTTATCGGATATTTGCCTGTTCCGGTATTGACAGCTATAGTCATTTCGGCGCTGATGAATGTTGTGGAATGGCATTTGGCAGTGCGATTATTTAAGGTAAGCCGCAAAGAATTTTATATATTTGTGGCTGCCTGTATGGCGGTATTATTTCTGGGAACAATTTACGGTGTAATTATTGGAATAATGCTTTCCTTTGTTGCAGTTGTTATCCGGGAGACAAATCCGCCAAGGACATTTCTTGGAGGGATACCTGGAAGAGATGGATTTTATGATCTGAATAAAAATCACTATGCACATCCGATTGAAAATACAGTGATTTACCGTTTTAATGCAAGTCTTTTCTTTGCAAATAGCAAACTGTTTCAGGAAGATATTGAAAATCATTTAAAAGAGGATACGAAAACGGTAATTGTAGATGCGGGAACGATCACGAACATTGATATTACAGCGGCAGATACGCTTCTTATGCTGAAAAATAATCTGGAGAAAAAAGGAATTGCTTTCTATATCACAGAACATATACAGGGACTTAACACACAGCTTCGCAATTTGGGAATGGGATCTTTGATTGAAGAAGGCTGTGTCAGACGAACAATTACGGCAGCTCTTTTAGATTCTGGATTACAAAAGCCATTTCCACTAGAAGGAGTTCCGGCAGATTTGCAGGAAAACTTAAAAGAGTTACAGGAAAATGCAGAAAAAGCATTGTCAGCACATAAACATAACACAAAAAATATAGAAAAAATTAAAAAGACATTGTGGCTGCATACACTTCCAGCCGAGGAAGAAAATACACTCGAAGAATTTGCATGGGCATTTGGTGAGGATACTGTAAATGAGATTGAAAAACGAGTCCATCAGGTCATTTCTCATTTACATCACTGGCCAGAACTCAAAGCAATCTCAGAAAGCGGTCTTGCAAGACAGATGAGGGCATGGCATAATCTCGGAGTTATTGATGAGGATGAGGTACTTCGGAGGATGGAGCTTCATTTGGATGAACTCTCAGCAAATCTTGAAGAAGATAAGAACAAACAGCTTATCTTCCAAATGATTGAAAAACGCCGCCAGCATCTCGAAATGGAATTAAAACAGGAAAATCCAGAAATCTGGCAGAAGTTAGTAGAAAGCCGCGAACATTTAGAAAGAAGACTCGAAAAGCAGAATCCAGAAGCAGCAAAGAAATTACATGAATTAGAAGAAAAATTTCTGGATTAGTTAGACGAATAGACGAAAATCGAAGCACCATATCATCCTATCGGTGATTGTAGTCGCTGTGGGGAGTAGTATTCTACAAAGGCAGATATGTATGGAATGACAGAGGCATCTTCCTGGACAGATTACGAGGAAGAAAAAACATCTCAGTTATAAAGAAGTATATCCATAAAAAATATTTTTATAAATTTGAATTATACTTGCTAGGAAGCCTATCTTATAGGTTTCTAGCTTGTGACAAGGCCCAGTTTGAGGATTACTCAGACCGGGTCTTTTTATGTCAATTTTGTGAGTCACCTTTTAGTAAAACTTCATATATATGGCATATTCTGCTTGAATTTGACAGTTTTTTTTGGTATGGTTATAAATAAGAAGAAAGTATAGGATAATACTTAAATTAGTTTAGAAAGTAGGAGAGTTTATGAGGAAGTTAATTTATGTGTTTTCATTGTTAATAATGACCTCAGTGCTATTAGTAGCATGTGGTCCAGATAGTCAGAGGGCAAGTAGTGGCGGGGTTAACCAGTCACAGACCCAAGGGTCTGATGAAAATTCTAGCAGGTCAAAGTCCAAGAAACCTGACCAAAAGAATGGTAGAATGAAAGAGGATGAAAATGATAGAAAAGATAAGACTGGTAAGGGTCATACTGTAGTAATTGATCCGGGCCACCAGGAGGCAGCCATGAATGATCTTGAACCAATTGGACCAGGTGCCAGTCAATCCAAGCCAATGCTGTCATCGGGAACAAGTGGAGTTGCAACAGGTGTTCCAGAGTACCAACTAGCCCTGGATGTATCCTTAAAGTTGAGGGATGAACTAAGGGCCAGGGGCTACAAGGTTGTCATGATAAGAGAAGACAACCACTGTCCGATTAGTAATAAGGGGAGGGCAGAAATTGCCAACAAGTATAGGGGTGCCGTATTTTTAAGGATACATGCCAATGGAGATTCCAATCCGT
>OKRW01003486.1_pt1 | contig 9998 bp, 7 predicted proteins | sample 1601151 | NCBI WGS metagenome assembly OKRW01 (sample SAMEA3541471, study PRJEB24748) | human gut metagenome | biome: human gut; feature: human-associated habitat; material: faeces | place: China | collected 2012 | reverse complement strand
CCGCGGAGCTTCATGAGCTCGCCAGTGGCCTCGCGGTCGGTGGACTCGATCATCGACACGGCCTCGCGCGGGAAACCCTTGGCCTCGAGCGCATCGGCCAGCAGCTCGGCGATCATGGCACACGAGTGATAGGCCAGCGAGCCGCCGCGCAGAATGCAGGCGTTGCCGGTACGGATGCAGATGCCTGCGGCGTCGGCCGTCACGTTGGGGCGCGCCTCGTAGACCATAGCGACCAGGCCCAGCGGCACACTCACACGGGTCAGGTCCACGCCGCTTGCAAGCACGCGGTGGTCGAGCACGCGGCCCACGGGATCGGGCAGCTCGGCGAGCTTTTCCAGGCCGGCGGCCATGCCCTCGACGCGCTCGGGCGTCAGCAGCAGACGATCGAGCAGTCCGGCCGAGGTCCCCGCATCGCGCGCGGCGGACATATCGAGCTCGTTGGCGGCGACGATGGAGTCGACACCGTTGCGCAGTGCTGCGGCCATGGCGCGCACGGCCTCCTGGCGCTGCTCATCGCTCGCCGTGGCAAGCGAGGCCGACGCTGCCTTGGCGGCAACGGCAAGATCGTGGACATACGTGGCTATATCGACCGACATGGGCGGCCCTTTCTCCTAGAAGTTTGCAACCATGGTAGCCGATTTGCGCATGGCCTCGCGCGCGGCGGTAGAATTGGTCAACCCGAAACACCGCAACGAACGGAAGTATCACATGGCACTCATCACCTCGTACCACGTCCCCGGCCTGTATGTCGAGGACCACAGCATCGACGTCCCCCTCGACTGGCGCGGCCTGGAGCCGATGCTCCTGGCCGTCGGCAGCACCATGCGCCGCGGCGCTATGCCGGCACCAATCGCCGGCGCGCCCGAGAGCATCAAGCTCTTCTATCGCGTGGTTTGCGCGCCCGACCGCATCAACGACGATCTGCCGCTGCTCCTGTTTTTACAGGGCGGCCCCGGCGGCGAGAGCCCGCGTCCGTTGTCGCCCACAAGCGATGGCTGGATCGAGGAGGCCGTCAAGCACTTCCGCGTGGTCCTGCCCGACCAGCGCGGCACCGGACGCAGTAGCTGCGTGGACGGACGCACGATCGCGGCCTTGGGCGAGCGCGCCGAGGCAGCCGGCGCCGATGCGGACCGCTCGCAGGCAGACTTCCTCAAGCGTCACCTCGCCAGCTCTATCGTGCGCGATTTTGAGTACCTGCGCCTGGTGGGCTTTGGCGGCAGGCCCTGGGTCACGCTCGGGCAGAGCTACGGCGGCTTTTTGACGCTGAGCTATCTGTCACTCTTCCCCGAGGGCGTGGCGGCAAGCTTTACCTGCGGCGGCATTCCGCACGTGCCGGCGAGCGCCAGCGAGGTCTACGCGCACACCTTCCCGCGCATGGCTGCCAAGACGCAGCAGTATTACGACCGCTACCCCGCCGACGTCGAGCGCGTGGCAGCCCTGGCCGATGCGCTCGAGGCTCAGAAGCCCGTGCTACCCGACGGCTCGCCGATGACGGTCGAGCGCCTACAGCTCATGGGCAGCGACTTTGGCATGAAGCCGAGCTTTGAGCGCATGCACTGGATTATCGATCACGCGTTTGTTGACGGTGACGGCACGCTGACCTGCGGCGCCTCGGTATCTGACAGCTTTTTGATGCGCGCCTTCGAGCGCACCAACACGCGTACAAACCCGCTGTATTGGACACTGCAGGAGTTCATCTACGCCGACGGCGACACCATGCCCATTCGCTGGGCCGCAGCAGAGGAGAAGGCCCATCGCACCGAGTTCGACACGCTCGCGCGCCCGCTCATGTTTACCGGCGAGGCCATGTTCCCGTGGATGTTTGAGCAGATGCCCGAGCTTAAGCCATTTAAGCCCGCCATGGACCTGCTGATGGAAGACACCAGCTGGGACAAGATCTACGACCCGCAGCGCCTGGCGTGCAACGAGGTGCCCCTGCAAGCCGCGGTGTACTTCGATGACATGTACGTGGACTCGGGTCTGCAGCTCGACACGCTCAGTCGCGTGGGCAACTCGCACGCATGGGTGACCAACGAGTTCGAGCACGACGGCCTGCACGGCAGCGTGGTATTCAAGCACCTCTTCAACGAAGCCCTCAACCGCGGAGACCTGCGCCGGATCTTCTAGCAAAGGAGTGCCCCCCCTGCTGGCACAAAAGGAACGTCCCCAGGTGCCAGGTTAATGAAGTCATTGCAGAAAGAGGACGGAAAGCGAAAACGCCCCTAAGCGAGCAAGGTGACGTGAAAGAGGAGGGCATTGACCTTTTGGTCATGCCCGACGATTGAACGTCAGATTGCCACTTAGGGGCGTTTGCAGCGTCAATTGGTTACGCGAAGACGATTAAATTATCCCTGTGTATCGCGGGCTTCTCGGCCAGGTCTGCCAGCAGGCGGTTGCTGGCGATCTGGTCCTGGCGGCGGCCGGCGGCAAGCTCCAGCACGTCCGAATCGGCCTCGGCGATACCGCGGGCGACGACCATACCGCTCGGGTCGCACACGTCGAGCACATCGCCCTCGGAAAACACGCCATCGACCTCGCGAATACCCACCGCGAGCAAGGAAGAGCCACGGCTTACCAGCGCCTTCGCAGCACCGTCATCGACCGTCACCGAGCCATGCGCCTTATCACCCAGTGCGATCCACAGCTTGCGGGGCGCGATGTCCAGGCGCTCAGCCGGCGGATCGAACAACGTACCCACGCTCTCGCCGCGGGCCAGACGCACGAGCGCATCGGGCTCCTCGCCCGAGCAAATCACGCTTTGAATGCCCGCCGTCATCAGAATGCGGCTCGCGCGGATCTTGGTGATCATGCCGCCCGTGCCCACCGATGTGGAAGAATCGCCCGCCGAGGCGATGATCTTGGCGTCGATCTTATGCACGACCGGGACGAACTCGGCCGTGGGGTCCTCGTGCGGATTGGCGGTATAGAGGCCATCGATGTCCGAGAGCGTCACGCACAGATCGGCAGAAAGCAGGCAGCTCACAAGCGCCGCCAGCGTGTCGTTGTCGCCAAACTTGATCTCATCGACGGTAACGGTATCGTTCTCGTTGACGACCGGCACCACGCCAAGCTCCACTAGGCGCAGCAGGGCATCGCGCGCGTGCAGATAGGACGTGCGGCGGGCCGTATCGTGGCGCGTGAGCAGCACGAGCGAGGTGAGCAGGTCGCGCGCATGGAACTCCTCGTCGTAGGCCGACGAGATGATGCACTGACCAGCCGAGGCGCAGGCCTGTAAGCTCGGCAGGTCACCGACCGGCTTGCGGTCGAAGCCCAGCACGGGATAGCCGCAGGCAATGGCACCCGAGCTCACCACGACCAAGCGCCAGCCAAGCTCGCGCAGCGCTGCGGCCTGGTCGGCAAGCCCGCCGATAAAGGCGCGGTTGACCTTGCCGTCGGCGCCCACCACCGTGGACGAACCGATCTTTACCACCATCGTTTTATAAGAAGTCGTCATACGTCAAACCAATCGAATGTCGAGCGTTCGGGCGAGCTGGGGCAGTCGGGGCGCCTAGTGCGGAACGGACGAAAATGATCCGTTTTCCTCCGTCCCCTTCGGATCATTTTGCCCAGGGGAAGGCCGAAGCCGCAGCCATGTTCTTGCGCACGAGCTCGTCGCGCACCTGGGCCAGGCCCTGCTCCATGCCCACCACATAGGTCTGCGGATACAGGAAGCGCTTGAAAGCTGCGTCCAGATGGTCAAGTGCCCAGGCGCAACGCTCGCGCGCGTCCTCGATGCTCTCGCGAGGAGCAACCGCGCTGCCGTCGCGCACAATCGGCACCAGCAGCTCGCGATACTCCAGCTCGGAAACGTCGGTCACCAGCGCCGCATCGTTTACGGCCACGAGGGTATTGCCGCGCGCGGCGCCCTCCCCTGCCAGATGGTCCTCGTCATAAATCATGTCGCAAACCGGGCCGCCAAAACCGTCGTAATAGCGTCGTACGCGCTGAACACCGGGGATTGTGCGCTTGTAGGGCTGCTCGGAGAGCTTCACCACCGGCGTCCACAGGTCCGTCTCACTCGCACGGCGGGCGGCGAGCTTGTACACGCCGCCCAGCGCCGGCTGGTCGTAGCAGGTCGCGAGCTTGGTGCCCACGCCAAAGCTATCGATGGGCGCGCCCTGGTCGAGCAGCGACTGAATCGTGTACTCATCCAGATCGTTAGAAACCGAGATCCCCACATAGGGCAGGCCCTCGGCGTCAAAACGGCTGCGGACATACTTGGAGAGCTTGGCGAGGTCGCCCGAGTCAATGCGAATAGCCGACAGACGCTCGCCCACCGCCTCCATCTCCTTGGCAACCGTAATGGCATGCTCGCAACCCTCGCGTACGTCGTAGGTGTCGATGAGCAGCGTGCAGTTCTTGGGACTCGACTTAGCAAAAGCCCGGAATGCCTCGAGCTCGGAGTCGAAGCTCATGACCCAGCTGTGCGCATGCGTGCCAAAGACGGGAATACCGTAGCGGCGGCCGGCGAGCACATTGGACGTAGAGGAGCAGCCGGCAACGTAGCTCGCGCGCGCGACGGCCAGCCCGCCATCGGGACCCTGAGCGCGGCGCAGGCCAAACTCGGCAACGGGACGGCCGTCCGCCGCCAGCACCACGCGCGCCGTCTTGGTGGCGACAAGCGTCTGGAAGCCGACGATGTTGAGCAGCGCCGTTTCGAGCAGCTGGCACTCCAGCGCGGGGCCGGTGACGCGAACCATGGGCTCGCGCGGAAAGACGAGCTCGCCCTCGGGAACGGCGTCGATGTTTACATGCGCACGAAAATCGCGCAGGTAGTCGAGGAATGCAGGCTTGAACATCGCGCCGCCGGCCGGGGCCTGAAGCGAGGCAAGGTAGTCGATGTCCTCGGGCGTAAAGCGCAGATTCTCGACCAGCTCGGGCAGCTCGGCGGTGCCGCACATGACGGCATAGGCGCTGCCAAAGGGATGGTCGCGGTAAAACGCCGTAAAACAACCCTGCTCATTGGCCTTGCCGTTCTCCCACAGGCCCTGGGCCATAGTGAGCTCGTACAGATCGGTGAGCATTGCGATGTCGGTGGGATGAGAGATATCGGTCAAAGCCATGGGGCGACCTTTCGGATGCGTTATGCAGAGGTTGAGGGTTGGAGAAGGGCAGAGTGTTCGGGCATGACACCCGGCGCGAATCGGCTAGAGCAGGCCCATGCTGGTCAGGATCGTGTAGCCCATAAAGATGACAAACGCGATGAGGGCAAGGACAATGATGATTTTTTGAGCCGGCGCCATGCCAGGGATCTCGTTCTCGCCCGTAGGCTCCTTGGAGGTAACCATGCGCTGGGCAAAGCTCATCTCGTCACGGCTCGGTTTGGGCTCGACGGGCTTGGGACGAGTGGCCTTTTTAGGCTGAGGTTTGTGCGCGGCAGGTGCGGGCTTCGCGGCGGCGGGCTTGGGCGCGGGGGCGACGTTCGCGGCGGCCTCCTCGGCCTTCGCACGCTCGGCACGCAGGGCGGCCAGCTCCTCACGCTCGCGGCGTGCCTCTTCCTGGGCCTCGCGACGAGCTTTCTCGGCGCGGAGCTCTTCCAACTCGGCGCGTTCCTCGGCAGACAGTGGTTGGGACTCAAGCTCGGCCATGGTACAGCCCTTTCTTTTAAAAAAAGCCGCCGACACAATGTCAGCGGCTTATCAAATCCAAGGGTGGAGACGAAGGGAGTCGAACCCTCGGCCTCTGCCATGCGACGGCAGCGCTCTCCCAACTGAGCTACGTCCCCAGGACAAGTCGATATTTTACCTACGGCTCGCCAACTGTCAACGCCCAATACCCAGTCTTTTTGGGACGGGGCTATTTTGACAACTTTTCGAGCAGGCGATCCTCTCGATGATTTTTTAATCCCCGTCCCAAAAAAATCATCGGCGAACGCGCTACTTTGCGCTGGTGAGGACGCCGGTGGTGTCGAACGCCGGGGTAAAGCTCTCGTCTACCGCGCCGCCTTCTTGCCAAAACATCGTCGTAAAGCCCAGGTCGTCGGCATGGTCGAGCACCTGCTCATACTCCTCGCGCGTCACGGCGCGCGCCAGGTCGCCGCCTTGTTCACGCATGAGCGCATTGGGCGTGTACTGGTTCATGACCGAGATCGGCACGTCGCCCACCGTCTGCCACACCAGGTCTAACACGCGGCACGAATCGTCGGCATGCCCCGGCAGCACCAGGTGACGCACGATCATACCGCGCTTCATGAGCCCGTCCTCGTCCACCAGCTCTCCCCCGCGGCGCTCAATCTCGCGCGCCATCTGGGCCAGACCCGACACGGCCACGCGCGGGTAGTCATTAATATGAGAAAGCGACTGCGCAAGCCCGGCATCGGCATATTTAAAGTCCGTAAGCCACACGTCGACCAGGTCGCCCAGCGCCGCCACGGCACTCGCGCGCTCGTAACCACTCGTGTTGTAGACAATTGGGATGACCAACCCGCGCGTCCGTGCCGCGGCAATCGCGGCAGGCAACAGGTGCGCATAGTGCGTCGCCGTCACCAGGTTGATGTTATTGGCGCCCTGGTCCTGCAGCTCCAGCATAATCTCGACCAAACGCTCGGGCGAAATCTCAAGGCCAAAATTGCCCGTTGAGATCTCGTGGTTCTGACAATAGATGCATTTGAGCGAGCAGCCGCTAAAGAAAATCGTGCCCGAGCCGGCCTCGCCCGAGATAGGCGGCTCCTCCCACATATGAAGCGCTGCGCGGGCGACCTTAAGCGTGTTGTCGGCGCCGCACACGCCACGCGCGCTCTCGTCGCGCGCCGCACCGCAACGGCGCGGACACAAATGGCAGGCGGGCGAAAAAAGTTCGGTCAACGACGTCGGCATAAAAACATGCTCCAAAACAACGATTCAGCAGCTCAAACGTAAAGGGCCAGACCGCACAGACGGCTCCGTCCCTAAGGCGCCGTAATCGTCCGACACGATTTTTGTAATGTCAAGACTGGAATCGACAAAGTGCCGCTTTATGATGTAGGTATTCCGCCCCCCGCGGAGCAACTGGGTGAACCGTCGCGTTTATTTAGGGAGCCCACACAGTCGTACCTAGTACAGGTATCCTTCGTTGTTAAGGACGCTGGAACAGTCGATGAGGGCACCCACCTGTTTTAGGTGGGTTCATTTTCGTAACGTGGGGGGTGGTTTTCTTTTGCCGAAAATCACCATTACAGTCCACATGGATCCCCGCCGGCATCCCGACAAGCCATCGACAACATCCCAATATCTGGTAAGCGCGTGATTATCGCTGCGTGCAATTCCATGCACCCCCCTTGGTCGAGTATCATGATTCGGCTATGCCCTTTGCGCATGGCGTTCTTCTGACCTTTCCCTTCGACGCTTGGCGGTTTTTAGATTCATGGCTTCATCCCCGAGCTACATACCGTACCTATGCGTGGCAGCGGCGGCCTTTATCACGACCTTCCTCACGGTGCCCCTGGTCAAGCGCTTGGCAATTAAGCTCGACGCCGTCGACTATCCTTCTAAGCGCCGCATCAACACCAAGCCCATCCCGCGTTTGGGCGGAACGGCGGTGTTTTTGGGCCTGGTCGTTGCCTGCATTGTGCAAATCCTAGGCACCTGGCACCTAGGCTGGCCGCCCGTCCTGGTGCCGCACCCACGCCTTCACATTAGCTATCCCATGCTGGCGCTCTCCTTTACCGTCATCTTTGCGACCGGCGCTATCGACGACGTCTTCCAACTCAAGCCCAAACAAAAACTGGCCGGTCAGGTCCTCGCCGCGCTCATCGCCTGTATCGGCGGCCTGCGGATCGGCGTCATCGTCAACCCGTTTGCCCCCGGCGAAATCATGCTCGGATGGCTCGCCTACCCCATCACCGTGATCTATCTGGTGGCATTCACCAACATCATTAACCTCATCGACGGCCTCGACGGCTTGGCCACGGGCATCTGCGGCATCGCGTCGTTCACCATGTTTTCGATGGCCGTTCTCTCGGGCCGCATCGATGCCGCCGCGCTCTCCATTGCGCTCTTTGGCGCCTGCCTGGCCTTTTTGCGCTACAACTTCAACCCCGCAAGCATCTTCTTGGGCGACTCGGGATCGCTGCTTCTGGGCTTTGCGCTGGGCTCCATCTCGTTGCTCAACGTGAGCCGCACCGCCGCGCTCACCTCGCTTATCATCCCGCTCATCGTTGCCGGCGTGCCCATCATCGACACGTTTAGCGCCATCGTGCGCCGCAAGCGCGCCCACATTAGCATCGGGCAGGCCGACAAGGGCCACATCCACCACCGCCTGATCCAAGAGGGCTACAACCAAAAGCAGGCAGTGCTCCTCATCTACGCCTGGTGCATTATGCTTTCGGCCGGCGCCGCCGCGATCAACCAGGTCGAGGTGCCCATGCGCGTGCTCATCTTTACCGTGCTCGCCATTGGCTCGGCGGCCTTTGCCAAGCACCTGCACCTGTTTGAGCCCGTGCTGCGCCACCATTACAACAAGCGCACGCACGAGGACGAGCTCGTCACCCCCGACGATCCCGCCTTTAAGCAGGAGGAGCAGGCGGCAGAAGAACGCAAGGAGGAGCGGCACCACAGGCGCTAGGGTTTGCTGCCGAGGATGGGCTAAGGCGTTGGCAGCCGTTCGCGCGGACGCCGTGGCGGACATGAAAGCCAGCCCCTGACAGTCCCTCACCCACTCACGCCCACCCCTCTCAATAAACACGCTATCATCAAGACCTGCGAACGAACGTTAGGAGCAATCATGCCAAACGAGAACAGCTACGAAGTCGCGCTGCAAAAGAGCAACGCCATTCGCGAGGGCCTGGCCAAAACGCCCGAGAAGTTCACCATGCTCACCGGCGACCGCCCCACCGGCCGTCTGCACCTGGGCCACTACTTCGGCACCCTCAAGGGCCGTGTTGAGCTGCAGAACATGGGCGCCAAGACCAACGTGCTCATCGCCGACTACCAGGTCATCACCGACCGCGACACGACCGAGCACATCCAGGACAACGTGTACAACATGGTCATGGACTACCTTGCCTGCGACATCGACCCCGACAAGACCATGATCTACGCGCACTCCGCCGTGCCCGCAGCCAACCAGCTCATGCTGCCGTTCCTGTCGCTGGTTTCCGAGGCCGAACTGGCGCGCAACCCAACGGTCAAGGCCGAGATGGAGGCCTCGGGCCACGAGCTCACCGGCCTTCTGCTCACCTATCCGGTGCATCAGGCCTGCGACATCCTGTTCTGCAAGGGCAATGTGGTGCCCGTCGGTCGCGACCAGCTGCCGCACATCGAGCTCACCCGCACCATCGCCCGCCGCTTTAACAACCGCTACGGCAAGGTGTTCCCCGAGGTCGACGCACTGCTGTCCGAGACCCCGCTGCTGCCGGGCCTGGACGGTCGCAAGATGAGCAAGAGCTACGGCAACGCCATCAATATTTCGATGACCGCCGAGGAGACGGCCAAGCGCATCAAGAAGAGCCAGACCGACTCCGAGCGCATGATCACGTTCGATCCCGAGAACCGCCCCGGCGTATCCGGTCTGCTTTCGACGGCCGCCATCTGCACCGGTCGTTCCGAGGTCGAGATTGCCGAGGAGATTGGCATGGGCGGCTCCGGCCAGCTCAAGAAGTACGTGACCGAGGCCGTCAACGAGTACTTCGCCCCGATCCGCGAGCGCCGTCAGCGCTACGAGAACGATCTGGACTATGTGAAGGACGTGCTGCATGAGGGCAACCGTCGCGCCAATGAGATCGCCGAGCAGACCCTAGGCGAGGTTCAGGACGCCATGGGCATGGTGTACTAGGCCGATCTGCTGGCTTGAGCTTTCGATTGCTATAGGGCGGGCGCTACGGCGTCCGCCTTTTTTGGAGCCGGACCGCTTCGGCTCCGTCCATCGCACTCCCCCGACAAACAGGAACAGGCCCGCCGGCAGTTAGTTGCCAGCGGGCCTGTTCCCGAAGTACACCGTTGAATCGCACAGAGGGGAGGAATGCGAATCAAACTCAACAGGGCAGGCTTTTTCATCGCCTATTGCCTGCTCCGTTGCTGAAA
>OKRW01003485.1_pt1 | contig 10005 bp, 17 predicted proteins | sample 1601151 | NCBI WGS metagenome assembly OKRW01 (sample SAMEA3541471, study PRJEB24748) | human gut metagenome | biome: human gut; feature: human-associated habitat; material: faeces | place: China | collected 2012 | reverse complement strand
GTGACTACCTAATAGAGCTAATGTGTAAAGGTTTTCCCCTTTACATACTTTACACCTAACATTTGGTAAATTGGTTGGCTGACCAATTTACTTATGCCTAGCCTGGATCACCGGCCCGCATATAACGCATGAGCTATGACCATATAACAAATTTGATATATAGCAATCCTGCTATAAGAATATAACGAAACAAGTATTTTACAACTCTAAATAAATCATTATAATAGTAAGTGTTCCAGGCGAAAGCCTAACCAATTACAGCCCCATGGGCAGGAGGTAAATAAAATGGATGCGGTAAACTTTCTGGAAGAATCTCGCAGGATGTGCCTACAGTATTCTGAGTGTAAAGGCTGCCCCGCAAATTTTTCCTCAGATGGCTGCGCTGTTAGCGTTGTGGAAGATTTTGACGCTGCCGATGCTGTTTCTATTGTTGAGAAATGGTTAAAAGAACAACAGGAATGCGAAATGGCATGAAATTATGCAAAGGAGGTATAAACATGAGCAACACTGAACTGAAAGTAATCCGCGCTGCGATTCGCAGCACTCGCGACCTGATCCAAACTCTTAACGATGGCCGGGAGATGCCCTGCCAGCTTGCTAAGATATACTTCGAGCTGAATGGCGATGCTATCATCCTATCCGACATGATCGAGGAGGGCTAAAATGAAATATTTCGTTAATATTGTTGATGAATTCGGACTTATACCAGTTGCATATTGCGAATCATATTCGGAAGCACTTCTAAAGGTTTTAGAGGTTCGCAGGTGGTATAAACCGAGAATGTTTTGGCATCCTAAAGGAATTCGCATTGAGATTAGGAGGGTTTCTAATGACTAAAGAACGCAGGCGCATTCAATATCAAATCTGCGAGGCCCTCAAGGCCGCAGACTATGACAAGGCCCGCTTGTATATCCACTTGCTGGGCCTGTACGATGAAGCTAATAAGGCCCTTCCGGCCTAAATTTATAGGAGGTATTCAAATGGCAATCAAGAAACAAGGCAAAAAGGTGAATTACTGGAACAGTAATTTGAACGGCAAGATGCGCGTTTACGCACAGGAGGTGAATTACAAGAAGAATGGAAAACAGCAATCTTTCTTGAAATTCTCCACTTCTTTGGGGGTGAAGAATGAGGATGGAGAATGGTTCAATCTCTATTTCAATGTCCGCTTTATGAAAGGTGATGCCCCGGAAGTCGATGGCGGCGCGAATTTTGAAATTGAAATTACAAAGGCATTTCTGACCTTCGAGATCTACCAAACCAAGGATGACGAGGAGATCAAGACACCTGTTATTGTAGTCCAGGAATGGGCCGATTCTGACAGCGACAATGATATTCCGTTCTAATTTACATTGGGAGCCTAACGGCTCCCATCTCTTTAGGAGGTGTTTTAATGGGCTTATATTTGCCCAATGGCTATGTAGATATTCGATGGATTCTTGCACAGGGCCTGCCGTTCAACTTCTTGGTGGGCGGACGCGGAACCGGTAAGACCTACGGGGCACTGAAAGTTGTGGTCGAGGATAACATCAAGTTCATGCTGACGCGCCGCACCCAGGCGCAGATAGATATTGTCACAAAGAACGAGTTCAGCCCATTCAAGCCTATTAACCGGGATCTGGGTATAGATATTACCGCGGCGAAGATAACCAAGTACAATACCGGCTTTTACGCGGATGATAGTGGGGATCCCATCGGTTACGCTTCGGCCCTTTCCACAATGTCCAATTTGCGCGGCTTTGACGCATCAGATGTGCAGCTGTGGATTTTCGATGAATTCATACCAGAGCGGCACGAGCGGCCCATCAAGAATGAGGGTGCAGCTTTCCTGAATGCTTATGAGACAATGAACCGCAATCGCGAATTGCAGGGTTACAAGCCCATCCAAACGCTATGTTTGGCAAACGCCAACGATCTGGGAAACCCCATATTTATGGAATTGGGACTTGTCAGCAGGGCCATGAGGATGCAGCAGACCGGAAAGAATATGTCTCTGCTGCGTGATCGCGGTATTGGGATATACATTCTAAGTGATAGCCACATAAGCGCACAGAAAGCAAATACGGCGCTTTACAAGGCCACAGCAAAGGATAGCCGCTTTAATGAGATGGCGTTAAATAATGCTTTCCGCGAGGACGATGCGGCTCACATTCAATCCAAGCCGCTCAGGGAGTATATTTCTATTGTGAAAGTTGGCGAAGTTTGTATTTATTCGCACAAGAGCGACGGAACATTGTATGCCACATTTCACACATCCGGCAGTCCGGAAACTTACACAGGAGACGATATTGATATTAAGCGCTTTCGCCTTAAATATGGCTGGATCCTGCGGAAGTACCTAAGTGGGGAATTATACTGCGAGGATTATCTTGTCAAAGAATACTTGACAAAGAAAATAATCGCGCTATAATGAACATAGAGACCCCAAGGGCTATGCACAAGGCCGGAAGCCTGCCCATTCCGCCGTGCAGCGGACTGAATGGGGTCTCTATATTCTTAATTTAAGGAGGTGTATTCATGGATGTAACCGCAATCGTTCAGATCGTCAGCAATTTGGGAGTTCCCGTGGCGTGTTTGGTGGCCATGTTCTGGATGCTTAACAAAGAGCGTGAAGATCACAAGCTGGAATCTGAAAAATTCGTAGAAGCCATTAACAACAATACTGTTGTTATGACGAAGCTGGTGGAGAGGATGGAACCGAAATGATAAATTACTACATCACTCACCACACCAAGCACGAAATACTAAGCATTCCTGCAAATCAGATTCCCATTAAACCTGTCGGAATTTTGGTACATAGCACCGGGGCAGCAAATCCCAATTTGCGGCGCTATGTAGACGCTCCGGATCTCCTGGGCAAAAACAAGTACGGGAATCACTGGAACCAACCCGGAATTAAGAAAAGCCCGCATCTTTTTGTTGGCCTGGATAAAGCTGGCCACATGGCCACTTGCGAAGTGCTGCCGCTTAATATTGCCTGTTGGGGCTGCGGAGCCGGAAAGAAAGGCTCCTGCAATTATCCACCCACGGCATACATCCAGATTGAATTCTGCGAAAGCGACATGACGGATGCTCAGTATTTTCATACCGGATATGCATATTTGGTGGAGCTGGTCGCAGATCTTTGCTGCAAATATGGGTTTGCGGTAGACAAGATCACCTCCCACAAGGAAGCTGCAGCGGCAGGTTACGCTTCAAATCACGGGGATCCGGAATCCTATTTCTTTGGTTTCGGGGAAAACATGGACAAATTCAGATCAAGAGTAGCGGCAAAGCTGGCCGAAAAGACCGATATTATATATCGCGTCCAGGTGGGCGCTTTCCGCTCCAAAGAAAACGCGCAAAAGATGGCCGCTGAGCTGTCCGCCATCGGCTATCCGGTAATTATTAAGGAGGGCAAAATCAATGAACTATGAGGATATCATTTTGCTGGTGAAAGCCGGTTACACAAGAGATCAGATTGCGGCAATGCAGGCCCCCGCGCCGGGGCCGCAGGAACCGCCGAAGCTGGCAGAACCCCCAGCACCACCCGCGCAGGCAGATCCCCCGGCACCGCCTAAGCCGCAGGGCCTGGAGGATCTCTCTCAAATGCTGTCCGCAGAGTTTGCAAAGCTGAACGATGCTATCGTAAAGGCAAACTTGCAGCAGGCACAGCAGCCGCCCCAGGAATCTGTTGATGATATCCTGGCATCCATTATCAATCCGCCGCAGAAAAACAGCGGCACACCATTTTCTATTAAGGAGGTTAAATCCTAATGGCCAATGATCTTACTTTTACCCAGGCATCGGCAATTTTGAACGAGATTCAGAGCCAGGCCACCGGCGCTTCCACCATCGCGGCAGTAGACAGCGCAAGCTTTATCACTTCCGCGCAGACTGCGCTCAAAACCGGCTATGACCCGCTGATGAAAGCCATTTCCCAGGTGCTTTCCCGCACCATTTTTTCTGTCCGTCCTTATCGCCGGAAATTTAACGGCATCATGGTGGATCAGATCACCTTTGGCAATCGTGTTCGCAAGCTGTCCATTGCTGACAGCGATCTGGTGAACGATGACCGTTATCAGTACCCGGTCGCATACACCACCGGCAAAACCCCTCCTAACGGTGACGGTCTGGCTGTTGATCAGCAGATCCAGCGCAAGCCTAAGATCCTTGAAACCAACTTCTACGGTGCGAATGTCTATGAAGATTATTACACCATCTATAAGGATCAGCTGGATTGCGCGTTCACCACTCCGGACGAGTTCAGCCGCTTCATCACAATGGTAACTCAGAATGTCACCGACAAGCTGGAGCAGGTGCGTGAAAACATCGCCCGCGCCACGATCGCAAACCACATCGGGGCAATCTGCAATGAGGCCCAAAATGGCCGTGTTGTGCATCTGCTGTCCGAGTATAAGACCCTTACCGGTCTAAAGGATCTCACGGCCCAAAGCGTCTATCAGCCCGCGAATTTCAAACCCTTCATGCAGTGGGTGTTCGCAAGGATTTCTTCTATTTCGGCCATGATGACCGAGCGCAGCGAGATGTTCCAGACGGTTGTGAACGAAATGCACATTCTGCGCCACACTCCGCTGGATCGTCAGAAAGTCTATCTCTATGCGCCCGCAAGATTCCAGACCGAAACCATGGCCATCGCGGATACTTACCACGATAACTTCCTCCGCTTCGCAGATAATGAAACGGTAAACTTCTGGCAGAGCATCGAAACCCCCGACAGCATCAGCGTGAAGCCCGTCTACATCGGCACCGATGGTGCGCTGGTAACTCCCGATACCGCTGTGGAGCAGTCCGGAATCTTCGGCATCATCTTTGATGAAGAAGCTCTCGGCTATACCACCATGCAGCAGTGGGCCAATCCCGCGCCTTTCAATGCTCGCGGTGGTTACACCACCATGTGGATCCACGAGACGCAGCGCAGCTGGTCTGACCTGACCGAAAAGGCAGTTGTACTGCTGCTTGACTAACCATTAAGGAGGTGCGGGCATGGCACTAACCGTAAAATTTTACAGCGTCTCCAAAGCTGTCAACAGCACCGCACTGCCGACCGGGGAGCCTATGGCAGAATATGAATGCCGTATGCTGGATGCGTGCAGCATCCTGCGGCCTGTGATCCTGCTTAATGTAGGGCCGCAGGCCAACCCCACCGGGGCCAACTATGCATATATCGCGGAGTATAACCGATATTACTGGGTATCAGATTGGACAGTTAACCGTGGCCAGTGGGCTGCAACCCTTACTATTGATCCCCTGGCCAGCTGGAAAACGGAGATCGGGAACACCTATCAATATGTGTTAAGGTCTGCCAGCGCGTCTAACGGGTATGTGCAGGATACCATGTATCCGGCGCTCTCTAAATGCACAATTCAAACCGTACCGGTTGACGCGAACCCATTCGCAAATACTCTGGCCGGTGGAGAGTATGTTGTCGGCATTGTCGGAAAATCCGGAACCGGGATGGGAGCGGTAAATTATTATGTTATGACTCCTGCGCAGTTTCTGGCGTTCGGACAAAAGCTATACGGAGACACCAGCATATATGACATTGCTACGGAAGAAATCGCGACTTTCAAAGCGCAATTCAATCCTCTGCAATACATTGTTTATTGTCAGTGGTTTCCGTTCACGCTTCCAAAAGGCGCTGCAAGGTCTACGGTCGATTTTGGATGGTGGGAACTTTCCTGCCAATGCAACAACATTCCGGCAAGTCCTGTATTTGGAAAAGTAGCGACTTTTTCTATTCCGAATCACCCGCAATCCGCCAGAGGGCTATATCTCAATAAATCACCATATTCGCGTTATATTCTCCATTTCGGGCCGTTTGGTGATATTCCGTTGGATTCTGCCTATTTCCCGGATGGTGACGGCAGGGGATTTAATGCCAATATGAGTGTGGACATGGTTACCGGGCAGGGGATTTTAAGAATTACAACTGGCGGTGGCTATGCGGCGATTGTTCGCGGCAAGGTGGGCGTAGATATTTCTCTCGCACAAATCTCTGTTGATTACAAAGGCGCTGCGGTTAGCGCGGTGGAGTCCATAGGCACCGCGATTGCCACCGGTGGCGCTTCTCTGCTGGCTGGCGGCTTGTCTGGCATCAGTAATGCTATTGATAGCACTATACCGCAAGTAAGATCCAGCGGATCTAACGGCTCACTGGCCGATTTTGTCTATCTCCCGCAGCTGGAATGCCAGTTCTTCGAGATTGCCGCAGAAGATAATGACCGTCTGGGCCGACCTCTCTGCGCAAGACGGAAAATCAACACGCTTTCCGGCTATCTGCAAACGGTGGACACTGAATTGCAGATCCCCGCCACTTCCGGCGAAATCGACATGATTAAATCTTACATGGAAGGAGGAATGCATTTTGATTAATGGCGCGCCCTATTATTACAATTACATCAACGCAGAAACATCCCAGGTTACGCCCTCCACCGTCCATGTAAAGGATAGCGGCCTGTGCAGATATTTCACAAAATATCTACTCCAAAAGGCTATGAGCGTGTTTGAATGGGATCTGCCGGAGACCTGGAACAAGGACTATTTTCTGTATGTGCTGTACTGCTGGGGATATGTTGCGGTTATCAATACCGATAAATTCGGTGTAATCCCCCAAGGATGCGGCCTAAAGGGCTATGATGTGTTCTATGCCCCCACTAATGCAGTGATAGCAAATCCCCTGCTAACCGGAATTCTGGAACCGCGCATCGGCACCCAATGCGAGCTGCTGAAGCTTCAGCCGGACTTCTCCGGCATTCTGGATCTTGTGGGCCACTATGCGGAGCAAATGGCGCTGGCGAGCCAATCCGTTTCTGTCAATCTTCTGAACAGTAAACTTTCCTATGTGTTTACTGCAAAAACAAAGGCCCTGGCGGAATCCCTCAAAAAGATGTATGACCAGATTGCCAGCGGAGAACCGGCGGTTGTCATTGATTCACGGCTTAAAAACGCTGCCGATGGGGAGGAAACCTGGAAATCCTTTGAACAGAATGTTGGTGGGAATTATATTGTTACAAACCTGCTGGCAGATCTTCGGAAGATTGAAGCCATGTTCGATACCGAAATTGGCATCCCCAATGCAAACACCGACAAACGCGAGCGGCTTATCCAGGACGAGGTAAACGCAAACAATATCGAAACCTATTCCAAATGCGCGATGTGGCTGGAAAATCTGCAAGACGCATGCGCGAGGGTTAATGATATGTTCGGCCTGTCGATCTCTGTGCGCTGGCGCGAAATTCCGGAGATGGGAGGTGCTTCCGATGATGGCAACATTGAGCCTGTTGGGGCTGTATAGTTTCCGCGGGGATATTCTGGACGATCTCAAGTTACCGGCAGGCATTGATCGGGACGATTTTATTGAAATGCTCCTTTTTGATACTGCCGAATTGGAGCTGCTGACACCCAACCCGGATATCATAAAGCAGCTTTTGGGCCGGTGGTCGAATGTGCGCGTAAATGCATGGTCGAAGATGCTGGACACGGAAACTGTGGAATACAATCCGATTCACAACTATGACCGGCAGGAAGATTGGGTGGACGATGGCGCGGGAAGCGTGAAAAATTCCGGAAGCAACATCACCGATCTATCCGTCGCGGGATTCAATGAAGCGGATATGGCTGACCGGGAACGCACAGTTCAGACCGCAGGAACCGGAACTGCCACAACCTCGCAGAGCAGACACACCGCGAGGATCTCCGGTAATATCGGCGTGACCACCACCCAGCAGATGCTGGAGAGCGAACGCGAAAGCCGGAAATATTCGACTGTGTACGAGATCATAGGCGAATTCAAAGAAAGATTTTGCCTATTAGTTTATTGATGGAGGTGATACAATGGCATTTGAACAGTTCCCCTATACCAATTTTCACAATCTCAATCTTGACTGGGTATTAAAAGAGGTCAAGAGGGTTTCGGAAGCGGTGGACAAGTGGAGCACCGAAGTTCTGGACGCGGCCAAAGCCTACACGGATGTAAAGATCGCGGCCGAAGCGGAACGCTCCAACCAAGCTAATCTGGAGCTGAAACAATCTGTCGAAACCGCAATCCGAGATTTTCAGAATGTAGTCAATGGCGCACTGTCTGGATTCCAGGAGCAGCTGAAACAGCAGGACGCAGAAATTGACGCGAATTTGGTGGCCGCGAGAGGTTACACCAATGCGCAGATCGCACAGAATAATGAATTTCTGATGGAGGAAATCTCCAAGGGTCTGATTGATCTAAAGGTGCTGAACCTATTTATTGGCAAGTATGTGACAGTGCAGGAGATGTTCGATTATCTGTCCGCGTTCCATCTCACCGGCGCGATCAGCGTGGCCCAAATCGGGAATGCACAGCGCACTGTTACCACTGTTGTGGGCTATAAGGCCACCTGTACCGATATTGCGGTCAAGGGCTATCAGATCTTCTATCCCAACTAAGGAGGTAAAATAAATGAATCCCATCACCTTTGACGAATGGGGAGCGCAGGAGGTAAATCTCTTGTGGGCCACCGAAAACGGAGGAAACGCTTCCCAAGTGATAAACTTCCTGGAGCAGAACCAGTTCACCTATGAAGCGTCCAAGGACTGCGGCAGCGCTCGCTGGACATTCATTATCACCACCAGCAATCAAAAAGCGCCGGAGATCATCTCCCGGCTGAAACAGTTTTAAGGAGGTAGTGAAACATGACTAACACCCCAAATTTCAACCTCATTGAATATGAGGGAAGCGACCTTTTCAATCCCCTTTCCGTTGAGAATGTGAACATGCAGCGCGTTGATACCGCTCTGAAGCAGGTGCAGGTGCTCGGTGTCGGAAACGCCACCGAAGTGGTTAGCGGCACTGTACACGCCCTCACCAGACAGCAGCCGGATAATAAGGTTATCACCTTTAAGGCCACCGGCAAGTGGAAATCCGGGGACACCATGACCATTGACGGTACGCAGGTCTCCGTACTTACCCCAGGCGGGACAACTCCCCCGGATGGCGCATGGATCATCGGCTCAAGCGTGCTGGGAATCCTGGTTGATACCCTGCTGACCGTCTTTGTCGCGGGCGCGGCCGATTCTGGCCCTATTGACGCTGACACTCTGGAGGGCCACGCTGCAAGCTACTTTGCTACCGCAGCGGATCTTGCCAAAAAGGCCGATAAGAGCATCGGATCCAGTGTGCAGCTGACCGTGGCGGGCTGGCAGGTGTCCGGTGATGGGTATCAGCAGATCGTGACCGTGGCGCAGATTGACGCCAATACCAATATTGTAGTCAGCCCCAGCCCGAACAGCTTTGATGCTGCTGTGGCTGCACAGATCAGAGCGACCGCACAGGCACAGAACCAGGTGACATTCTACGCCACCAGCATTCCGGAGCAGAGCGTTTACATGAACATCATTAGGCTGGGGTGAGGAGGTGCGAAGATGATCGTTAATACTGCATACCCATTTATGGCAAAAACAAAAAAACTTTTTACACATCTATTTGAAAATGGCAAATCCAACTACCCTACCGATTTTGCTGCAGGTGTGATTCTGAACGAATCCGGACTATACATTCCTAGGGGTGGAGTAAAAGCAGCGTTTTTAGAAATTCCATTATCAAAATTCAAAACTTTAAATTTTTCCGGACATGGTTCGCAGTATAGCAACGCGGCTGTAGAAATAGCTATACAAAAGCCTAGTGGAGAAACCGTGGCAGTAACACCTACCTATTCGCTATCGTCAATCAGTTCTGGCGGAAGCAAATTCGCCTATCAAATAGTGCCCAGTCTCCGAATTGACGGTTACACAATTGCATTTTATAGCACGGAAAGTGGATTCCCAACAATAACGGATGCTTTTTTCGATGTGTAATAAAATCCCTCCCTATTAAGGGAGGGATCTTTTATTCTATCGCAAGTCTATCAAGCAGCCGTTCATAGTCCCCTGCAAGGCCCAGCGTATATTCACCCTGCACCAGACATACATTGCGCGCAATCTCCAGCCGGTGGCCCTCTATCGTAACTTCCTTTATCTCCGGATCATCATTAT
>OKRW01003472.1_pt1 | contig 10020 bp, 8 predicted proteins | sample 1601151 | NCBI WGS metagenome assembly OKRW01 (sample SAMEA3541471, study PRJEB24748) | human gut metagenome | biome: human gut; feature: human-associated habitat; material: faeces | place: China | collected 2012 | reverse complement strand
CGGGCGGCCAGATTGCGAGCTAGCTCTGCTAGTTCGCGCAGTCGGATGACGAACCGCGTCCGTTATCTCGATCGGCCAGATTGCGAACTGCATCTGCTAGTTTGTCTGGCTCCAACCGTTATTTGACGCATTCGTGAAGCGCCGGCCATGTGCCGGCGCTTCCGTCTTAAATCCGGGAGCCTCTACGTTACATTTCGGAAATCTCGGGGAAATCCGCCGCAAAATGGGTCCGTATGAAAACTGCGGCGGTCGCGGTTGCGCCGCCGCTTGCGGAAACCGAACGTGCAAGGAGGCCCTTCGTGGCTAAGGTCAACCCGAATTACCAGAAACTTCCCGGTAGCTATCTGTTCTCCGAAATCGCCCGCCGTACCGCCGCGTACTCTGAGGCGCATCCCGAGGCGAAGCTCATCAAGATGGGCATCGGCGACGTCACGCGCCCGCTGGTCCCGGCAGTCATCGAGGCGATGCATGCCGCCGTCGAGGACATGGCCAAGTCCGAGACCTTCCACGGCTACGGCCTTGAGCAGGGCTATGATTTCCTGCGCGCCGCCATCGTCAAGCGCGATTTCCATGCGCTCGGCGTCGACATCGCCGATGACGAGATCTTCATCTCCGACGGCGCAAAGTCCGACTGCGGCAACATCGGCGACATCCTGGACGTCGACAACGTGGTGGCCGTGTGCGACCCGGTGTATCCCGTGTATGTCGACTCTAACGCCATGGCCGGCCGCGCAGGCGACTACGACGAGGCCGCCGAACGCTGGACGAACATCGTGTACATGCCCACCACCGCCGAGAACGGCTTTTGCCCGGCGCTTCCCGAGGGCCGTGCGGACGTCATTTACCTGTGCAGCCCGAACAACCCCACCGGCACGGTGCTCAACGCCGAGCAGCTGAAGGTGTGGGTCGACTACGCAAACGCCAACGACGCCATCATCATGTTCGATGCCGCCTACGAGCGTTTCATCACCGAAGAGGGCGTGCCGCACTCCATCTACGAGGTGGAAGGCGCTAAGACCTGCGCCATCGAGTTCCGCTCGTTCTCCAAGACGGCGGGCTTCACCGGCGCGCGCTGCGGCTACACCGTGGTGCCCAAGGAGCTGGTGCGTGACGGCCAGAGCCTCAACGCCATGTGGAATCGCCGCCAGTGCACGAAGTTCAACGGTGCCAGCTACATCATCCAGCGCGGTGCCGCTGCCATCTACACCGAGGAAGGCGAGCGCCAGATCGAGGAGACGCTGGCGTACTACCGCAACAACGCGCGCGTGATCAAGGAGGGCCTCGAGGCCGCCGGGTTCACCGTGTACGGCGCGGTGAACAGCCCGTATATCTGGTGCAAGACGCCTGAGGGCGTGGGCAGCTGGGAGTTCTTCGACAAGCTGCTGACCGAGGCGAACATCATCACCACGCCGGGCGCGGGCTTCGGCCCCTCGGGCGAGGGCTACGTGCGCCTGACCGCTTTCGGCGACGCTGATGCCACGGTCGAGGCCATGGAGCGCATCCAGAAGCTCATGGGGGAGTAGCCTCCCGGCAGGCCCCGCCGCGCTCTCTGTGGGGGGCGCGTCCTGCCGTGGCGTGCCTTTGGTGCAGGTGCGGCGTCAGCTGCGGGGTGGGTCCAGCGTTCGCCGAGATCGCCCCGGCCGCGCCTACCCCCTGCGTCTGCGTTTGCGCCACGCCGCGCTCTCTGTGGGGCGCATCCTGCGGGAGTGCTCCTTCTGTAGGGCGTATCTTGCCGGAGCACGCCTTTGGCGCAGGCGTATCGTCGGCTGCGGGCGCGTCCAGAGTTCGCCGGATGCGCCCTGCCGGAGAGCGCCTTCTGCAGGGCGGTCCAAAGTTCGCTGGACGCATCCTGCCCGTGCTTTCGCCCGTCGCACGTGCCCGTGCTCCTTGCGTCCGCGCCCATGTCCGCATCCCGGGTTTTGTTCGGCCGCGAGCGCTTGGCTCGCGGCAGGTCCCGCAAGCCTTGCGAACCTCGCAAGACCGTCCTCCACCGCGGACGCGTCCAATTAACGCCGATTTCGCCTCCTGGGAGACGAATTCGGCGTTAATTGGACGGAGCCTCGCTCGCAGGGCCTCGAGCGCGACGTCGCCTGCGGGGCGAGGTGCCCCGTAAGCAACGTTTTCCCAGCTCGCGGGAGTGGGCAGTAAAGTGGCTCGGCGACCGGCGGTGCGCGTTCCCGAAACGGCGTCCAATTAGCGGCAATTCCGGTGCGCGTCCGTCCAACTAACGGGAAAACCTCCTGCGAAGTGACACTTTCGCTGTTAGCTGGACACCTCCGTTGCCTTCCTCGAACGTCGAGGCCCCGCACGGTGCCGCGAATTCCCCTCACTGCTGCCCGCGACTGCCGGCCGCCTATCCGTTCGATCACCGTGCCGCCAAGCGCGCGCCATTGACGCTCGTTGCTGGCGCCCGCAAGGCGGCCTCTGGTCCGCCGACGTTTTACCTTCACACCTTTCTTGCCTGCGATCTCGAACCGCACCTGCGCCCGTACCCATACGGTGCCCCGAATCACGTTCTCCTGCAGGGGAATTTTGCGTGTTACTCCGCGCATATGCCTTCTATCACCGGAAAACCTTGCGCGATCGTCTACCGAAAACGCCTGGCGAAAGCAATTATCTTACAGCGAAAAAGCGTCAATCTACCAGGCCATACTCCGTGTTAGACTGCCCGCATGGATATCGTTCTCTCGCACATATCGGCGCTCAGGTTCTGGCTCTCCCGGCCAGCTTGCTCCGTGCGCCTTCGATACGCCGATCCGATTCTGCCGGTTTCCGCCCTTCCCAAGGGAAAAGCAGCCGAGCTTGCGGTCTATGGGGGCGTCCCTGTGCATGTGCTATGCGCCGGCCCCATAAAAGGCGGAGTGCGCAACGGAGCGATTTACCATACCTGGCAAGGCGATTTGCCTACAGGTTCGGTGGCCCGCATCGCGCCCGGTGTTTGCGTCTGCTCTCCTGAGCTTGCGTTTCTGCAAATGGCGCAAACTCTTGATGAGATCTCGCAGATACAGTTGGGGTTTGAACTGTGCGGGTCGTATTCGCTAGACGCACGTGCCGACGGTGGATTTTTCAAGCGAAGCCCCCTCACCACTCCGGAAAAACTCGGCGCATTGTGCGCCATCGCGCAAGGTCGACATGGGGTAAAACGAGCGAAAACCGCCGCGCAGCGCGTCATCACCGGGTCTGCTTCTCCGGCGGAAACGCGTCTTGCCATGATGTTGTCCATGCCGTGTCGATTGGGAGGTGCCGGGTTACCGTCACCTGTGCTAAATCATCGGATATCGCTATCGTCGTATCAGCAGCGATTGCTCCAGCGCCGCTATTTTCTTTGCGACTTATATTGGCCCGAAAAGCAGCTGGCGGTTGAATACGACAGCGACTCGTTCCATATCGGCCCCGATCGGATAGCAAAAGACGCGCAAAGACGAAACGCGCTCGAGCATCTTGATGTAAAGGTTATTACCGCAACGTCCCAAACATGCCGAGATCCGCAGCAGCTCAATGCGATCTCCCGCATGATTGCGCGTCGATTGGACCACGCTATTCGCCCAAGGTGCCGCGATTACGAACGCAAGCAGCACATGCTGCGCGCAAATCTGTTCAACAATCCACCCTGGCTGTAGCAAAATCGGTGCTTTGCGGTTGTTCGTGCGATGGGAGGAAGGTTGGGGTATGGCTTGAATAGTTGCCGATGAAGGTTCGGCAGCGGGCTTGATTGCGAACCGTGCTGCTGATCGGTGCTCTTCTGGTTAACCCAGCTCGACCATTAAGTGCGGGAAGGGCTTGCACGCGCTAAGCGCAACCCACGTGTGGCGATCAGAGTTGCGCTGGATGGAGCGCGGGAAGGGTCTGCTTGCACTAAGCGCAACCCTTGCACGGTTGAAGTTTGGCGATACCCTACACATAGCTAGATAACCGATTAGTTCAACAGTGTGGCCTATTCTACGGATGAGGAGTATCGGTTAATTGAGCAACCCTTTGTTACTGTGCAGAAAATGCACAGTATTCTGCCAATTTTAGTTTACTAGTGCGGTCTTTGTGTATCGGTCACCGTTCTACACCGATAAATGTTGAATTTGAGGCATATCGCAGGACGCACTGAGCAGAAGCGCTTCTTGCGCAAGGGCAAAACCATTCCTATGTTATATACGCGGTGTTTCGATCGTCGATGCGCAAGGGCATTAGGCGGTGTTTCGATTCAATAGGGATGCGGTAATCCGCTGCGCGAGATTGCATTGCCAAGACCGTCGTGTGGGATTGCATCGCCAAGATAATGGCCGCTTGTCGATCTAGTTACCGGAAGTGTATATGCGACTCGCTAAGCACATCAAGTGTGTTGTCCTTGGATTCGTTAATTTGCGGCAGTTATTGTCCCGCAATCAACAATAGAGCGATTCTTTATGTGTTGAACGCGGGTGCTCGGGAAATACCAGGCGCATTGTCCGCTTCACGCGGTGTTTCTTTTTGCGTTGAGCGGGTGGCCTTGCGCAGGTTGGACGCCGCCTCGCGGCGAGTATAGATGAGAGACCGGCGTGGCGTATCGAAATCGCGCTGATTGCAGCATAGGCAAGAGAGGTGAATTCGCGCTAGGTAGTTGCTTGGCATTTCGCCGCCTAGGACAATGGTGAGCGGTTGGCGATAATGTAGTGGCTTGCGGTCCAACTAACACGATAATCGTCAGCTTGAAGTCGTAAGTTGCGTTATTTGGACATTGATGCGACTCTGAATGGCGGTGTGGGCAGCGTTATCGTGCTCGCATTACTTGTAAGCAATGCATACGAGCTTTTGACCCGGGATAATGCGATTGTTGTTCTGGATGTCGGCGGTTATTTCGAAATACCTTGCCCGTCATGGTCCAACTAGCGAAATAAGCGGCAGGGCGCCGACCAAATATTGCAATAATTTGCCGCAAGGCGTCATTCTTTTTTGATTGTTGGCTCAGGCGGCGTTGGGGCTGTGCGCGAGCTCGTGCTTGCTGCCAGCCTGTTGCTGCCCGATTGCGTGCAAAAAGAAGCGCCTCCCGCGAAGGGAGGCGCTTCGTTCGCGTTGCGCGCGGTGTCGGCGAAGCAAAGCGGTCTCATTTTGTGCAGTGACAGCGAGGCGCTTCGTTCGCCTCCGCATACTGCTATGCGATCTCGATCGGATAGCTGGCGATGGTGTCGTAGGTGTCGTTATCCATCAGGCTGATGGTGCCGGCGACGTTCTTCATCGCTTCAATGTCGGTGATCTTGGTGCTGTCGAAGTAGCCGAAGGTTTCGGCGAACATACCGGGCTTGACGGTCTCGGTCAGGGTGAAGTCGACCATCTGGCCGTCAACGCTGAAGGTGCCGTATTCGGCCATGAACAGAACGGTCTTGTCGGCGGTCTTGTTCTCAACCTTGAAGGTGTAGCCGCAGTCGTCGAGCCAATCTTGCTTCTTGTTCAGCACGGTGATGGTGCAGTTCTCGTCGTCGACGAGTACCTTGTCAACGGCAACGGTGCTCTTGTCGGTGGTGGTTGCAGCCTTCGCATCGCCGTCGTTGCTGTTGGCCTTGACCTCGCCGCGCTCGAACGTCATGGCGTAGCCGTCGTCGGTCATCTGCAGCTTGCCGTCGGCGATGGTCGCGGTGATGAGGCTGCCGTCGATGGTGAACTTGGCCTCCGTGGCGCTCTTGGCCTCCCACGTGCCGTCAAGGGGCTCGCCGAACATGATGAGCTCGCAGGTGCCGTCCTCGTTGACGTTCAGGCCCACGCTCATGCCGAACGCATCCAGCATGGCGATGTCCTCGGCGGTTGCCTCTTCGCCGTCGGATACCATGCCCGCCAGCTTCCACGACCCGATGAACGCTTCTTTCGCGTCCTTGTCGTTGGTTGCGCCGCCACCGCCGCAGCCGGTCAGTGCCAAGCACAGCGTCATCGCGCATGCTACCAACGCGCATACCAATAGCTTCCTCTTCATGTCCCTCACTCCCTTTCTGTCTGATGCTCCTATGGCGAACCTTCGGTCCCTTTCCGAAGGCGTGTGCCCTGTAAGTGAAAACTCCACGGATCGAACCTACGGGCGCTTATCCCATCGCGCCGCCGCAGTACTCGCAGCGACCTTGCGCGTCGGGGACGGTGGTGGCGCCGCAGAACGGGCAGGTTTGCGCGGTTTTCGGCGCCGCTGCGGCCGCCGCCTGCTCGCGGACAGTTTCGCGCAGCTGGGTGAGCGCCTCGCGAATCTGCTGCGCCTGGTGCTCCGCCTCGCGGTATTCCACGGAATTGCGCTCCTCGATGCGGTAGTCGTTGACCTTGAACGTGATCTCGTTGAAGTACGGCGAGTTCACGTGGATGGTGACGTACGCGTCGTAGTCGATGTCGTAGCGCGGCGGGTCGTAGCTTTGCGAATGACCCTCGTCGTCTTTCCAGGTGAGTTCGCTGCGCGTCTCGCGGATCTCGGTGTCGCAGCCTGTGACCTGGGAAAACTCCATGACGTCGGGGTTTGCGTCTCGCCAACGGGAATTGCGCGTGACGATGAAACGCTTCGCGTCCTCGTCGAGCATCACCTTCATATCGCAGCCGAGCGTGCGCGTGACGTTGAGCTCCGCCACCTTCTGCCGGTTGGCCTCGCGATACTCAAGCTGCTCGGCGATCTGCTCGACCGTGCTCGCGCGTCGGTCGCTGAAGAACGGGGACAGCTTGCCCGCGCACTCCTTGCACAGGTTGCCATCCTCAAGCTTGCGATTGCCCAGAAGCCCGATCTCGCCGCCGCAGATGCTGCAGGTTTTCTTCTCGAACATCTTCCCGAACAGCCCCATGTTGCGCCCCTTTTCGTCGTCTCCAACTTCGTGTCTTGATAATCGCAGAAGCGGGGAAGGCGAAGAAGTGCCCTGCGGCTCGAAAAGGGGAGCAAAAGCGAACCGAACGGCCCAGGTTGCCGTTCGCAAAGGCTTGCGTTATGCGTCGGGGTCTCGAATGAGCGAGCGCGGCCGTGCGTAAAACCCCCAAGCGGGGGATCAGCCACGCCGGGATCTCGTGTGGATGCGCGAGAAGATACACGCGCTGGAGAGGGCATGCAGGCCAGGAAGTACGCGCGCTGAAATCCTCGAACGGGGTACGAGCTTGCGCCGAACCCTCAGCGGGGTCGGCCACGCGCCGGGCGCGCGTGCGCGTACGCACGGAGCCCCGCAAAGGCTCGGCTATGCGCGTTATTCCTCAGATTGTTCGCCGGTGCGGCCCATGCCGGGGATGATGAGTCCGCTGGCAACCGCGTGCACGGCAAGGCGCAGGATGTTGTCGTAGCCGGTTTTCGCCAGGATCTCGGAGATGTGGCGCTTCACGGTGCCTTCGGACAGGTACAGCTCCTGCGCGATCTCCTTGCGCGTTTTCGTCTCGCACACCAGGCGCAAGATGTCGATTTCCGTTTGCGTGAGCGCCGCGGCGCCGGAAAGCGCGTTGGATTGGGGGCGAGGGAACGTGGAATAGCCCTCCATGGTGGAGCGGATGACGGCGATCAGCTCGGCAGTGCCCACGTTCTTGTATATGAAGCTGTCCACGCCGGCGGCGCGGGCCTGCTCGACGAACGTGATCTCTGGCATGCCCGTCATGATGACCACGCGCACGTTGGGGTGCGCCTCCTTGATGGCGGCAGCAGCGACGATGCCGCTGGAATCGTTTTCCGTGCACACGTCCAAAAGCGCTAGGTTCGCGTGGTGCTTCTCGACCGCGGAAAGGGCGTCGGCAGCATCGGCGATGGCCGCGACGACGCGCATGTCATCCTGCATGTCGATGGCGCACGCGAGCGAGTCGCGCAGCATGGCTTGATCTTCGGCGATGACCATGTCGATCATGGCGTCCCCCCTGGGCTAGAAGGCGGTCCCTGCATATCGCCGGACCAGCGGCGATGCCCTCTATTCTACCGTGGAACCACCGCTTCTAGCGTGAAAGGCTGGGTTGCCGTCACCTGGCAGGTGCCGCCGACCGCGCCAACGGCCTCGCGCATGCTGGGAAGACCCGTTCCCTCGCGGAAATCGCTGGGACCCGCCAAGCCATCGTTGGTTACACGCAGCGTGTACGAGCAGCTGCTTTCCTCGAAGGCGATGCGCACGTTTCGGGCCTGGCCGTGCTTCACGGCGTTAGTGGCCGCCTCGCGGCAGATGGTGACGAACGCCTCGGCCACGGCAGGCGCCTCGGGCAGGCTGCCGATCTGCTCAAGGCGCACGCCTACCAGCTCGAACGCGTGCACGATGGAAGCCAGCTCGGTGGGCGATTGCTCGCCGTCGGTGCGGCCCAAGTCCTCCATCATGCTGCGCACCAGGTCCGTGACCTGGTCTAGCGCCTCGGGGTTGCTGCTGCCATCCTCAAGGTAGCGGTGCAGGATGGAAAGACGTTGGCCGATGGTGTCGTGCACACGCGCCTTCATATGCAGCATGGCCTCGTTGCGCGCGACCTCGCGGACGCCCGCAAGCGACTCCTCCAACTCGCGGTTTGCCTGCTCGAGCAGGCCGTTCGTGCGCGCGATGGTGATGTTGAGGCGCTCTTCCTCCGTGACGTCGATGGCGGTAAGGCGGCGATAGGTCTTGCCGTTGACCTCGGCGGTGTCGCGCTTGAACAGGCGCACGTTGCCTTCCCCGACCTGGATACGCACGCCTTCGGGCAGCACGTCGTTTATGGGCGCTGTGCCGCGTTCCGCTATCTCGCACAGGTTCTCCCACAGCATGCTGACGTCGGACAGGTCGGTGGCGAAGCCAAGCTCCATGAGACACCACCGCATGGCGTCGTTCATGTACAGCACGCGGCCGCCCCGATCCGCCATGGCAAGGCCCTCGGGCAGGCGGTCGACGGCCTCGATGGCGGAAAGCCGCGTGATGCTGTTGCGGAACCGCCGGATGTCCAGGATAAGCCCTGCGCTCACGCGGAACGTCAGGAACGCGGCATCGGCTATGAACAGGTACGGCGCGAAGGCGCCGGCGGCATCGATGACGGGCGGCGAGCATGCGGCGAACAGTGCGATTTCCCAGGTCATCACCGGTTTGCGGTAGCGGATGGCAAGCGCCAGCCCCATGACCGCCAAGGCTAGGTTGAACCAAAGCAGCGTGCTCAAAGGCAGCGCCGTTACGCGCAGGTGCAGCAGCAGGGTGCCGTGATTGGCGTATGCCGACAGCATGGTGGCGGTCGCAAGATACAGGTGCACCACCAGCAGTGCCTCGTACACGGTGGCCGCCGATATCGGGCGGCCGCTTTTGCGCGCGCCCAGGAACAGCGCATGCAGCGTCTGCGCGGCGGTCAACAGGAAGAACACAGCCGTGAGCGTCGCGACCACGGGGATCTTGGTGAACAACAGCTCTTCCATCACGCCACCCCCTCGCCTTCGCTCACTTGCACCGCCAGCGTTGCGCCATCGGGCGCGATGTCAAGGGCGAAGCGGACGTTGCGGCGCTCGAGGACCCGGCGCAGCTCCTCGAGGGAGCGCGTGTAGCCCTTGGACTGGGACGATCCTCCCGCCTCAAGGGCGGCGCGCATCTCCACGACGCGGCGGTGCTGGCCCGCAGCCACCCCGTCGCCCGACCCTTCGCCTTCGCCGGCTTCGGCCTTATCGCTGACGAACAGCATGAGGATGGGGTTGCTCGCTGCGAACGCCGCCGCCGCGAAATCGTAGAGGCAGTCGTAGAGCACGCTTACCGTGGAGGACGGCAGCACGCGCTTGACGTCCACGAGCGCGGCGCAGTCGATGCCTAAGGTGCGCAGATCGGCGGCCGTTTCGTTGAACACCAGCTGAAGGCGTTCGCGGTTGAACGCCGGGTCGCTCTTCCCGGCCAGCACCAGCCCGCCCTTGCGCTTGCAGTACGCGATGAGCAGCTTGACCTCGGTGAGCCGCTCGCGCCGCTGCGCCAGGCTTTGCGGGTCGTTCCCGCGGGGGAGGTCGGAGAGCAGCTCGTCGATGCGCCGGGTCTTCGCCGCAAGCGTCTGCTCGATCTCGTCGATGAGTGCGCGTTCCTGCTGCGTGCGGTACAGCACGCCGTCGATGGCGTGGCGATGCTTAAGCAGGTCGTTGTGCGCCCGCAG
>OKRW01003464.1_pt1 | contig 10038 bp, 10 predicted proteins | sample 1601151 | NCBI WGS metagenome assembly OKRW01 (sample SAMEA3541471, study PRJEB24748) | human gut metagenome | biome: human gut; feature: human-associated habitat; material: faeces | place: China | collected 2012 | reverse complement strand
TATGAGAAACAAGAGGGTGAAAAACTGCGGGAGGTACGAACGGTTACTTTAACGACACGGGACACCATGACCCCATTGCAATTTGACGCCATGATGGGGGAGGGTTTGAAGCAAGCCAAAGCCGGTCAAGGTGTAGACCTTGAGGAAGCATTTGCATTGATTAACAAATGAGAGCAGCCCAGCACGGAAATAAAAAAACCGTGCTGGGCTGTGTTTAGTCGTCATAATGTCCCATGCAAGAGACGATATAGATGATCCCATCCCGCTCATAATAAACGATACGGTTGGTATCGTCGATGCGTCGGCTCCATAGACCGCTGAGATTTCCGCGCAGGGGTTCTGGTTTGCCGATCCCTGCAAACGTATTCCGTTGCATGTCTTTGATGAGTGTATTGATTCGTTTCAGAGTTTTCTTGTCCTGTGTCTGCCAATGCAGATACTCGTCCCAGGCTCGGTCTTCCCACAATAAGCCCATCAGTCTACCTCGATTAGGTCATGCTCGGCAAAGTGAGCTTTTCCGTCTTTGATGTCCTGCACGACACCCTCCAAATAGCGAAGATTGCTTTCAGAGTAGAAGGGGTCTGCCGAAACTTCAAAGGGGATGCGATACTCTCGGCCAACTTTCTTGGCAAAGATAGTAAAAGCGGCGCTCATAGAGAGACCCATCTCAGAGCAGGCTCGCTCCATTCTCTTCTTTACATCTGCGTCCATCTTAAAATTGACGTTGACTGTGTTTGCCATATTAAACCCCCCTTTCTCGTATAAGTATATGCGAAATACGAAGAAAAAGTCAAGAGATTTTCTTTATCAATCAGAAAATCCCTCTCCAAGAAGCAGGAGAGGGATTTTGACGTATCGGAGCTGAAAGCTCAAGCGGCGTTCGTGGCGGGGCGGAGGGATTTGCGGCGGAGGAGGAACCAGAGGATGACCATGCCGGCGGCGCCGGTGACGGTGGCCAGGCAGAGGGCCGCGGAGGCGCCGCCCAGGTCCAGCAGGCGGCCGCCCAGGACACTGCTGAGGACGATGCCGATGGTGTTGGCCATGGTGAAGTAGGTCTGGCCCTGGACGCGGTCGCAGAGGTCTACCATCTCGTTGACAAAGTAGACGGAGGAGACGGAGTAGAGGGCGTAGCCGGACATCTCAAAGACCTGGACCACCATCAGGAAGGGCAGGTTGGGGGCCAGCCAGGTGAGCAGGGCGTGCAGGAAGAAGGAGATGCCCGTCAGGCGCACCCAGGCGCGGCTGGAGGCCCGCTTGAGCAGCAGGGAGAAGACGACCATGGCGGGGATGTCCATGAGGCTCTGGAGGGTCAGGTAATGGCCCATCTCCGCGCTGCCGCAGCCCAGGCTCCGGACGATCTGGTAGGGGAAATTCATGATGACGTTGTGGCTGGTGTAGAGCAGGATGACGCCGATGAGCAGGGGCAGCACCTGGGGGTACTTTTTCAGGAAAGGGGTGCCGTCGGACTGGGGCAGGGCGTCGGGCTTGGGCAGGGTGGACTTTACCGGACCGCCCTGGCGGAAGGTGAAGGTAAAGGCCAGCATGAGCGCCACGGCGACCACCAGGACCAGGGGGATGACCCTGGCCCCCAGGGCAGCGGCCAGGGAGCCGCAGACGGCAGAGGCCAGGGCATAGGTCCCGCCGCCGATGCCGCGGGCCAGGCCGAAGTTCAGCTCGATATGATTGTTGAGGCAGTCCATGCCCAGGGAGTAGATGAGGGGGGTGAGCAGCTGGAGCAGGACCAGCAGGACCATGTACAGCGCCGCCTGGACGGGCTTGGCGGGGACGGGGAACAGGCCCACGCCGCAGAGGATCATGGCGGCGATGGGGAGGGAGGTGAACTGCCGCAGGGAGAGGACCTTCAGGTGGTCCCCTTTGGCCCCGACGAAGGGCTGGAGGATCGCAGCAGTCAGACCGGCTATGCCCAGGAGCAGGCCGATCTGGGTGTTTGTGAAGCCCCGGTCCAGCAGGTACAGGCTGGAGAAAGAGATGAGGATACAATAGGTCATCCAATAGCATCCCTGGATGAGGGAGAAATGCCCGGTGGCGCCGGGGAACAGGTGCTTCATGCGGTGGGCCCTCCTTGGCCGGTCAGAGAAAGCAAGGCGTCACAAGCCGTCGGCTGGGCCAGACGCCTTATCATTTTGCAGTAGATCGAAGCGGGGAAAAATTTCCCGCTAAACGTAGAGCACCCCCCACTGTTTCTGCGCAGTGAGGGGGCTGTCTATGGAAGAAAATGAGGTAAGGGAGATAAATCGGTGGATGGTACCAAACGGCGGCGGTGCCTGTCTTGGCACAGCTGCGTAGTCGGGGGCGGAGCCGCAAAAGTAGGAAGAAGAGAGGGCCGTGTGGGGGTGGAAGAAGGTCCCGTCAGGCCGGTGCGGCAGCGCCCGTGTGCGTTGGTTCTGTGCGAGGGGATGCGTATATTCTGTGTGAGTAAGATGCGCCAAAAACCGGGGAGGTCATCGCCGTTCCTTGGCGCGAGTTGTATCATACTCCATTTGGTTCCGGGACTCAATGACAAAAACTGATAAACTCTTTACTTGTGTGTTGTTATGTCTACTTAAATTTAAGAACGAATAGGATCATAGATAAGTAAAACAAGAGGGAATCAAGAAGGGGCTTATTTCAGCAGGACCACCGCGCCCAGCACGCAGACCAGGCCCAGGGCCACGCCCAGGGTCAGCGGCTCGCCGAAGGCCACGATGCCCAGCAGAGCGGCCACCACCGGCTCCACCGAGGCCAGGATCGCAGCCTTGCCGCTGTCGTCCAGCCAGGCCAGGGCCTTGGTGTACAGCACATAGGGCAGGACGGTGGCGAAGAGCATCATGCAGAGGGTCTGCGGGATGGCCCCGGAGGTCGTGACGAGCAGGGCCAGCTCTTGGGTCGGACACAGGACCAAGGCCCCCAGGCCCGCAAAGAGCAGGGCGTAAAACAGCACGGTCAGCGCCCCGTGCCAGGTGAGGGCTTTTCGGCCAAAGAGCGTGTAGGAGGCGTAGGTCAGCGCCGAGCCAAGGCCGAGGAGCAGACCTTGGACGGAGAGGGAGAGGGAGCCGTTGAAGAGGCCCGCCACAAAGCTGCAGCCCAGGAAGGCCAGGCCCAGGGCGCAGAGCTTGCGCTTGGTGAGCGGGTCCTTCCAGATCAAAGTGGAGAAGAGCACGACAATGCTTGGGGCTGTATACAGAAGGATCGCCGCCACGGCCAGGGAGGAGACCTGCTGGCTGCGGTAATAGAGCAGGTTCATGCCCAGCACGCCGCTCATGCCCATGAGGGCCAAGAGGGGCAGCTCCCGCAGGCGGACGCGGAAGGCCGCGCGGTCCGTCAGGAGAAAGAGCAGCGCCAGCAGCGCCGCGCCGCCGAGATCGCGCAGGACCATGATGGGCAGGGCGGGCATCCCTAAGCCCGCCAAGGCGCGGCTGGGCAGCCCCTGGCAGCCCCACATCGTCCCGGCTGCCAGAATGCAGCACACGGCAACATGCGTCCGAGAGAAAGGGCCTAGGGTCGGCGTTTTGTTCTCCGTCATGGGGAACACCTCCTGACATGGTGTGGCATCATGGGGGGGATCTCTGGGACTATCCTACGTCAGAGAGAGGCAAAAAACAATGGCATAGAACCATGAAAATAATCATTTGAAATAAGAAGAAAGAATTATTTTTGAGCAGAAAAACCAAAAACGCCCTCCCGCCTGACCAACTGGCGGGAGGACGCTTTCGGAAAAGAAAGGAAAGTAATCTCAATCACAAAGAGAAAGATTAGAAAAGGGGCAGAGGGAACAGCCTACTCACTGGCTTCTCCTCTTGTCTTGTTTATAATACAAGAAAACGAACAAAAAAGCAATGCTTAATTTTAGTGAATTTGAAATTTTTGCTGAGAAGGGCTACTTGAACCCCGGTAAAAAGTGCTTGATTTTAGTTGGGGAAGGGGATAAAATTAAGTATCAGAAAGCACACGCATCCCGCTGGAGGACCCCTATGGAAAAAAACGACTTTTTATTGTACAACGAGATCATCTACCGCATCCACGCCTGCCGGACGCTGGAGGAATTTCGCCCCACCCTGCTGGCCCAGGTCAAGCTCATCATCCCCTATACCTACGCCAGCCTCATCGCCATCCAGACCGACCCGGAGACGGGGGAGCTCATCCACCGGGACCCCTACTGCAAGCCACAGAACTTCCGGGAGGTGGAGAACGCCTGGCTGGGACGCATTGACAAGGCCTACACCGCCTGGCTCAGCCACGCGCCGGAGTCCATGGTCGTGCGGGACAGCGAGATCTTGTCCGGCGACAAGCGCTTCTCCGCTGCCAGCTACCGGGAGCTGTACACGGCCTACCACGTCCACGACTGCATGCAGATGAACATCACCTACGCCGGGCAGGCCATGGGCCGCCTGGCCCTCTACCGCACGCGGGGGGACGGCCTCTTCACCGACCAGGAGGCCTTCTATCTCCGCGCCCTGGCCAACCACATCGACCTGGCCTGCTGGACCTGCAAGCAGAACGAGGACAACCAGCCGAAACAGACCCGGAGCCTGGAAGAGATCATCCGGACCTATGACCTGACCCGGCGAGAGGGGGAGGTCCTGGGCCTGGTGTTTCAGGATTGGAACAACGAGGAGATCCTGGCAAAGCTGACCATCAGCAAGAACACCCTGCTCAAGCACTTGCAGAATCTCTATCGGAAGTGCGGGGTGTCCTCCAGATGGGACCTGCTGAAGCTGCGGGATTGAACGTCTACACGGAGATACCAAACGCCCCCGTGCCTGTGGAAGGTACGGGGGCGTTGATCGTGTTTGGCTGCGCCAAATGGATTTGATGACTGGTTCCATGCGGTGTGGGGTTACGTTGGTACACTACGGCTCAGGTGCGGCAGGTCGCCCTCATCCGACCCGGGCTTGCGCCCGGCCCACCTTCCCCCTCGGGGAAGGCTCTCGCAACGCCGTACAAATTTGAAGTGCTTATGATACCCGGTACCACCCAAAGCCTTCCCCGAGGGGGAAGGTGGCTGCGAAGCAGACGAATGAGGGCTACGTTGCGCAAGCAGTCCGCAGTGTACCAAGGTAGAATGGCACCCTGCGGAACCACGAATCACATCCGCCGCCTCCGGCGGCTACCATTTCAATACTTCGTCTCTCGCACGGCCAGGAAGGTGTCGCCATCGGCCTTGAGCTGGTTCAGCACCCCCGCCAGGGCGCTGGCGTCGGTTTGGGTGCGGAAGAGGAGGCGCAGGGGGGCCGAGGCGTTCTCGCCGGACTGGATGAGGCTGTTGTAGACGGTGGTGGCGTTGGAGACGGTCTGGAAGGAGAGGGAGGGGCTCCAGCAGAGATAGCCTGCGTTGTCCAGGGTCTCGTCCTCGCCCAGGACGAACCAGGTCTCCTGCCGCAGGATGGCGGCCAGGGCTTTGCTGCCGGCCTGGACGCTGGCGAGCTTGGCCTGGCCGCTGTCCCCGCCGGGGATGAGGCCCACGTGACAGCCCCGCCCGGCGGCCTGCCGGACTTGGTCGGCGCACTGGGTCACCTGATCCGCCGGGAAGAAGACGACGGGGATGGCCCCGGTACTCAGAACGGCGTTGAGGGTGGCCGTGATGTCTGCCCCCGCCTGGGCGCGGACGGCCAGGTAGAGGGAGAAGGTCGGGGCCGGTTCGGCGGTGTCGGGCACGTCCGGGGTCACGGGGTCGCTGGGCGTGGTCGGCTGGGTCGGGGCCGTGGGAACGGTCGGGGTCGTGGGCGAGCTGGGGGGAGCGGGTGTTGGTGCCGAATTGCCGTTGCTGTTGGTATTGTTGTTGTTATTGAAGACCTGGCTGTTGGTCCGGCTGCGCAGGATGGAGGCGGCAGAGCTCAGGAAGAGGTTGTCGTTCAGGACGGCGTTGCTGTCCTTGATGCGCAGCAGGGGGCCGTAGTCCGTGCTGTAAAACGAATAGGTCAGGCCGAAGAAGCGGCAGACGGCGTAGGCCGGGACGTAATACTGCCCGTTCTGCCGGAGGACCCGGCCGGGGACGGGCGTCTCGCCGGTGGAGGTGGTGGCGGTGTCCGTGTCCAGGTGGAAGGTCATGGTCTTGCCGGAGAGGTTATAGAGGACCAGGCTCTCGTTGTTGTCGGTGAGGCCATAGTACACGCCGAAGTTGATGCCGGTGGTCCGGCTGTTGAAGACGCCCGTGGGGACGTAGACCCAGCCGCTGGACTGGATGGGGGCCGTCTGGACCGACTGGGCGGGGAGGGTGTCGTTCAGGGACAGGAAGAACAGGCTCCCCGTGGCCGAGGACGGCAGGACCAGCAAAGTGAGGCCCACCGCCACGGCGCAGAGGAGAGCGAGGAATTTTTTGGCTTTCATGGAGGGGGCCTCCTTTCTGGGGGTTCTGGGAGGTGGGGCCGGGGGCCTGGGCCGCAGGGGTCTGCGGCCCCTACTTCCCACGGACAGCGGTCGTGTGGATCACATCAGTCGTCCCGATAGTTTAAGTAGGCGCTGAGCAGGTAGTAGGCCGGGACAACGAAGGACACGGCGTTGATGACGATGGAGATCGTCCCCGAACTGGGCAGCAGGAAGCGCAGGGCCTGGGGGATGAACAGCAGCACGCCCAGGACGATGGGGATCTTCGTCTTCTTCTTGGACAGGGCCAGGGCGATGATGCCGCAGGCCAATTGAAATGCGCCGCAGACATAAAACAGGGCCAGCAGCCCGGCCTGGTCCGAGGAGAAGATGCCCGAAATGGTGAGCAGGATGGACGTGCCCATGAACACCTGGAGAGCGCCTGCGACACGCATGGATTTGGTTCCGGTTCGCAAAGAAACCTCAGCTCCTTTCAAATTTGAGCCGGGGGAGTGGATCGGGTCCCGGCCCTTACGGGGTTAGGATAGCATCCCCCCGGCCGGTCTGTCAAGGACGGGTCTTGCAATTTGGCGTCGGGTCGGCTATCATAGGCCATGAGAAACCATACTAGACACAGGAGGTCAAGACGATGCTGTTTTTATGCTACCCCAAGTGCTCCACCTGCCGCAAGGCCCAGAAGTGGCTGGACGAACATGACGTGGACTATGACATTCGGGACATCAAGACCGATAACCCCGACCTGGCCGAGCTGGAGCTGTGGCACCAGGCCAGCGGTCTGCCCCTGAAAAAATTCTTCAACACCAGCGGCCAGCTCTACCGCTCCCTGGAGCTTTCCAAAAAGCTGCCGGGGATGAGCGACGCCGAGCAATATGCCCTGCTGGCCTCCGACGGGATGCTGGTCAAGCGCCCCATCCTCATCACCGACGACAACAAGGTCCTCGTCGGCTTCAAAGAGGACCAGTGGGCCGAGACCCTGGGCTGAGGGCGGGCCGATGAAACTACTCGTGAGCGCCTGTCTCCTGGGTGTGGGCTGCCGCTACGACGGCAAGTCCAACCAGCTGCTCCAGTACAAACGCCTGCTCAAAGAACACACCTGCATCCCCGTCTGCCCGGAGCAGCTGGGGGGCCTGCCCACGCCCCGCTGTCCCGCCGAGCGCCTGGGCGGCAAGATCGTCACGGAGGACGGCCGGGACGTGACCGAGCAATTCCTCCGCGGCACCGCCGAGGCCCTGCGCCTGTGCGACCTCTACCACTGCAAGGCCGCCCTGCTCAAAGAGCGCAGCCCCTCCTGCGGCAGCGGGCAGATCTACGACGGCACCTTCACCCACACCCTCACAGAGGGCGACGGCCTCACGGCCCAGATGCTCAAAAAGAAGGGCGTGGAGGTGTACGGCGAGTCGCAGCTCGAAGAGCTGATCAATGACCGGCCGTTCTTCTTTAGCATCTAACGTTACTCGTAAAAAAGCCTTCCCCGAGGGTCAAACTGTCCGGGGGACAGTTTGATTTAGTAAAATCTTCCTTAAACAAAGGTGGCCGCGAAGCGGACGGATGAGGGCAACGTCGCGCAAGCAGTCCGTAGTGTACCAACGTAGCTACTTAGAGTTTCAAACGACAAATTAAATCCATCTGGCGAAGCCAGACACCATGGGGGGAAGGGCATCTTCACGTGCTGCCTTAGTACACAACCGATTCCTTGCGGTAGGTCGCCCTCATCCGACCCGGGCTTGCGCCCGGCCCACCTTCCCCCTCGGGGAAGGCTCTGGGTGGCGTGATACAAAATTAGAAAGTGATTCCGTTGGAACGAGAAGGGCACGCAGAGGTTTTTGCTGCGTGCCCGTTTTTTATGTGATTGAAAGGGGGAAAGCTTCCGCCCCGATCTGGATCGCCTGTATCTTATCCACCGCCAGATATGAAGTCAAATGACACTTCAACTCAACCGAGACAGCCGGGCGATCTCCCGAACGCCCTACGTTGCCGGTCAGCGTCCCCTCGAGCGGGACTGTGTCTCCCTTCTTGCCCTGGAAGGACAGCGCCCGGTAGAGGGCTTCGAGAGAATCATAGGTCGTGCCGGTCACGGAGACTTGGAGGGAGAGGGGCGTGAGCGTGGCGGTGCCGGTCACGTTCTCGCCGTCCAGGGGGACTTGGATGGCCTCGCCCAGGGCCTCGGTGGTCCAGGAGACGCTGAGCAGGGCATCGCTCTGAAGGGGGAAGTCCCGCAGGGTCAGGGTGCAGGTCTGCCCCCGCTCAAAGAAGGGAGCGTCGGACAAGAAACGGATGCGGAAGGGGAAGGTGTTGGCGGGTTCGGTTTTAGTCTCGTCCCAGGCGGGCAGGATACAGCTGCTATGGCCGCCGATGGGAGCCTCATTCACGGTGACGGAATAGCTGCCAGGGAGGACGGAGCTATCCTCCGGCAGGGTGGCCGGGTCGATGGGGTCCGGGTAGGTCAGCTCCACCAGGAGGCACAGCATTTGCGGGTAGGTGATGGCCTGCTTGACGGTTACGGTCAGGCCGTCTGCGCTGTCGGTCTGGTCGATGGTCTGCACAGCCTCAGCCAGAGACTTCTGTTCCTGGTCAGAAACGGACAGGGTTTCCGCCAGCAGGGGGTCTAGCACCGGCTGGGCCGTCTGCCGGTGCCACACCAGGGCGGCAGCGACCACAACGACTGCGACGCAGAGGATCACAGGAAGCATACGAGTTCGTTTCATGGGGAGACTCCTTTCTGTTCACAGAGGGCAGAGGGGGCCTATCTTCCATATTTAGGATAGCAGGAAGAGCGCAGCTTGTAAATTGAAAAAGTTTGAAACAGATGAAAGACCAATAGATGAAGGATGTAAGTGTCCAGCTTGTAAACACTATACAAGAGCATATATAAGACACTTATTTAAGGCAAAAGAAATGCTAGCAATGAGACTTGCAGTATTACATAATCTTTATTTCTATAATAATATGATGCAAGAGATAAGAGATAATCTTGATAATGGTACTTTTGCAGAATACAAGGCAGCTAAGCTTGAATCATGGGGATGTAAAAAAGATAAATAAAAATACTTTGCCTATATCTAAATTAATGATATAGGCAATATTTTGATAAATATTAAAAAAATGTTAAGTTTATATTTTAAATTTGACAGTATATTTAAAATGAAGTATGATTTATAGTGATACAAAAGTTATGTAGATTAAATACGGAAGGGTGAACTTAATTATGGCACAAGCTTTAATTCAAATAGTAATACCTTTTGCAGCAATGTTTGCAATAATGTATTTCTTATTAATATTACCAGAAAAGAAAAGAAGTAAAAAATATAATAACATGTTAGCTGAATTACAAGTTAATGATGAGGTTTTAACAAGAGGTGGAATCGTTGGAAAAATCATCACAATAGATGAAGATCAATTAGTAATTCAAAGTGGTCCAGATAGAGTTAGAATAAGAGTAACAAAGAATTCTGTTGCTCAAAAAATAACTAAAGACGCATAAGATGTAAGGAATAATACCTTCTACTGCTTCATATTATGAAGCATAGGAGGTGTTTTTTTATGGACTGGAAGAATTATTTTTCTTGTGTCTTAAAGGGATTAATAGGTTCTATTGCAGTAACAGTAATTTTAACAGCAATATTATCTCTATTTATGACATTTGTTGAAATAAGTGAATCTATGTTTAGTGGCCTTTATGTTGTTATTACTTCGCTTGGTTTGGTATTTGGAACA
>OKRW01003460.1_pt1 | contig 10052 bp, 7 predicted proteins | sample 1601151 | NCBI WGS metagenome assembly OKRW01 (sample SAMEA3541471, study PRJEB24748) | human gut metagenome | biome: human gut; feature: human-associated habitat; material: faeces | place: China | collected 2012 | reverse complement strand
CGCGGCGCGAACAGGCGGCGTGATCGCCCATGCAGGCGCGGATATGCGGCAGGCGCGGCCGCATGGCCGGTTCGTTCAGACATTCGCCCAGGTTGATGATGCTGTCCCGCGCGCCGGGAATTTCGGGATCGACGATATGCGGCGCGGTGCCATCCAGAATCAGCAGCCCCGCGTGCGGAACGGCCACGCCGTCGAGGCTGTCCGGGTCGCCGGAACAGAAGTAGAGCGTCGAGGGCTCGCCGTTTGCGCAGAGCGCGGCATGCACCCGCCGCATGAACGTCGATTTGCCCACGCCCGGCCCGCCCTTGAGAATCAGCTTGCGCCGCAGAATCGAATCGTCGATCAGGTGGTCAAAGCAGGAGATAAAGCCGTCCGGCCCCATCGCGCCGGGGAAAAGGGTTCTGGCGGTATTCAAAAGCATCCCTCCGATTTGGCAGACTTCCCTACACCTTATGCGCGGCCAAAAGAAAAAAATTCGCCTCCCGCGAAAAACGGGAGGCGAAAGCGGATCAGTCGCGCTTCTTGCGAACCACGGCGATCAGCATCGCGATCACGATGAGAACCAGCGCCAGCAGCAGGAACAGGATGCTCAGCGGCACGCCGTTGATCGTTCTGGCCATCAGCGGCGTGGGGGTCGGCGTAGGCGTGGGTTCCGGGGTATCGGTCGGAACCGGAGTAGGCGTCGGCGTGGGTTCAGGCGTGTCAGTCGGAACCGGGGTCGGCGTGGGCGTGGGTTCCGGGGTGTCAGTCGGAACCGGAGTAGGCGTCGGCGTGGGTTCCGGGGTATCGGTCGGAACCGGAGTGGGCGTCGGCGTGGGTTCCGGGGTATCGGTCGGAACCGGAGTAGGCGTGGGCGTGGGTTCCGGGGTGTCGGTCGGAACCGGGGTCGGTGTCGGCGTGGGTTCCGGGGTATCGGTCGGAACCGGAGTGGGCGTGGGTTCCGGGGTCGGCGTGGGGGTCGGCGTAGGAGTAGGAGTAGGAGTAGGAGTAGGCGTGGGGGTCGGCGTAGGCGTAGGAGTAGGGGTCGGCGTAGGAGTCGGCGTGGGCGTGGCGTGAAGCGTCTTGAGCAGATGCTCCAACTGCTTTTCCAGCAGCGCGACGCTGCCCGGCTGCACGATCATCAGCGTGTCATCATCCAGCTTGGCGATGGAGACGCTGGCCGCGTCCGCGTTTTCCGGCGTATAATGCAGCGCGCTTTCCGTGTCGGTCAGGCCGAAATGCTCGACGCTTTCGCCGAAGAGCTTTTCATAAACGTCGCTGTCCTGCCGCGCCTGCGCGAGCGAATGGGCGATGTTTGAAAGCGCCTCGCCGGTCGCCGTCGTGCCCGGTACGAGCGCGATGGATTCAACGCCGCCGTCGCCGTAGAGCACGATGGCCTGCGCGTTCTGCGATTCCTTGGCCGCCGCGGAGAGATAGGCGGGCGTTTGGGTCGGGGTCGGGGTGTTGCCGTCGGCGAGCATCTGCCGGAGCTGGCTGTAGGTCATGGCCTGCGGTTCGGGCGTGGCGGGCGCGTCGAGCGAGATTTCGCCCGCGTCCACCGCCTCCTGAAGCGAGGCGACGCTGACCGCCTGACCGGAGGCCGCGCTGATGAGCAGCGACAGCGCGTCGTCGGAGAGGTTCGCGTCGGGCGCGAGGTAGAGCGTCGCGCTCCGCTTGTCGGCCGTCAGCGCGGAAACGATGGAAGCGCCGCTCGCCGCGTCGGCCTTCGCGGCCTCCGTCGCGGTGCGGATCAGCGAAATCATTTCATCCAGCGTCAGCCCGCTGTCCGGCAGGAAGCGAACCAGCACAGAGCCGTCGCTCTGCGCCTCGGCGGAGAAGAGGATATCGCCTTCCGAGCCGGAGGGCGAGGCGAACACGGGCAGAACCTCGGATACCTTGCGCGGAATCCGGTCGATTTCGTTGCCCAGCGGGTCGTAAAGCACGGTGTCGCCGCTGGCCTCCACCAGCATTTTGCCCGGCATGGCGGTGTAGGTGTAGCTGACGCACACGTCGGCGTAGCCCTGCAATTCCTTCGCATCCAGCTTCACGGTGCGCGTCGCGCCGGCGATTGCCGTGCGCGGGAAGGGGATGCGGAACACCCACGCGCCGGTGCTGCGCACGCGCAGAACGCGCGCCTTGCTGGCATAGACGGAGGCGTAGACGTAAAAAGAGCTGGTCGGGTTCACCGTCGCCGAGGTCAGCGACAGGCGCGCGCTGCCCGCACCGGGCACGAGCGCGGGCATGCCGGAGAGCGCGTAATCCGCGTGGGCATTCGAGCCGCTCGCGGCGCGGGTCACATCGACGGAGAAGGTGTGCGGCTGGGAAAGCGCCTCGATCATGTCGATCGGCTTCAGGTCGGCGAGCGCTTCGGCGTTGGTGGAGACCGCCGCCGGGCCGAGCGTGTCGAGGGCTTTTTGCGTGACGCGCACATCGGTGAGCTGCCAGTAGCAGGGCTGCGCCGTCTCGCCCAGCGCCAGCGCCGCCGTCAGGCACAGCGCAAGCAGCAGCCAGAGGGTAACAAGTCGCTTCATAGAGGAAAAGTCGCTCCTTTCACCACGCGGCACGCCGCGCGCTTTAATCCCATGTGTATGCGGCCGGATTTGGAATGATTGCCCGTCATCCGGCCTCCTCTTTTTGGCAGAGTTGTATGAAATATTTATAGCATGCCTGACGGAAAAAAGCAAGATAAACCAACAAAAAAGACAAATTTATCCGCTGACCCCGCGCCTTTTTCGGCGAAAAAAGAAATTTAGGGGCTATGCAGAAGGGGTGTTTTAAGCTATAATGTGGGTAATCAGAAAACAAGAAAGGGAGGGATTGACCGTGATCCAGGTTATCTTTGGCAAGAAGGGTTCCGGCAAGACCAAGCGCATTTTGGATATGGCGAACGCTTCCGTGAAGGAAGCGAAGGGCAACGTTCTGTTCATCGACGATGACAAGAGCTATACGCTTAGCCTCAAGCCGCAGATCCGCTTCATCGACGCGAGCGAGTACGCCGTCAAGGGCAAGGAGCCGTTCTACGGCTTTCTGGCCGGTATTCTCGCGGGCAATTACGATATCAGCGTGATCTATGTCGATGCGTTCCTCAAGCTGGCGAAGGCCGAACCGGTCGAGCTGGTGGATTTCTTCGCGCAGCTTGAGCGTCTGGTGGCCAACGCCCAGTGCGATCTGGTCATCAGCTTCAGCGAGGACGCGGAGAATGTGCCGGAGAGCATCCGCAAGTACCAGATCTGATTCCCGTTTTTCTGACGCCGCTTCCTGCCGTTTATCGGGAAGCGGTTTCTTTGTTTTCAAGGAGTGATCGTCATGTCGATGCTTTCTACCCGCGGCGCGGCCGCTGTTTCCGAATCCATGGCCATCCTGCGCGGCCTTGCGCCGGACGGCGGGCTGTACGTGCCCGAGGATTTTCCGCATTTTTCGATGGAAGAAATCGCCGCGCTCGGCGCGCTTAATTATCAGGCGCGGGCGCTGGCGATTCTGCAAAAATTCCTGCCCGATTTCACGGCGGACGAGCTGAAAAACGCCATTGCCGGGGCTTACGGCGCGGGCTTTGACGACGCGGACATCGCGCCGGTGCGCCCCGTCGGCGATTGGGCGCACGTGCTGGAGCTTTGGCACGGGCCGACGCTCGCCTTCAAGGATATGGCGCTCCAGCTTCTGCCGCATCTGCTGACGCTCAGCGCGAAGAAGAACGGCGAAACCCGCGAAATCTTCATCCTCGTGGCGACCAGCGGCGACACCGGCAAGGCCGCGCTGGAGGGCTTCCTCGACGTGCCGGGGACGCGCTGCTGCGTGTTTTACCCGCGCGAGGGCGTGAGCCAGGCGCAGCGCCTGCAAATGGTCACGACCGGCGGCGCGAACACCCATGTGATCGCCGTGAACGGCAACTTTGACGACGCGCAGACCGGCGTGAAGCGCATCTTCGCGGATCGCGCCTTTGCCGAAACGATGGACGCGCAGGGGCGCGTGCTCTCCTCCGCGAACTCCATCAATTTCGGCCGCCTTGTGCCGCAGGTGGTGTATTATTTCTCCGCCTACGCCGATCTGCTGAAGGCGGGCGCGATTAAGCCGGGCGACGAGGTGAATTTCTGCGTGCCGACGGGCAACTTCGGCGATATTCTGGCGGCGGATTACGCGGGCAAGGCCGGTCTGCCGGTGGGCAGGCTGATCTGCGCCAGCAACGAAAACGACGTGCTGACCGACTTTATCAACACCGGCGTATACGATGTGGAAAACCGCCTGTTCTACAAGACCATCACGCCGTCGATGGATATCCTCGTCTCCTCGAATCTGGAGCGGCTGCTGTTTGATTTGAGCGGCTGCGACGGCGCGCGCGTCGCGCGGTTCATGGGCGATCTGGCGGGCAAGAAGCGCTATGCCATCGACGAGGCGATGAGGGCGGCGCTGCAAAAGCGCTACTTTGCGGGCTGCGTTGACGAGGCGGGCGTCCGCGCGGAGATTCGCCGCACATGGGAAGAAGATCATTACCTGATGGATACGCACACGGCCGTGGCCAGCGCCGTTCTGCGCGCCTATCAAAAGGAAACCGGCGACGCGCGCCGAAGCGTGATCGTCTCCACCGCCAGCCCGTATAAGTTCGGCGCGTCCGTGCTGGGCGCGGTCGCGGGGCAGGCGGCCTGCGCGGGGCTGGACGATTTCGCCTGCTGCCGCGCGTTGGCCGAGCGGACGGGCACGAAGGAGCCGGAGCAGATCCGGGCGCTCCCGAAGCTGCCGATTCGCCACACGGCCGTCTGCGAAAAGGACGCGATGGAGCAGGCGGTGCTCGAACAGATCAAGGCGTGAGCGAAGCGGACGTATGATATTTAATTCGTATGCGTTTCTCGCGTTCTTCCCGATCGTCACGCTGGCCTATTACCTGATGCCCATGCGGGCGCGCAGGCCGTGGCTGCTCGCGGCCAGCTACTATTTCTACATGTGCTGGAATGCGCAGTACGCGCTGCTGATTGCCGCGAGCACGCTTGTGACGTATCTCTGCGCGCTGGCGCTGGGGCGGATGGAGGCCAAGGCGGGGCGGCGCGCGGTTTTGGCGCTCGGCCTTGCGATCAATCTGGGCATTTTGTGTTTTTTCAAATATTTTGGATTTTTTACCGATACATTCGCGCGAATCGCCGCGCGTCTTGGGGTGCGGATGGCGATTCCGGCGTTTGACGTGCTGCTGCCGGTGGGCATCAGCTTTTACACGTTTCAGGCGCTTGGGTATATGATCGACGTCTATCGCGGCAAGCTCCCGCCGGAGCGCAGCCTGATGCGCTATGCGCTGTTCGTCTCCTTCTTCCCGCAGTTGGTCGCCGGGCCGATTGAGCGCTCGGAAAATCTGCTTCGTCAGGTCAACGAGGATCATCCGCTGGATGAAAGGGCCGTTCGAGACGGTTTGCTGGTGATGCTGCTGGGCTTTTTTGAAAAGCTGGTCATCGCCGACCGGGCGAGCCTGTATGTCGATGCGGTATACGGCAACTGGCAGCAGGCCTCCGGGCTGCAAATTCTGCTGGCGACGGCCGCCTTTGCCTTTCAGATTTACGGCGATTTCGGCGGGTACAGCCACATCGCCATCGGCGCGGCGAAGGTGCTGGGCTACGACCTGATGGAGAATTTCCGTCAGCCGTATTTCGCCGTCTCCGTTCGGGATTTCTGGCGGCGGTGGCACATCAGCCTGTCCACGTGGTTCCGGGATTATGTCTATATTCCGCTGGGCGGCAGCCGCGTCGGCGCATTTAGGCGCGCGCTGAACGTCATGGCGACGTTTACGATCAGCGGCCTTTGGCATGGCGCGGCCATGAATTACGTCGCATGGGGCGCGGCAAACGGCGCTTTGCAGGTCGCGGAGAGCTTTCTGCCGCGCCGGTTTAACGAGCCGCGCGGCAGGCTGGGGCGATGCGCGAAGGCGCTGCTGACGTTTATCGTCATCGACGCGACGTGGCTGCTCTTCCGGGCACACGCGCTGAGCACGGCGCTGCATATGGCCGAGCGCATGGTTCGCTGTGCGGCGGCTGCGCCGATGGCGACAGGCTTCACGTTTCCGCAGGCGCTCGTGCTGATCGTCGGTCTGGCGGCGCTGGGCGCGCTGGATGCGCTGCACGAGCGCGGACGCACGCTGACCGCGTGGCTGGATCGCCGTCCGGCCGCCCTGCGCATGGCGCTGATGCTGCTGGGCGTGCTGCTGGTGGTGATTTTCGGCGTGTGGGGAACGAATTACGACGCACAGGCGTTTATCTATTTCCAATTCTGACGTGGGAGGCAGCGAATGAAAAAGAGATTCTGTCTGTTTGCGCTGGTGTTGGCGTTGTCCCTGCTGGCGCTGAACCGCGTCATGCTCCGCGAGGACAGCGAAAGAAAGTACGGCGCGTTTTACGGCGAAAAGCAGCCCATCGACGTTTTCTTTTTGGGGACGAGCCACGTCATGGACGCGGTGTATCCCACCGAGCTGTACGACCGGGCGGGGATAACCGGTTACAATCTGGCGAACCCGGCTGAAACGTTGGAGGCGACGGCGTGGACGCTGAAGCTGGCGCTCCAAAGGCAGAAGCCGAAGGTGGTCGTCGTGGATGTGTGCTACATTGACAAAGCGCAGCGCGACGCGGTATACAGCCTCGAACACCTGTTTTTGGACGCCGTTCCGCTCTCCCTGACGAAATGGCAGGCCGTTCGGGCGCTCTTTCCGGAGGCGCGGCGCGCGGAATACATCTTTCCGCTGGCGGCCTACCACACCCGATGGGAGGAAATGCTCTTTGGCGGCGGCGAGCGGATGACCGATTCTGAGCCGTTCATGAAGGGCGCGGAGCTTCGCGTCGGGCGCGCGCATCCGGCGGCCTTTACGCGCACGACGGAGATGGATTTGACCGAAACCGAGGGCAAGCGGGCGCTGGCGCAGATCATCGAGCTTTGCCGCGCGGAGGGGATTGAGGCGGCGCTGCTGGCCGTGCCCTATCCCGCCGACGAGGCGAAACAGCGGATGATGAACAGCGCGCAGGCGATTGCCGATCAATACGGCGTGCCCTTCTACAACCTGTTTGACGGGAGCGCGGGGGTGGATTTTGAGGTGGATTGCTATGACGAGGCTTCCCACCTCAATCCGGACGGCGCGGTGAAGGTGAGCGCTTATCTGAGCGAGCGCCTTGCCGCGGATTTTGGCCTGCCCGACCATCGGCAGGACGCGGCGTTCAGCGCGTGGGATGACGCGGTGAGCGCGTATCGTCAGGCGCTCAAGGTTCGCTGGACGGAGCCCTATGGCCTGCGCGAGGGCGAAGCGCCGAGATTCGACAACTGATATCAATCACGCGCCTCTCTCTGCTTTTCGGCAAAGGGAGGCGCGTTGTGTTTGTGGGCGACGATATCAGACCTCGTAGACCTTTTTCGTCGGCGCGAAATCCGAGTTATACGCGATGATCTGGTCAAAATGGTTCTGCGCGGCGATACGCAGCATATCCGCCTGCGTGCAATGGACGCTGTAACGCAATAGCTGCGCCTTGCCCGCGTGCAGCAGCAGCGAGGCGTAGGTATTCGGCTCGACCGTGCCGGTGAAGATCACCCGGCCGCCGCAGATCAGCAGGCGGCGAACTAGACGGCGCGTCTTGATGTCGTCAAGCTGCGGGTCGCAGACGAAATACACGCCCAGCGCGACGAAATCCTCCGGGATGGCGCGGATGAACTTTCCGCTGAGCATATCCTGCACCTGCGGGCGAACCCACATCGCGGTCGCGTCCATGTGCCCCAATTCGGTGATGAAATGGCGGTCGGCGAAGATATCCGTCTCCGGCAGGCGCTCGCAGATGTAGGTCAGAATACCCAGCCCGCGCCCGTAGCGCGGCACGGGGAGGATGACGGGGCGGCCGTCCGCCAGCGCTTCGGTAATCGCGGCGATCAGCGCGTCCACCTGCGCGTCGCGCGAGGCCGAACCGGGCTGCATGCCGTAATCGCAATCCAGCACGGCGAGGTTCGCGCGGATGCCCTCGATCGGGTCGCGGGCGTGGACGCGCGCACAGTCGTAATAATCGCCGGAGAAGAACAGCGAGCGCCCGTTTTCCGCCATGCGATACCAGACGCTGCCGGAACAGTGGCCGCTGCGCCCCCATGTCAGCGTCAGCCCGCCGGGAATCTGCGCCTCGGCATAGGGGACGCTCAGCCCCTCCAGCACGAGCGGGTCGTCGATGCCCAGCGGAAGCTGACGCGCGGTTTCCGTCGTCAGCACCACGCGCCCGGTGAAGCCGTTGGCGAGCAGATACGGCAGCGCGCCGGATTGGTTTTCATGCGAGTGGGAGAGGAACAGATAGCGCGCCGCGCGAATCTGTTCGGGCAGCAGATGCGGCAGCTCGTCCCCGCGATAGCAGCGCTGATAGCCGCAATCCATGATGAACGACGCGGTTTCGCCCTCCACAAAATAACAGTGGCGCTGCTGGGTGCAAGGCTCGCCCGTCAAATATAGCTTCATGCCGCCGCTTCCTCCCCGGTTGTAAAAATAAATTTATGAATAGTATAGTACAAAAAGGGAAATGCGTAAACCCGAAAACGGGGCGGGAATTTGGTTTTGTCAAAAAGAATGTGAGGCATGCGATATTTTTTGTGCAGTTTCGGGCGGCGGTCGTCCTTTTTTTCGCCGGCAATTCGTGGTACAATAGGGATTAAACGGAAGGAGCGGAATAAACCGCGTTTTTTTCAAAAATCAGGAAGAAAACGCGGCGATGGTTCGTCTTTATGGCGTAGAGAAAAAGAACCCGCCGGGGCGGCGGGAAGGGGTGGCTGCGATGAAGAAGAGGCTGATGGTGAGCCTGGCCGTGCTGATGGCGCTCTGGGGCGGGCAGGCGTTGGCACAGAGCGCCGTGGTGAACAACGGTTCCGACCCGAACAGCCGATTGAACATGCGCGATCAGCCCAGCAGGGACGCAAGCGCCGTCGGCCAGTTTTACACGGGCACGCCGGTTGAAATCGTCGACGACGCGGGCGACGGCTGGTCGCAGGTGACGATCGGCGGCGGGGTCAACAGCCTGAGCGGCTATATGATGACCCGCTACCTCGCAGAAGACGCCTCCGCCGTGCAGGATATGACCAAGGAGATGCAGGTGGTTTCGCCCTACGGCACGCAGAGCGTCGTCGTGCGCAATACGCCGAGCAACTCCTATGACGCGGTGGCGATGGCGGAGGTCGGCGACGAGGTGCGCGTCATCGGCACAAAGGGCGATTATTACTATGTGCTGCTGAGCGATGGCTCGGTCGGCTGCCTGAGCACGAGCGAGGCGAACTAATTCCGCTTCGCTGCTAGCAGAACGCCCGTCCGCGCATCCAGATAGAGGGTATAGATCGTGCGGTAATTCCGCGTGTAGTCCGTTGCCATGATCCACCAGACGGGTTGATCGGGGTTCGAGGCGTTCAGCCAGCCGGACAGATGGTAGATGGATAGATCCGTTCGGTTCAGCGCTTTTTCCAGAAAAGCATAGCCGTAGAGCATCGCGTCCTCAAAGGGGAGCATGGTTTCGTCCGGTAGGATGAACCGTATTCCCTCTAACGCCAGAGAAAAATTGCCTTCTTCGGTATCGACACGGGCAAAATATGCGGTAGATTCGGCTTGCACCTGCGCGTCCATGCCCGGTTCATAGCCGTAGTCCGCATAGGCGCGTTCGCAATCGGCGGTGTACAGCGCCAGATAGCGCGCGTGCTCTTCGCTGCTGATCGTCGTGCGGATAGGGAAGTCGATCACCCTGTTTTGCAGGCTGGATTCGGGCGGCAGGCTGCTCAGGGATGCGTCCGCGTCGCACATCTGGCAAGGTTTGAGCGCGTTATAAGGCGCGTCATCCAGTTCCTCGCCCATGAAGGAGACCATGCCATCCCAGTATTTGGGGTCGATGGAGTCGCAGTTGGACAGCGTATGGAAATACCGCCCGCCGTTTGGATTGTAATACAGCGGAATGTTGAAGGGGAAGCCCTTTGCCAGCGCGGGGCAGGCCAGCGCGCAGAGCAGCGCAAGCAAGGCCAAAAATCGAACCATATCAAATCCCTCCCGATTTAGCAGCTTGTTGACATAAGCAAACTTGGCTTGAATAGCAAAATCAAGAAATTCAGCT
>OKRW01003459.1_pt1 | contig 10054 bp, 8 predicted proteins | sample 1601151 | NCBI WGS metagenome assembly OKRW01 (sample SAMEA3541471, study PRJEB24748) | human gut metagenome | biome: human gut; feature: human-associated habitat; material: faeces | place: China | collected 2012 | reverse complement strand
GCTCATGCGCGCGTCGCTGCCAGCGGCGGCCTGCGCGCGGGCGCGCACGCGCACATCGCTGCCGTAGGTTTCCAGCAGCACGTTGCCGATATCCGCGCCCCATCCGCTCTTGAGTCCCTCGGCCGCGATGGCGGTGTTGCATTCGATCTGCCGGTCCAGCACGTCGCTAACGTCATCCGGGTCCAGGCAATCAGCAAAGGCGCAGATGTCCTCCACGGTGAGCAGCGCATAATCGACGGTCGCCTCGGTGCTCTCCACGCTGCCATCCTCGCTGAAAAGGGTGTTCCCATCCACACGGATGCTGACGATGTGCGTATGGCTGTGGCTGATGCGCACGCTGGCCTCGTGCTCCCCGCTCCATACGGTCACGATCATGTCCAGCAGCACCCCGCTTTCCAGCGGCACCACCTCAATGGGCGTTTCCGCGGCAAAGCGCTCGATGTCCCGGATCTGGTCCGGGGTCACGTTTCCAAGCGCCTCCAGCCCCGCCCCCTCATCGCCTGCAACGATGCCGGCGGCCACCGCTGCGCGGATGCCCTTTTGCCCGCCGGTGTTGGGCACGGTGACGCTTTTGACGTTTTTGATGATGTTTCCGCTGACCTGCGCGCGCACGCGGTCCGGCATCCTCCCCAGGGCGTGCCGCGCTTTGGCCGCGCAGTAGGCCAGGGCAATAGGCTCGGTGCAGCCGGTAGCCGGCACCAGTTCCTCCCGCAGGATGGCGCAATAGGCCTGATAAAGGGCGTCGTTTCGCTCCATGATTTGTCGCCTCCTGTTGCATTGTAGAAACAGCATACCATAAACCGGGGCGGCAGTACAATGTTTTTCGGGCGCCAGCCCCTGCTAGGCCACGAAGGTCAGGAAATAGGTCAGGGAATCCTGAAGCGCCGCCAGGCACGCCTGAATGATGTTGGAACTGACGCCCGTGGTGGTCCAGACATGGCTGCCGTCGGTGCTCTCGATGAGCACGCGCACCACGCTGGCGGTGCCGCCGCTGTCGATGACGCGCACCTTGAAATCGCGCAGGCGCATGCGCTCCACCTGCGGATAAAACACCAGCAGCGCCTTCCTGAGCGCCAGGTCCAGCGCGTTCACGGGGCCGTCGCCCTCGGCGGCGTTGATCTCCTCGCGCCCATCTACACTTACTTTGATGTATGCCTGGGCGCTGCGCTCGTCGCGCTGGTTGCCCGAAAGCACGTGGAAATCCCGCACCTCAAAATACCGTTTGCTCATGCCCAGCGTGTCCAGCGCCATCAGGTCGAAGCTGCCGTCGGCGCTCTCATAGGCGTAGCCGCGCAGCTCGCGGCGCTTGAGCCGCTCGGTCACGCGCTTGACGCGCGGGTCGTTCCGGCTGATATCGGGCAGGAGGCGCTTGAGGCGCGCATATACGCCCGTGCGCCCCACCTGCTCGCTGAGCAGAAAGCGGCGCTGGTTGCCCACGGCTTCCGGAGAAATATGCTCAAAGCTGGCCGCGTCCTTCACCACGCCGTCAATGTGCATGCCGCCCTTGTGCGCAAAGGCGCTGTAGCCCACGTAAGGCGCGCGGGGATTGGGGGGCAGGTTCATCACTTCCAGGATCTCGCGCGTGGTCTGGGTAAGCGTGTGCATGTTTTCCGGCGGCACCAGCGCATAGCCCATCTTCAGTTGAAGCGTGGCCAGCAACGTGCTCAGATTGGTGTTGCCGCACCGCTCCCCCACGCCGCCCACGGTGGCCTGCGCCATGGTCGCGCCCGCGCTCACGCAGGCCAGGCTGCCCGCCACGGCCAGCCCCATATCGTCATGGCAATGGATGCCCACGCGCGTGTCCCCCAGCGCGCAAAGCACCTCCGCCGTGCGGGCGCGCAGCGCGTCCGGCAGCGTGCCGCCCTTGGTATCGCACAAAACCAACACGTCCGCGCCGCCCTGCCGCGCCGCCCGCAGCGCCTCCATGGCATAGTCCCGGTCGTACTGCGCGCCGTCGAAGAAATGCTCGGCGTCAAAGAGCACGCGCCGTCCCTGCCCGGCCAGATAGGCCACGCTTTCACGGATCATGCGCAGGTTTTCCTGCGGCGTCACGCGCAGAACCTCCGTCACCTGCCGGATATCCGCCTTGCCGAAGAGACTCACCACAGGCTGTTCCGTGCCAAGCAGCGCCGCCAGCCCCGCGTCCTCCTCAGGGGCCGCGCCCGCGTGGCATGTGCTGCCGAAGGGCACCAGCACCGCCTGGGTCAGAAAGGGCGCTTTGCGCGCCTCCTCAAAAAAGGTCTGGTCCTTGGGGTTGCCGGTGGGGTTTCCGCCCTCGATCAGGGGCACGCCCAGCCGGTCCAGCGCCAGGGCGATCTTGCGCTTGTCCGACAGCGAGTGTTCTACGCCTTCGCCCTGCGCGCCGTCCCGCAGGGTGGTATCCAAAAGCTCGATGCGCTGCATGGAGCGTCTCCTTTCAGCGGCTGGCCGCCGCATAGACCGCATTGTGCAACAGCCGCCTCACCCGGTAGATCTCCAGGCTGTCGCGCGAGGGGCAGATGCGGTTGGTCAGGAAGATCACATACAGGCCGCTCGTGGGGTCCAGCGCAAAGCTGGTGCCGGTAAAGCCCGTATGCCCCACCGTTTCGCGGGGGAAGAGGTCGCCGGTGTAGCCGTTGTCGTACGCCGGCAGGTAAAACGACAGGCCCCGGCCCTGCGCCATGCCGGGGGTGTGGTTGCGCATGGCCAGCTCCACCGTGGCGGGGCAGAGGTAGTGCGTGCCGTCCGGCAGCTGGCCGCGGCGGCAGAGCATCTGCAAAAACAGGGCCAGATCGTCCATATTGCCAAACACGCCCGCGTTGCCCGCCACGCCGCCCAGAAAGCGCGCGTTTTCATCGTGCACCACGCCCTGCAGGCAGCGCCCGTCGTCCTGCATCTCGGTGGCGGCGATGTTGCCGTCCTGAGGCAGGTAGCCGGTATCGCGCATCTTGAGGGGCCAGAAGACCTCCTTCATGGCCAGCTCATTCAATCCCATGCCGTAGAGGCACTCCAGCAGCTGCCCCAGCAAAATGAACCCCGCGCAGCAGTAGCGTACCCGCGCGCCCGGCGGGGAGGCCAGCGGCGCGTTGAGGATCGTTTCGGCGCTGTTTTCCGGCTGGTCCGACAATTCCCACAGATGCAGTCCCGTGGGAAAGCCCGCCGTGTGCGTCAAGATCTGGGCAATGGTGATGTCGCGCTTGTCCGGCGGCGCATCCAGAAACGTGCCCAGCCGGTCCCACAGGCACAGTTTGCCCGCCTCCATGGCGCGCAGCGTCAGCATGCCCACCACCAGCGGCTTGGTAACGGAGGCCAGGTCATACCGGGTATGCTCATTGGTCAGGGGCGCGTCGTCCTCGATGGACAGGCGGCCATAGGCGCGGCGGTACAGCACGCGCTCGTCCCGGCCCACCAGCAGGCAGGCGGAGGGAAACGCACCCGCCTCCAGCGCCCGGACGATTACCTCGTCCGCAAGCGAAAAATTGGGGCTATTACGCATCTGCCCGCCTCCCTTGTGCTTCGTTGGACCAGTAGACCACGGAAAAGCCGTCCGCGCCCTTCATGCGTCTGACCAGCCTGCGCTTGGGATTCACGCCCACCTTATGGCCGCACAGGGCCAGCATGGGCGCGTCGCCCGCGCTGTCGCCGTAGGCCCAGGAGGAGGCGTAGTCCACCATGTCGCCGCGCGCGGCCAGGTCCTCGGCCAGACGCAGGGGCTTTTGTACGCCCCGGCAGTTTTCGCCCGCGATCAGGCCGGTGTAAACGCCGTTTTCCACATGCATGCGCGTGCCGATAATGCGCTGGATGGGCAGCTCCTCTTTGAGCGCCTCCAGATAAAACGAGGGAGACGCCGTGACCAGCAGCACCTCCGCGCCCTCGGCATGCCGCCGCCTCAGCTCCTCCACGCCCTGGGGATACAGCCGCGGAAGCAGCTCTTCCCGGCAGAAGGCGCGGCCCAGCGCCTCAACGCCGGCCTGCTCCCTGCCCGCCAGAAAGGACAGGCTCTCCCGCTTCGCCCGCTCCGCCGTGGTCAGATGCAGGCCGTAGGCAGCCGCCCACAGCGCCGCGCGAGCCAGACCGCCCGCGCCGGTCAGCCCCCGTGCATGGGCGTAGCGCACAAAGCGCACGATGGAATCACCCCGGATGAGCGTTCCGTCAAAATCAAAAAGCGCATAGGGCTTTTGCAAGGTCCTTCCCCTCCTGCCGGCATCGCGGACAAGCCGCTCCGTTGCGAGTATAGCACGATTTGCGCAAAAACGCCACCATCCGCTTGCATTCGCGGCGCAGGTATGATATAAATGGCAATGAAATCCGTTTTTTACCGGGCTGGAGGCGCTTATGGGGAAGCTGTATACCGTTTTGCGCGGCACCTGCCGCGTCGTGATGCCAAAGATGCGGGCCGAGTGGGCCGTGCCCTTTGATGGGAAGCCCAGCGTTTTTTGTCCCAATCACGCGGGCGCGTTCGGCCCCATCGACATGTGCGTGTTTTTCCCCTTGAGCGACCACTGCCACCCCTGGCTCAACGCTGCCGTGATGGACCCCAAGCTGGTGCCCGCCTATGTGCGTCAGGATTACTGGTGGCGGCCCGGCTGCAGGCTGGAGCCGCTCTACAACGCGACCCTGCCCTATCTGGCGGCGGCCGTGCTGCCGCCCATTCTGCGCAGCGTGCCCGGCGTGCCGGTGTACCACGACATGCAGGTGATCAAGACCTTTCGCAAAAGCATTGAGTACCTGCGCCAGGGCGAACATCTGATCATCTTCCCCCAGCAGCCGTCGGGCTTTCAGTCCCATTACCAGGAGCTCAACAGGGGCTTTTTGCAGATTGCGCCCATGGCCTGGCGTACGCTGAACCTGCGTCTCAAGTTTTATCCCGTGCACATCGACTACAAAAAGCGCTACTTCCGCATCGGCGCCCCGGTGGAATACGATCCGGAGGTGAGCCTCAAGGAGCAGGAGCAGCGCCTGATTGACGGCATCGCCGCGGGAATCTGAGCAAAACAAAGGGACCGTTCCCGACGAACGGCCCCTTTTGATTTAGCCCTGTTCCTCCAGCGCGCGCTTTCCGATGAGGTAGCTGCCCACCAGCCCGCTCACCGGGAACAGCGCCGGAGCGACGATGTACTCGTCGATATGCTCCAGTACCGCGGGCGACTGCACATATCCACCCAGCAGCCGCAGCGTTTCGGCCCGCACCATGGGGAAAAGGGCCGCCCGCTGCATCACGCCGCCGCCCAGCACAATGCGCTGGGGGCTGACCGTCAGGATCAGATTGACACACATCTGCGCCAGATAATGCGCCTCCAGCCGGAAGGTGGGATGGTCGTCGGGCAGGTCGCGCGCGTCGCCGCCGATGCGCGCGCCGATGGCCGGACCCGCGGCCAGCCCCTCCAGACATCCGTCGTGATAGGGGCATACGCCACGCGGGTTGGGATCGTCGGGATGAGGCCTGAGCAGCATGTGCCCCACCTCGGGGTGCAACAGGCCATGCACGGTGCGGCCTCCCACATATACGCCGCCGCCCACGCCCGTGCCCACGGTGATATACACCGCGCTTTCGCAGCCACGGGCCGCGCCGCACTCCACCTCCGCAATCACGGCGGCGTTCACATCGGTGTCGATGGCGGCAGGGATATCGCGCCCATCGAGCAGGCCCTTCAGCAGCGGATAATTCCGCCACTTGAGTTTGGGGGTGGAGGTGATGTTCCCGTACGTGGGCGAGGCAGGGTTCAAATCCAGCGGGCCGAAGCTGCCTACGCCCAGCGCGTCAATGGCATGATCGCGAAAAAAGCCCGTCATGCGCGGCATGGTGATCTCCGGGGCCTCGGTGGGAATGGTCAGGCGTTCCAGTTCCTGCCCGTCCCCGTCATAGACGGCCAGCACCATCTTGGTGCCGCCCGCTTCCAGCGCTCCGATTTTGGTCATGGGTTTCCATCTCCTTTATCTGCTGTTTCCGTGGTGAAAGCATATACCGCAAAGCCGCCCTCCTCCGCCTCCAGCACGGCGGTCACGGGCCGCCCCAGCTGTCGGTTAAGGCAGGCCATGAACGCATCCGACGGCTGCGCCCCCGCGCCGGTTACCAGCCGCAGGGGACTGTCCGCGAAATCCGCGATGCGAAAGCCTTCATGCGCGTAGCCGAAGCGCGCAAACGCCGCGCAGTATCCCTCGGAGTGGTTGTTCCAGCCGCCCCAGGCCAGCAGGAGGTTGGCGGGCTTGCCCGCGCTCCAGTCGGGGAACAGCGAGCGGTCGTCCCCGAGGGAAAGGTCCGCGATGAACAGCCGGTCCCCATGGGCCAGGGCATAGCGCTCCAGCCGGGTGCAGGCGGATTCACCCTGAGCGGGATAGGGGTTGTAGGTGCTATGATACGCCGCCCTGGCGCAGGGGGCAAGCATCGCAGCGCCCACCAGCACCGCCGCCACGGCCGCCGCCCGGCGAGGGCCGCTCCCGGAGGTCCACAGTCCCGCCGCGCCATGCAGCAAGCCATAGCGCCAACGCGACGGCGGGCAGCAGCACCGTCATGGCCGCGCGGGCGGGCAGCCGCCCCATCCATGCCAGATACAGCAGCATGGCCGCCGCCGCCAGCCCCACCCCGGCCGAAGCCAGAAACGGCCACAGCCGGGAACCGCGCGGACCCGCCAAAGCCAGCAACGCCGCCAGGGCGCACAGCCCGGCCAGCGCCGCACATGCCCAGTACGCGCCCCGGCTGCGCCTAAAGAGCACACGCAGGGTTTCCAGCGCCTCCTGCGGGGTGTGCGCCTTCTCCGGGGGCTCAAGCGCCGCCAGCGCCTCCGTGGTCACGCTTGCATCCAGCAGGCAGCCGGATAGGGCCAGCTCCGCCATTTCAGGGGTCAAGCCAGCGGCCTCCAGCGCCTCCGCCTCCGCCGCAGCCAGGCCGCCATAGTCGATGGCCTGCGTGCGCGCGGCCTGCCAGGCCAGGTAAGAGGCCCGCTCCGGAGCGGAGAGCTGCACCGCACGCACCCCGGCCGATACGCCAAAGAGCACGGCCACCGCCGCAGCTCCGGCCCCCAGCGCGCGCCAGGGGGCCTTCTTCATCAGCCCCAGCGCCACAAGCGCGCCCGCCCATAGGCACAGCGAGGGCAGAAACGCCTGCGCCCGCAGCAGATACGCCGCATAAAGGAGCGCGCCGGACCCCAGCGCACCCCTGACGGCGGCTTTGCGTCCGGCCTGCCAGTCCACCGCCACCAGCCGCCACACCGCCGCGCCACCCGCGGCGGCCGCCGTCAGGGTATAGGTTACGCTGGTCAGTCCCTCGGCAGCCAGGCCCAGCAGGTACGCCACTGCGGCCAGCCAGCCGCACCAGGCGGGCAGCATGAGCCGCTGCGCCGCGCGCATGGCAGAGAGCACGGCGGCATACGCGCTGATCCACAGCACCGCCACCTGCGCCACGCTGAACCAGGTTACGCCCGGCCACAGCAGAGACAGGCCATGCATGAGCCAGCCCAGAAACGTATGCGTGATATAGTTGAAGCTCTCAAATACGCCGCCCACCATACCCCCAAAGGAACGGGCGAGCAGCACGTCATCCCCCAGATCGTAATGCACATTGGTGCAGAAAAGCACGTAGGCAAGGAGGGCGGCCACGGTCGCCGCCGCCGCAAGGCGCTGCGGCCATCGCTTCCCAATGCATCGCACAGGCAGTTCCTCCCTTTGCTCGTTCCCTCAAAGCATAGCGGGGCCGACAGAAAAAGTCAAGGGAGGTTTCGCCCTTTTTCGATCTGTGGTATAATCAGGAAAGCAGGTTGGAAGGAGGACCTCCGATGTCAAAGGTATTTTCGCGGCTGTGTTCCCTGAGCCTTTCGCGGCGCACGCTGGCGCGGGTGATGGCCGCCGTCTTTTTTGTCTCGCTGATTCCGCTCATCGTCATCGCTGTGTACAATTATCCGGCGGACGACGATTTCAACTTCGTCCTGCCTGCGGCCGACGCATGGGTACGCACCGGTTCGCTGGTGGAGGTCGTAAAGGCCATCTGGAACAAGGGTGTGGACACCTATGCCTCCTGGCAGGGCGACTTTGTCTCCACAGCCCTGTTCAGCATTACCCCCATCATCTTCAACATCCGGCTTTATTTCCTGAGCAACTGGTTTACGCTGGCCCTTCTGTGCCTGTCGGCGGGCTATCTGATCAAGGGCGTGGTGTGCGTCCATCTCAAGGCGGACCACGCCACCTTCTGGATCGTCTATGTGGCGACGATGGTGCTGGTGCTGCAATTCATGCCGGCTATCGGCTGGAGCGTCTACTGGCATAACGGCGGCATCTACACCGTCACGGCCTGCTTTCTGGCGCTGCTGCTGGGCGTGCTCATCCGCTGCGCCGCGCCCATGACCCGCGCCCGGAGTGCCGTCCGCGGCGTTTTGGCGCTGGTGCTGGGCTTTCTGCTGGGCGGCAGCTTTTACGGGCCGATGCTGGGCGCGCTGGTGCTGCTGACATTGACGACCGCCGCTGCGTTTGTGCTGCGCCAGAGGCACCGCTGGCACAGCCTGGCCGCCCTCGCCGGGTTTGCGGTTTCGCTGGTTATCAGCGTCACCGCTCCGGGCAACGCCGTGCGCCAGGGGCTCAACGGCGATCCGATGAACCCTCTTGAGGCCGTGGTGGTTTCCGTACTGGAATCCTTCGACTGGGCGGGCGAATGGATGGGCCCCCAGCTCTGGGCCATGCTGCTCCTTATCCTGCCCGCGCTGTGGAAGCCCCTGCGGGACAGCCGCTTTCACTTCCGCAGGCCGTTCTGGGTGCTGATCGCGCTCTACGGTCTGTACTCGGCAACCATCGTGCCCGGCATCTACACCCACGCGGGCTACGACACCCAGCGCTATCTGAACGCCCTGTACCTGTATTTCCTGATATTCATCATCGGGGGGTCGATTTATCTGGAGGGCGCGCTCATCCGCTGGCTGGAACGCCGGGCGGCTGAAGGCGGCGCGGCCAACCTGCTCGCCGCTGCTGAGGGGCTGGGCCGGCGCTATTGCGCGCTTGTGCTGGCTGCCTGTATCGCACTGACTGCTCTGGGCGGATTCGCCTTCACGATGATGAACACCTCGTCGCTCAGCGCGGCCAAATCCCTGCTTACGGGCGAGGCGGCGCGCTTCCTTGAGGAAATGGAGGAACGCCAGGAATATATCCGCGTGACCGACAGCGACGAGGTAGATGTGCCCGTGCTGTCCGGCCAGCCGTATGTGTTCAAATATGACCGTCTGCCCTTGCAGGGGATCTATGGAACCGTTCGCTATATGAAGATGTACTTTGAACTGTTCTACAACGCGCAGAACCCCTAGCCCATGCATAAGCAAAGCCGCCGCCCCCATGCCGGGACGGCGGCTTTGCTTTTGCGTCGCGGGGTTCGCTCATACCCGCTGCCACAGCACCTGATAGGTATGGCCGTCCGTGCCCCTGGCCGGGCGGTAGGGACGGCCGCCCGGCGGCGGCGTTTCGGAGCGGTGCGCGTACGCCACGCGCCGCACGCGCCCATCGACCTGCTGTATGCCCACCCACAGGCCGTCAGGCCCGCCCGCCTGCGCCGCGTTCACAAAGCGCCAGCCCGGCAGGTCGAACAGGCGGCAGGGAATCCCCCGCTCGAAGAAGGGGCGCAGGGCCTCAAACCCACGCGGCCATAGAAGCGGACGGAGACGGTCCGCCGGCGGAGCCTTGGGGGCGGGCGCAAACGGAAAATCCGGTTCCTCCGCAGCGTCCTCCCCGGTCTCGCAGGCAGGCGTGCCGGCATGGACCGCCTCCTCCTGCGGCGCAGGACAGGGCGCAGAAGGAGGCTGGCAGGGCCCCTGATGCGCAGGGGCAGCCTCCGGCTTTCCGCGCGCGTTTTCCCCGGTGACGGTTTCCGGCGTGCAAACGCAGGCATCCGTTCCGGCCGTCTCCCTCTCCGACTCTTCCTCCTGCCGGCCGCTCCGCTCCGGCAGTTCCTCCCCCATGGCCCGCCGGGCGGCGTCTACATAGGGCAGCGGGTCGATGGCGGGCAAAAAGATCTCCCGCGGCAGTTCCCTCTCCCGCTTTCGGGGCTGCTTTACCGGTATGACCTGCGGCTGGGGCGCAGGGCGAACCGGCGGGGGCGGGG
>OKRW01003455.1_pt1 | contig 10062 bp, 7 predicted proteins | sample 1601151 | NCBI WGS metagenome assembly OKRW01 (sample SAMEA3541471, study PRJEB24748) | human gut metagenome | biome: human gut; feature: human-associated habitat; material: faeces | place: China | collected 2012 | reverse complement strand
ATTTTACTACTTTTCAAATAAGATTTGTTCAATGATTCAAAAAACAGAAAAACCAGTTAAGAAAATCTCAACTGGTTAGCTTACTTATGTTAATCGCCTAGACTGGTCATGCTTCCGTCTAGACTTTTTATGAGTTTAAGAAGAGGGATTCTACGTTATGAAAAAAAGGAAAAAGGGATTTTGGAAAATGAGGGATGAAAGTTGTAGAATATGGGTAAATTTAGCCTCTTCCTAGCATCAATACTAGTTTTGATAAACCTTAAAGTCTTGAGGATGCTTCTGGAAATTTCGGGTGTAGGTTACTTTGATTTTTACTGTCATTGTTTTGTCCTCCTTTTTAGGAATGGTTTGGCTTAGCCAAAACGTTTTATTATCAAAACCTATCTCGTTTTGATGGTTTTATTATAGGTTGCCTAACTTAAAGAAAGCTTGTAATAAGCTTGAAGGAAACTTAAAACTCTCAGTGAGTTTACTGAGAGTTTTTCTGTCTAAAGCATGGATAAAATAATTCCCAAGACCAAAGCCACCCAGACAGCATAGCGAATTGTCGCATGATAGCGGTAACTTTCAATAACCTTGGGTAGCTTTGTAAAGAGATAGGCAATGTAAGCAACTATGGAAAGAAAATACCCTTTAAAATTCCAGGACGAGCCTAAGATACTAAAATCTTCGAATAGGGGCACAAGCATCAGTACAGCCGTAAGCATACACCAGACCGGTAAAAGCGTCCTTTCCTTTTGATGCTGTATATGGATAATCAGCTGAGCTATAAAACCCGCGACGTACATAATCAGTAATATCGAACAAGCTAGAGAGATAAGAAGTGAATAAAAATATAGGGTATGAAAGTCTGTCTTTCCTTCTATCAGCTTTGCCAATTCGGTAATAAACCAAATCAAGATGAAGGCGAAAAAATAAAATATAAGACCTAACATCATAAGAAACAAGGGATGCAAGATAGCAAAAAAATCGAGTTTTAACTGTTTCTTTTTCATGGGTTTCCTCCTCAATCAAACTCGCCTTGGCTTCTCAAATGAGCTCCAAGCACCTGCCAATCAGCATTCTCACGCCAGTTAGGGTCAGATACAATTTGGCTGGCCACGCGCCTTGCTTCCTCTAAGATATTATAGTCTTCCACAATATCAGCCACTTGAAATTCAGGAATTCCTGACTGACGTGTTCCAAAGATCTCTCCTGAACCACGCATTTTAAGGTCCTCTTCTGCTAGAACAAAACCATCCGTAGTCTCACACATGGCCTGCATGCGTTTTTTCCCGGTATCATTTTTAGGATTAGCCACCAAAACACAGTAGGACTGCTTATGGCCACGACCTACACGTCCTCGAAGTTGGTGAAGCTGGCTAAGTCCAAAGCGGTCGGCATCCATAATGACCATAACCGTAGCATTTGGCACGTTAACCCCCACTTCGATAACTGTAGTTGATACTAAAATCTGAGATTTTTTATCCTTGAAGTCCTGCATAATTTGGTCTTTTTCATCATTTTTCATGCGACCGTGCATCAGGGCCACTCTAGCTGAATCCCCAAAGAAATCTGTGAGTTCCTGATGAAGGGCCACCGCATTTTTCAAATCGAGAGCCTCAGACTCTTCAATCAAAGGTGAAATAAAATAGACCTGAGCATCTTTTTCCAACTCGCCCTTGATCCAAGTCAGTACGGTATCTAGTTGCTCATGTTTAACCCAACGGGTAATAATGGGCTTACGCCCAGCTGGCATCTGGTCAATGATTGACACATCCATCTCTCCAAAGGCAGTGATCGCCAAGGTAGGTGTCGCTGTCATCATGAGGACATCAGGATTGTCACCTTTCTCACGGAAAATACGACGTTGATTAACCCCAAAACGGTGCTGCTCATCAGTAATTACTAGCCCAAGCCTGTGATAAGTCACAGCATCCTGAATCAGTGAGTGAGTCCCTACAATCATCTGAGCCTCCCCAGATTCGATTTTGGAAAGAGCTACTTTTTTGCCCGCCGCCTTCATCCCAGAAGTTAGGAGCACTACCTCTAGCTCAGGAAAAAGCCCCTGCAAACTCTCATAGTGTTGCTCTGCTAAGATTTCCGTCGGTACCATGAGGGCAGACTGCAATCCTGCCGTATAGGCCCCATACATAGCCAGGCTAGCGATAACTGTTTTCCCTGAGCCCACATCTCCTTGTAAGAGACGGTTCATATGAGCCCCAGATTTCATATCAGCTAGGATTTCCGATAAACTGCGTTGTTGGGCTTCTGTCAAGGGGAATGGTAATTCTGCAATTTTGGCTTTGATTTTGGCTTCATCGTAAGCAATTGCTAGACCATTGGTTTCGGACTTATTCTCAGCCTTCAGTACCTGTAAGTTCATCTGGAAATAAAAGAGCTCCTCAAACTTGGTCCTACGTAGAGCCTGCTTATATTCAGCCAAATCTTTCGGAAAATGCATAGCACGCACAGCCTCTTGGCGTCCCATAAGACGGTACTTGTCCAGCAGCACCTGTGGGAGACTCTCCTCCAACAAATTAAGAGCCCCACTATCAAAAGCTGCCTTTATTGCCTTTATCAGCTGGGCCTGACTAACACCCTGGGCCACATGATAGACCGGCTGCATATCGTCCTCAACTTGAGCCAACACTTTCATACCAGTCACTGCAGACTTCTTCTGGTCCCATTTGCCAAAAATAGCCACTTCTGCCCCCATCTCAATCTTGTCCACAAGATAAGGCTGGTTGAAGAAACTAATGGCAATCACTGCCTCTCCTTGCTTGATTTTAAAACTCAGACGATTACGTTTAAAGCCATAATATTGCACATTGGCAGGGGTCACCACCGTTCCCGTAATAACAGCCTTTTCGCCATCCATCAGTTCAAAGATAGACTTACTCTTAAAATCTTCATATCGGAAAGGAAAATAAAGCAAGAGGTCCCCAACCGTGTGCAAATCTAATTTGGTAAATTTTTCAGCGGACTTAGGACCAAAGCCTTTCAAATCCGCAATTGGTGAATCTAGTCGAATCATATCCTCTATCATTTCTATCGTGTTCTTCTCCTCGTGAAAGAGGAAGCCTTATCAGCTATTATAACACATGAAAATGGACTTCACTAAAATCAAAAAATCCAGTATCAAACTGGATTTCTCGTTATTTATATTAGTCATAGCTACGAGGTACACGATCACTAAGCAAACAAAGGACCTCATAGTTGATAGTGCCGCGTTTTTCAGCCACCTCTGTCGCAGTGATGCTTGCTCCCCCATTTTCCCCCATAAGCGTAACTGGAGTTCCTAGGGGATAAACCTTAGGAAGGCGAACAGTGATCTGGTCCATAGACACACGCCCAACAATTGGGCAAAGCTGTCCATCAACAATAACGTGGAAACCTTGTAAATCTCTGGTCCAACCATCCGCATAGCCAATCGGAATGGTTCCAATAACCTCATCAGCTGTCGTCGTATACGTTGCACCATAACCCACATCTTGACCTGCTGGCAGAGTCTTAACATGAACAAGTGCTGTCTCCAAACTTAAAGCAGGACGAATGTTATAGGGAAGTTCTAAAACACTGCCACTAGGATTGAGACCATAGATGACGACACCCAGACGTACCGCATTAAAGACTGTTTCTGCATGCCAGATACTTGTCGCAGAGTTGCTAGCATGTACCAAGCGAGGGCGGTCCACCAAGTTATTAACCAAATCCGTGAAGAAGGCCAATTGACGCTTGAATTTACTATCATCTGCCTCATCAGCTGTTGCAAAATGGGTAAAAATACCTTCGACATCCGCACCAAGCGCCTTAAGACCAGCAATCAAACTATCTGCATCTCCTTGGCTACGCACCCCAATGCGTCCCATGCCTGAATCAATCTTAATATGACAGGTCAAACCAGTCAAATCAAGCCCTTGATCCTTAGCCATTTCCAACCACTCAAGCGAAGCGACCGTCAGAGTGATGTTTTCTTGAATTGCCAAAGGAACCTCGTCTGGCAAGACAACTCCTAAAATAAGTATCGGTTGCTCTAAGCCAGCTTGACGGAGTTCAAGTGCCTCATCTAGGTTAGAAACACAAAAACCGTCTACCTGTTTAGACAAATGCTTGGCCACCGCAACAGCGCCATGACCATAGGCATTGGCCTTAACAACTGCAAAAGTCTGCACCTGTTTAGGGATGTGACTAACCACTTGTTCAATATTTTCTGAAATTGCTGATAGATCAACCTGTGCCAAGGTTGGTCGATGTAAACTTGAGATCATAAGCTATCCTCTTCCAACATCTATCTCTTAGTTTTTTTCTAAAATGACACTTGCCTGAACAAAATCACCGCTATGGGAAATCGAGATAAAGACATTGCCTTCAAAAGGTGACTGGGTCACCACTGGCGCGCCCTTGTCATTGGTCAAAATTTCAATATCCTTAAAGCCGACTGCTCCAATACCTGTACCCCAGGCCTTTGAAAATGCTTCCTTACCGGCCCAGCGACCTGCTAAATAGGACATCTGACGATTGCCAGAAAGGGATTCAAAACGCTCCCACTCTTTTGGTGTCAATACCTTTTTTGCAAAGCGTGGATTGCGGTCATAAGCCTTTTTAACAGCTGAAATTTCCTGCAAGTCTATACCATGTCCAAAAATCATAATTATTACGAAAGTCGATTGTGGATTTCATGAATAAGGCTATCAGTCTTATCCCAACCAAGACAAGGATCTGTGATTGATTTACCGTAAACTTCAGGTGTGTCCTGACGACCATCCTCGAGGTAAGACTCAATCATAAAGCCACGCACGGTATCCGCGATACGCTCATCCCACTCACGGTTAAGAAGGACTTCACGCACAATGCGAACTTGTTCCATGAAGTTTTTACCTGAGTTATCATGGTTTGTATCAACAAGAATAAATGGATTTTCCAAATTAAATGCACTATACTTGTCCAAAGCCTTAACCAAGTCTTCGTAATGGTAGTTGACAATGTTCTGTCCATTTTCATTGTTGGCACCACGCAAGATAGCGTGAGCGAGTGGGTTACCATCTGTTTTAACTTCAGCGCCATTGTAAAGGAAATGCTGTTGGTTCTGCGCAGCATAGATACCATTAAACATGACATTCAAATTTCCTGACGTTGGGTTCTTCAAGCCAATTGGCACATCAATACCTGAAGCTACAAAGCGGTGTTCTTGGTCCTCAACCGAACGTGCTCCAACAGCGTGGTAGCTAAGTAGGTCATCAAAGAAGGAAAGATTTGACGGATAAAGCATCTCATCAGCGATTGGAAGGCCTGTTTCAGTAATAATACGTGACTGAAGGTGGCGAACCGCCTTAACTCCAGCAAGAAGGTCTACATCACCCTCTGAGTCTGGTTGGTGGATAAGCCCCTTATAACCATCTCCATTAGTACGTGGTTTGGCTGTATAAACACGCATAACAATAAAGATTTTATCTTTCACTTCTTCCTGAAGTTTGGCCAAACGGTGAGCATAGTCAAGAACGGCTTCTTCATTATCAGATGAACATGGACCAATAACCAAGAGAATACGTTTGTCCTCACCCTTGATAATTTTTGCCAAAGCCTCATCATTAGCCTGTTTAGTTACTAGTGCATCTCCCGTAAGAGCATGCAATTTCCTTACTTCCGCTACATCAATAAGCGGACTATTTTGATGAATTCCCATCTATTTCCCTCTCTTTGTGAAAAGAGAGCGAACCGCTTGGTCATCCAACGGTTCACTCCCCATATATGGTTTCTGTCACCTTATTATTTTGACAAAGTATCGTGGATTTCACGAATCAATTCTTCTGTCTTATCCCAACCAAGACATGGGTCAGTGATTGATTTACCATAGACATCTGGCGCATCTTGACGGCCATCTTCAAGGTAAGATTCAATCATGAAACCACGTGCAACTTTGTTGATTTTCTCATTCCAGTCACGGTTAATCAAGGTTTGACGAACGATACGGATTTGTTCCAAGTAACGTTTACCTGAGTTATCATGGTTTGTATCAATAACGATGAATGGATTCTCAAGGCCCATTTGTTCATAGTGTTCAATTGTTTCAAGCACATCATCATAGTAGAAGTTAGGTACGTTTTTACCATATTCATTCGTTGAACCACGAAGAATAACGTGTGCCAATGGGTTACCTGATGTTTCAACTTCTTCACCGTTAAAGAGGAAGTTTTGTTTGTTTTGTGCAGCGTAGATACCATTAAACATAACGTTAAGGTTCCCTGATGTTGGATTCTTCATACCAGTTGGAACATCAATACCTGATGCAACAAAACGGTGTTGTTGGTCTTCTACAGAACGTGCACCGATGGCAATATATGACACAAGGTCATCTACCAAAGGAAGATTTTCTGGGTAAAGCATTTCGTCAGCAGTTGTGATACCAGTTTCAGTGATAACACGGTAGTGAAGGTTACGCACAGCCTTGATACCGTTAATTAGGTTTGGTTTCCCTTCAGCATCAGGTTGGTGTACAAGTCCTTTATAGCCATCACCATTTGTACGAGGTTTAGCTGTATAGACACGCATAACCATAAAGACTTTATCTTTAACTTCTTCTTGAAGTTTAGCCAAACGGTGAGCATAATCAAGAACTGCATCCTCATTATCAGATGAACATGGACCAATAACCAAAAGTGTACGGTCATCTTCACCCTTGATGATTGCTTCAAGCTCTTTATCACGAGCTTGTTTCTTGGCAAGGGCTTCACCTGTTAATGTAGTTGATTCTTTAACTGCATCAAAATCAATTTTTTCACTTACTGCTTTAAAAACCATAATAATTACCTATTTTTTCCTAAAATTGTTTACGACCGTGACAATTTTTAAATTTCTTACCAGAGCCACATGGACAGAAGTCATTACGACCAACCTTACTAAAGTCAATTTCTTGACCATTAGCATCTGCTTGGTGGGCCTGGATATTGCCTGTTGCTGTTGTTGAAACACGTTCATTCACATTTTCACGAGATTGCTCATGAATTTGTGCTTTCATCATTGTACGTGTCACATCATATTCAATTGCCCCAATCATATCTTGGAACATCTTGAACCCTTCAGATTGATACTCAACGATTGGGTTGTTTTGTGCATAACCACGCAAACCAACGGCATTACGTAATTGATCTAGGGCATCGATGTGGTCCGTCCACTTGTTATCAACAACCATCAAAATCAAGACTTTTTGGAATTCACGGATAGCTTCCTCTGAACGCAATTTCTTGATTTGACGATCATAAACATCAGCTGCTAACTCATTCAAGTAAACTTTAATAGCGTCATAATTAACACTACGTTTCGTTACCTCTCCCACTTCTTGTAAATCTTCAAGTGAGATGGCATTCTCAGGAACCAAAGCCTGACGAGCAAAGTTCAAAATACCTTTAAGAGCTTCCTCTTGATCATTGCGGCTGTGACCATCTACCGTACGGTTAATCGTACGCCTAATCATAGCTTTAATCTCAGGTTCAAGGTCACGTTCCGCTGTGATAACATCATAACGCTCAGCGTAGATGATTTCACGTTGTTCACGCATAACGTCATCGTACTGAAGGACTTGTTTACGAGTATCGTAGTTATTTCCTTCAACACGTTTTTGAGCCGCTTCCACTTGGCGTGTCAACATACGTGATTTGATAACAATATCTTCATCATCAGCATTCAAACGTTCCAAGACTTGTTTGATACGATCAGAACCGAAACGACGCATCAATTCGTCTTCAAGTGAAAGGTAGAATTGAGATTCCCCTGGGTCCCCTTGACGTCCCGCACGACCACGCAACTGGTTATCGATACGACGGGATTCGTGACGCTCGGTACCGATAATATGCAGGCCACCTGCTGCCAGTACCGCATCGTGACGTACCTGCCAGTCGGCTTTAATTTTTTCAATTTGCTCTGCAGTCGGATTTTCCAGCGCGGCAACTTCTGCCTGCCAGCTACCACCGAGCACAATATCTGTACCACGACCCGCCATGTTGGTCGCGATAGTCACCGCAGCCGGATAACCTGCCTGAGCAACAATCGCCGCTTCGTTGGCGTGGAATTTGGCGTTCAGGACGTTGTGCTTAATACCGGCTTTGGTCAGTTCGTTTGACACCAGCTCCGATTTTTCGATGGAGATAGTACCCACCAGCACCGGCTGGCCTTTCGCAGTACGTTCTTTGATATCTTCAATGATCGCCTGAATTTTTTCCGCTTCAGTCATGTAGACCAGGTCCGGCAGATCTTTACGAATCATTGGACGGTTGGTCGGAACAACGACGGTATCCAGCTTGTAGATTGAGCTAAATTCGAAAGCTTCGGTATCAGCAGTACCGGTCATCCCCGCCAGTTTTTCATACAGACGGAAGTAGTTCTGGAAGGTGATCGAAGCCAGCGTTTGGTTTTCGTTCTGGATCTGCACACCTTCTTTCGCTTCCACAGCCTGGTGCAGACCATCGGACCAGCGACGGCCCTGCATGGTACGACCGGTGTGTTCGTCAACGATGATAACTTCACCATCTTTAACGATGTAGTCGACGTCGCGGGTAAACAGCGCATGAGCGCGCAGCGCCGCCGTTACGTGGTGCATCAGCATGATGTTGGCCGGAGAGTACAGAGACTCCCCTTCATCCATGATGCCCTCTTTCACCAGCAGTTCTTCAATCAGCACCAGACCACGTTCGGTCAGGTTCACCTGGCGAGATTTTTCGTCCACCGAGAAGTGGCCTTCGCCCTGGAAGGTTTCGGAGTCTTCTTTTTCCTGACGGATCAGGTGCGGAATAATTTTATTCACGCGTTTATACATTTCCGAGCTGTCTTCTGCCGGGCCGGAAATGATCAGCGGTGTCCGGGCTTCATCGATCCGGATGGAGTCCACTTAGTCCACCAGCGCATAGTGCAGTTTACGCTGTACACGTTCTTCAGGGCTGAACGCCATGTTGTCGCGCAGGTAGTCAAAGCCGTATTCGTTGTTCGTACCGTAAGTGATGTCAGCAGCGTAGGCTTCACGCTTTGCCGGTGCTGGCATGCCCGGCAGGTTGATACCGACAGTCAGGCCAAGGAATTCATGGATCTGTCCCATCTCTTCTGCATCTCGTTTAGCCAGATAGTCATTGACTGTTACGATATGCACACCTTTACCTTCCAGGGCATTTAAGTATGCCGGAAGTGTGGCAACAAGTGTTTTACCTTCACCTGTTCTCATCTCTGCGATACGTCCCTGATGGAGAATGATACCACCGATAAGCTGCACACGGAAATGTTCCATTCCAAGAACACGCTTGCCTGCTTCACGTACAACCGCAAATGCCTCAGGAAGCAGATCATCCAGTGTCTCTCCCTCTTCAAGACGTTTCTTAAATTCTCTTGTTTTTCCTCTGAGTTCTTCGTCGCTTAACTTCTGCATGTCCGGGCGCAGGCTCTCGATTTTCTCAACCAGAGGCATGATACGCTTAACCTCTCGCTGGCTGCGGGTCCCGAATACTTTTGAAAACATATTCATATTAGGTTTTACTCCTGTTTATTTCTTTTTTATACAAGCATTGCTGCCATATAACAATTGCTACTGTGCGGAATAATTTCTGTTCACTCCGTCCACAGCAGACATGTCAGCAGCATGCGAACATTACAAACGCTTACTATAATACACAATACTTGTATATTCTAACACTTTCCGTTATGGAAAACAATGAATTTTTCATGAACAAACCAAGAAAATTACGGAGTCACCAAAATTTATCGCTTTGTATCCACGATCAGTCTGCCAAATTTCTGCAGTTCCTTTTTGGCCTGTATAAAATCCGGTAAATGCCACTCCCAGTTCGGAGAACCAATGGTTCCCGGTGTGTTGATATGGCCCTCTTTTCCAAGTCCAAGAATATCTGCCAACGGAATGATCGCATATTCTGCCTGATTCTGCATGGTATACTGCAGGAATCTGTCCTTGACAGAGCCCTGTGATGCTCCCGCCCTCTTTAACATCCGGCGGATTTTTCTTCTGGCTGCGGCACTCATATTTCCATACCACTGCATGATCGTATCATTGTCATGCGTTCCTGTGTAAAAAATCATGTTTTC
>OKRW01003453.1_pt1 | contig 10067 bp, 8 predicted proteins | sample 1601151 | NCBI WGS metagenome assembly OKRW01 (sample SAMEA3541471, study PRJEB24748) | human gut metagenome | biome: human gut; feature: human-associated habitat; material: faeces | place: China | collected 2012 | reverse complement strand
TTATTCACTAAAGAAGCCGTCCGCTTCAATATAAGTTCCTACTCCCACAGTCGCCTCATAATCATAGTTGGAAATCTTGATTCCAGACGCAGATGTACTTGCATGGATAATCTGTCCATTTCCAATGTACAGTGCCACATGGCTGATTCCGCTTCCATAGAAAATCAGATCTCCTGGCTCCAGATCTTCCACGCTTTTTTTCGCTGATTGATTATACTGATCTGCTGCTACTCTGGGCAGTGAATAGCCAAACTGTGCAAACACAGACATTACAAACCCGGAACAGTCTGCTCCGTTTGTCAGACTTGTCCCACCGTAAACATAAGGATTTCCCTCAAACTGCAGCGCAAAATCCACGATTTGCTGACGAAGCTCTTCCTCAGAAAGTACCTCCTCTGCATCTGCAGTCTCTGTCATCCCAGCTACAAATGCCTCGCCCGCCTTTTCCACAGCAGCCTTAGTCGCTGCAAACGCAGTCTGTGGAAAAATCATCTGAGAACAGACCGTTATACACATTGTCATTCCGCAGATCAGTTTTTTCATTTTATTTTTTAACATTCATACACCTCTCAATTTATATAAAATCGCCCTTCAAAATGTTACATTTATATTAAGCATATGTAACAATTACGCATAATATCACAACAATCTGTTACCGTCAATTTTGCTCCCACAAATAAAAAAATCGCCTTTTCCGTGAAATCCAACAACTTCCCCATGACATCCCCAACTAATTTCGTCATTCCCGTCAGTCTTGTACACAAAATACACATAATCTTAAAGCCATGGAACCAAATATTTCGCATACTACACTGAAATTCTCAATAATATAGTAGAAATCCCCCAGAGCAGAGGGCATCCTATGTCAAACAGACCAAAATTCACCGCCGCTATTCTGGTTTTTTTTCTTATTATCTGCTTCACATTTTCCTGGCTTTTCAGTCATGTCTTCTCCGAAAATGCCCGCTTCGAAAACTTCGCGGAGTCCATATTTGAAAAAGAGGTTTCCGGAAACGCCCTGAATCTTCATTATTCCCTGGCTTATCCGGAAAAACAGGGCATCTCACGCACCCGCGCTACCCTTGGCACAATACATCCCAACAATGAAAAAGCCTCTGCCCAGTGCCAGGAATATGTAAAAAAGCTGAAAAAATTTTCCCAGTCAAAGCTCAGTACTTCCAATCGCCTGACCCTTGATCTGCTCCTCCTTTACTACCACACCGAAGCCTCTCTGGGCGACAATTATCTATTGGAAGAGCCGCTTAGCCCAAGCCTCGGGATCCAGGCGCAGCTGCCTGTACTGCTGGCCGAATACTCCTTCTACACCAATCAGGACATCACCGACTACCTGAATCTGCTCTGCAGCACAAAAGAATATTTCCAGAGCATTCTCGCCTTTGAACAGACAAAATCTGATGCCGGATTTTTTATGTGCGACGAAACTCTGGAACGCATTCAGGACCAGTGCCGTGCTTTTATTCAAAACCCGGATTCCAATTATATGCTGGAAATTTTTTCCCAGAAACTAAAAGCCTATGGAAAGCTTTCCGAAAAGGACCAGGAACAGCTGAACCTGACCCATAAACAGATTCTGAAGGAAAAGGTTCTCCCCGCATATCAAACGCTGATAGAAGGTCTGGAGCAACTTCGGGGAACAGGCAAAAATACCGGAGGCCTGGTCAATTTTTCCGGTGGAAAGGAATATTACCAATATCTTCTAAAAAGCCAGGTGGGAATCTACATACCTGTGGAAAAACTGGAAAAGCGCCTCACCCAGCAGCTTTCCACCGATTCTCAGGAAATTTCAGAACTTTTGAAACAGCATCCACAACTTCTCACATTGCTAAATGAGAAAACGGATTTGCCAGATATGGAGCCCACACGGGTCATGGAGCTTCTGGAAAAAAATATTCAGCAGGATTTCCCCTCCACTGCTTCTGTAGATTTCGAAATCCGGTCTGTACATAAATCCATGGAAGAATTTCTCAGCCCGGCGTTTTACCTGACACCGCCAATGGACACAGGAGCGCCAAATGTTATTTACATCAATCATGGACGGCAAATTTCCAATCTGGAGCTTTTTACCACGCTGGCGCACGAAGGCTTCCCCGGTCATCTTTACCAGACCGTTTATTTCGGACGACAAAGTCCATCCCATATCCGGTATCTCATCGATTACAGCGGATACGTGGAAGGCTGGGCCACTTATGTGGAAAGTTACGCGTATGATTATGCAGCAGATTATCTGTCTGCCGGCACCTTATCCTCACAGGAAGCTTCTGCCTGCACGCGACTTTCCTGGCTGAACCGCAGCGTGAATCTGTGCATTTACTCCCTGTTGGATGTGGGAATCCATTACCACGGCTGGACTCCTGCGCAAGCCGCCCGCTTCCTGAAACTTTTCGGAATCCGTGATGCTGCTGTCACGGCCGAGATTTACCGATATATCACCGAAACACCTGCTAATTATCTGAAATACTATGTGGGATATCTGAATTTTCTGGATCTGAAAGAAGAACAGCAATCCCTCCTTGGCGAAAACTTTGATCTGAAAAGTTTTCATCAGAAGATACTGGAAATCGGCCCTGTGCAGTTTCCGGTTTTGCGAAAATACATGAACGAGAAATTATGATTGCCTCTGAAGCTGCAGTATTTTCGCCCGGCTTCTGCCTGCCAGATCCACGCGCAATATTACCCGAAAATTCCCGAAATGCTGTAACATTTTTTTAAATATTTATGTAATAACTTCTTTCTTTGAGCACAATAATTTGCTATAATGAACTCACATTGAAAATATGCAGGAGCAATCTGATTTTCTGATCCTGCTGGTCATATTTTCCTACATTAGAGAAGGGCAAAATCATGAAAAAACGAGATAATCTCCCATTAAATTATAAAGAACGACTGAATTCCAGAACCAGCTTTCTGGTATCCGTCGCGGTTCTGGTGGTTCTCTGCCTGGTGTTTAACCAGATGGACTACACCATGATCCGCCAGCCAGCCGCCCAGGCGAAAAAGGCAGCTGACTTACAAAAACAGAAGGAAGAAGAGGCAGCTGCCACCACCCAGGAAGTCACTACAGCCACAGTTCTTGCAGTTGGGGATAACCTGGTTCAGCCAAGTCTTCTTGCATCCGGTCAGTCAGAAACCGGCGCCTGGAATTATGACAGTGTTTATGCTAATCTGAAATCCGATATACAGGCTGCCGACATTGCTATGGTCAATCAGGAAACACCTTTCACCACAGACCACAGCGCAGTCAGCGGTACCGCGCCTTACGCCACTCCTACAGAGGTTGGCGACGCACTTGTAAATGCCGGATTTAATGTGGTCACATCTGCCACAGCACTGATCGATGACAATGGTTCTTCCATGATCAACGAAACTTTAAATTACTGGGAAACCAGCCATCCGGATGTCACTCTGGTTGGTATTCATAAAAACCAGTCCGGTATAGACACTCCGAAGATTGTAGAAATTAACGGAATCAAGATTGCGTTCCTTAACTATACCTTCCCGTCATATGGAAGCCAGACTGTAAGCTCCGGCGACAGCACTGATAGTTCTGATGGTTCTGCAAGCGACTCTGACAGCTCGGATACTTCCGGCAGTTCAACAGGAGATGCAGACAGCTCTGGAAGTACAGATACATCCACTTCCGGAAAAGGCTCCATGATTGACACATTCAATACTGCCGATGTTGCAGCCGCCATCAAACAGGCCAAAGCTTCCGCAGACTGTGTGATTTTCTCTGCAAACTGGGGCAAGACCGAAGAACCAATGCCTACCGAATACGAAAAAGAATGGGCCAACTTCCTTATGGAGCAGGGTGTTGACGTTGTGATCGGAACCAATCCGAATGTGCTCCAGCCATATGGCTACCTTACAGATGACTCTGGCCACAACATGCTGATCTACTACTCCCTTGGCAACTTTGTTACCGGTCAGGAAACACTGAAGCAGCTTCTTGGCGGAATGGCAGCCTTTACCATTCAGAAGACCGTAGACGGCGATCAGACCAGCATCCAGATCCAAGATGCCACACTGACACCGCTGGTTATGCATTACAGCTACGATACCCTGGAATATGCACCATATAAGCTGGACGATTATACAGACGCTCTAGCATCTGCACACAGCGTCCGCCAGTCCATCGGAGATGAGTTTTCCCTGGAAAACCTTCAGACAAAATATGATGAAATCATGTCCATGAACGTCACACCATCTACTAAGACGGATCTTCTGGATGTCACATTTGATTCCGACGGAAATATGCTGGATTCCAACGGAAATTACGTGGAGGATAATGATTCCATCACCTCCTCCTGGTACTATCAGACACTTGCCACCCAAAGCAGTTCCAGTTCTGACGGCTCTGGATCAGGCAATTCCGGATCAGACAGCTCAGACGCATCTGATGACAATTCAGAAGGTTAAATGTGCCCCATACCAGGTTCAATATTACTAATGACAAAATCTGCAGTACTATAATATATAGGCTGCAGATTTTTGTTATTCCGGCATTCCAAACATTTTTTTGTCATCAAATGGCTGGTATACAATTCCTATTTACTGCAAATCAGATAGTATCTATGTCTTATTGTCACGAAAACCAGTCATTTATCACATATAGGTTGTTTTTTCAGACAAAATCAGATAAAATTTATAGTAGAGTAGTAACGATTCCGCACATTCACAGTGATATCCTTCTGGATACACAGAAATCATGTTTTATACGATTTCGCGCCGCATTTCTCGTTTTTTCTGTGAACTTCGTTCACAAAAACACCTCGCGGAATAATGTCTGCTGAATCGTTATGTAGAATAATTAATAAAATCATTTTCGGACAATGACTGTACAAATTAACGAAACCACTATGTCTGCTCACACAGGCACCACCAGATATGAAATCCATGGTTTCTGCGCCAATGCGCTCCGGCTATTGGCATCAGGTGGCATTCGTTTACATAATTTTTCCAGTCATTGACCGGTCAAAAAGAAAGGAGTTACAATATGGGACTTATTAAAGCAGCACTTGGCGCCGCAGGCGGTACACTTGCAGATCAGTGGAAAGAATTTTTCTACTGTGATGCCATCGACAATGACGTTCTGGCAGTAAAGGGGCAGAAGCGCACATCCAAACGTTCCTCCAATACCAAGGGAAGCGACAACATTATCACCACCGGATCCGGAATCGCAGTCGCAGACGGACAGTGTATGATGATCGTAGAGCAGGGCAAGATCGTTGATATCTGCGCGGAACCAGGCGAATACACCTACGATGCTTCTACCGAGCCAAGTATTTTCTCCGGAAATCTGGGCGACGCCATCATGAACACTTTCCACACCATTGGCAAGCGTTTCACATTCGGCGGTGACACTGGCAAAGACCAGCGTGTTTACTATTTCAATACCAAAGAACTGGTGGACAATAAATTCGGAACTCCGAACCCGATTCCATTCCGTGTTGTAGACCAGAACATCGGACTGGACATTGATGTTTCTGTCCGCTGCAGCGGTGTTTATTCCTACCGCATTGCAGACCCGCTTCTCTTCTATTCCAACGTCTGCGGAAACTTTGAACAGCAGTACGACAGAGAACAGATCGAGGGACAGCTGAAAACAGAATTTATCTCAGCTCTTCAGCCGGCATTTGCCAGCATTTCCCAGCAGGGAATCCGTCCAAGCGCACTTCCGGCTCATGCACTGGAGCTCTGTGATGCCATGAATCAGGCTCTCACCCAGAAATGGAGTCAGCTTCGTGGTCTCGTGATCGTATCTGTTGCCATGAATCCGATCACTCTTCCTGAGGAAGATGCCCAGATGATCAAAGAAGCTCAGCGTATGGCTATCCTCCGCAATCCTGCCATGGCAGCCGCTACTCTTGCAGGAGCACAGGCAGACGCCATGAAGACAGCAGCAGGCAACGCTGGCGGTGCCATGACCGGTTTCATGGGCATGAATATGGCAGGCATGACTGGCGGTTTTAACGCACAGAATCTTTACGCTATGGGACAGCAGCAGGCAGCTCAGGCACAGCAGATGGCACAACCACAGCCAAATCCGGCCGTATCCCAGGCTCAGGCAGGCGGTTCTGCTCCGGCAGCTGACCAGTGGAAATGCTCCTGCGGTGCTATGGTTTCCGGTAATTTCTGCCCGGAATGCGGCGCGAAAAAGCCTCAGACACCTGCAGCAAATGCAAGCTGGACCTGTTCCTGCGGCGCTGTAAATACAGGCAAATTCTGCACCAACTGCGGTTCTCCTAAACCGGCTATGAAGCCTCGGTACCGCTGTGACAAGTGCGGCTGGGAACCGGAAGATCCAACCAATCCACCAAAATTCTGTCCGAACTGTGGCGATCCATTTAATGAAAACGATACCCAGTAAAAAAGCAGCATAAAAGGAGATGAACTATGTCCGATTTACTTGAATATAAATGCCCCTGCTGCGGCGGAGCAATCGAATTCAACAGTACGCTCCAGAAGATGAAATGTCCTTACTGCGACACTGAATTTGATATGGAAACCGTCAAAGAATTTAACGAAGCAGCAGCTAACCAGCAATCTGATGAATTGAACTGGGAAAGTGCTTCAGACAACTCCTGGAAGGAAGATGAAGCCAGCGGAATGTCCGTTTACATATGCCAGTCCTGCGGCGGGGAAATCGTTGCCGATGAAAGCACAGGTGCTTCCTCCTGCCCATTCTGCGGCAATCCGGTAGTAATGTCCGGCAAATTTTCCGGTACCCTGCGTCCGGATTTTATCATTCCGTTTAAGCTGGACAAAAAGGCAGCCAAAGAAGGTCTGACCAAACATCTTCACGGCAAGATCCTTTTACCCAAAGTATTTAAAAAGGAAAATCACATTGACGAGATCAAAGGTGTTTATGTGCCTTTCTGGCTTTTTGACACCGACGCTTCTGCAGATATCCGCTATCATGCCACCAAGACCCGTTTCTGGAGTGACAGCGACTATGATTATACGGAAACCAGCCATTACTCTGTTTTCCGGGCTGGAAACATCGGGTTCGACCAGATTCCGGTAGACGGTTCTTCCAAAATTGACAATGATTTAACAGAGTCTCTGGAGCCTTACGTAATTTCCGAGGCTGTGGACTTTGCCACTCCTTACCTGGCAGGATACGTTGCGGACAAATATGATGTATCCGCAGAAGAATCTGCTGAGCGCGCCAACCAGCGTGTAAGAAAAGCCGCTGAGGATGCTTTTCGCGATACGGTCATCGGTTATGACAGCGTTACCCCTGAAGATACCCGTATTCAGTTAAAAGGCGGTAAAACCCACTATGCCCTTTTCCCGGTATGGCTTCTTTCCACCACCTGGAAGGGCAACCACTATCTGTTCGGCATGAACGGACAGACTGGTAAATTTGTAGGAAATCTGCCTGTAGATAAAGGTATTTTCACTAAATGGTTCCTTGGACTTACTGCAGGTTTTTCCGTTGCTGCTTACGCCATTGCATGGCTGATTCACACATTTTGTTAAGGAGGAACATGCCATGAAAAAACAATCATTTGGAATTATTCTGGCGGCAGTGCTGGGAGCAGGAAGCCTTTTCAGTGCAGTTATTCCAGGCACGGATGCGCTTTTTACTACTGCTTTGCCAGGTACGGGAGCTGTTACGGTACAGGCCGAAGCTTCCAACAGCTTTGGCGGATCCGGCAGTGAGGAAGATGACTCTTATCAGGACTTTGCAGCCTCCGAATTTTCCCTTGTCCTGGACGAGGCGGATCTTCTCACAGATGAAGAAGAATCCCAGCTTCTGGATAAGCTGGAAGCCATCACCGGGGAATACAATCTGGAAGTGGCAGTTGCCACAGTAGAGTCGAAAGACGGCAATGAGATGAACTACTTTACAGATCATTTCTTCGATGAGAATGGTTACGGAACCGGCGAAAACCACGACGGAATCCTGTTCATGGTCAGCATTGGCGACCGTGAATGGCACATTACCACCCACGGATATGGTATGACTGCGTTTAACGATGACGGACTTGCTTATCTGAAGGAAAATGTAGAGCCTCTGTTAAAGGATGAAAACTTCTACGGCGCTTTCGATACCTACGCAGATCTGTGTCAGGATCTGTTGGAAATGGCTGCTAACGGGGAGCCTTATACAGAGCCTTTTTCTCCCATATGGATTCTCATTTCCCTGGGAATCGGTCTTGTGCTTGCGTTTCTGTGCACCATGGGCATGAGAGCCCAGCTGAAAAGCGTACGGACACAGGACAGCGCAGTGGATTATGTGCGCCAGGGAAGTATGGCACTGACAAGATCAAACGATATTTTCCTGTATCACACAGTTACCAAAACAGCGAAACCGAAGGATAGTGACAGTTCCTCTGGCGGCTCAGACAGCGATCACGGAGGTACAGGCGGAAGCTTCTAAAAAGATTCCTTCTTGCAGAATTGCACTGCGGCAGGTCGCCTCGAACGACACCTCCCCTTCCGCCGCAGTGCGATTCTGCCTGGTAATAGGAAATTCCAACAGCATTTCCTATTACAACATAAAAAAGAACTCGATTCATACATGGCAAATAAATGTACTTAGAGCCTCTTTGAAAAAGACTCCCGCATTTATTTACTTTGAATCGAGTTCTTTTTATATATCAGCTAAACAGACATTTCACCTGCCGGCAGCATCACCATATAGGAAAGCCAGCTGGATCAGTCGTCTTCCATCTCCTCTTTCTTCTTTGCAGTCTCAAACACATAGTCATTTCCCGGAAGAACGGCGTTCAGCAGGATTCCTACAATTGCAGCAAGTGCAAGTCCTGTAAGAGTAATATGTGCGCCTGCGATGGTAAATGTAAGTCCATCGGAAATGCCAAGACCACAAACCAGGATAACCGCTGTAATAACCAGGTTACGGGAACGTGTCAGGTCTACTTTGTTCTCAACCACATTACGGACACCAACAGCAGAGATCATTCCATAAAGAATAAAGCTGATACCACCGATGATCGCAGACGGAAGGGAACTGATCACCTCAGCCATCTTCGGGATAAAGCTGAGGATAACTGCATAAATAGCAGCCAGACGGATTACCTTCGGGTCGTAAACACGGCTCAGAGCAAGAACACTGGTGTTCTCTCCGTAAGTTGTATTTGCAGGTCCACCGATCAGTGCTGACAGAGAGGTTGCAAGTCCGTCACCCAGAAGTGTACGGTGAAGCCCCGGGTCTTCGATGAAATTGCGGTCAACCGTTGCGGAAATAGCAGAAATATCGCCAATGTGCTCCATCATGGAAGCAATTGCGATCGGTGCCATTGCAAGGATTGCAGTAATGTTAAATTTGCAGAGGAAGAATTTCGGAACACCTACGATCGGCGCACTTGCTACTCCTGCAAAGCTGAGGATAGCACTTCCATCTGCGTTTGTCATACCCAAGGCATTCATGATCAGGGCAACCACATAAGAAACAACAATACCCATCAGAATCGGAATAATACGGAACATTCCAACGCCCCAGATGTTGAAGAAAATAACAGTTCCAAGTGCGATCAAAGCAAGGATCCAGTTCTGGGATGCGTTGCTGATTGCAGACGGTGCAAGGCTAAGACCAATACAGATAATAATCGGACCAGTTACAACCGGAGGCAGATAACGCATGACGCGCTTTACGCCAATTACCTTAACGATCATTGCAAGTACCAGATACAGAAGTCCTGCTACAAACACACCACCGCATGCATATGGAAGCTTCTCTCCATAAGACATGTTGGCAAAAATTCCGGTGTCAAGCTCTGCAACGGTGGCAAATCCGCCAAGAAATGCAAATGATGATCCTAGGAATGCAGGTACCTTCAGCTTAGTCAGTACATGGAACAGAAGTGTTCCAAATCCGGCACAGAACAGGGTTACCTGAATGGATAAGCCCTCGCCGTGAAAATAGTTGTTTACCAGGATCGGCACCAGAATGGTAGCGCCAAACATGGCGAACATATGCTGGAGTCCCAGAATCAGCATCTGTGGGATTCCCAGCTTTTTGGCATCATAAATGCCCTCAACTCTGAATTTCATAAATATAGTTCCTCCTTTTCCCTTAG
>OKRW01003442.1_pt1 | contig 10111 bp, 10 predicted proteins | sample 1601151 | NCBI WGS metagenome assembly OKRW01 (sample SAMEA3541471, study PRJEB24748) | human gut metagenome | biome: human gut; feature: human-associated habitat; material: faeces | place: China | collected 2012 | reverse complement strand
CCTCCATCAACAACCTGAGCCGTACTGCTGCCTCTATGGAACTGAAGGAGCTGACAAATGACAAGACTTCGCCGATAGATTCACTAGGCCGCGGCAGCCATAAGGTTTGGGTAAAGAGAAAAGAATAAATAAAAATGATAGTGTTATGGATGTAACATTACAAACAATAATTTTGCAACTTCCTAGTTCCGATATGCAATTTTTGAAAGAATTGGCTAAAAGAATGGGATGGGTTGCTAGCAAAGTGAAGTCTAACTCTAAAATGTCAGAGTTAGATAAGGCAATTCTTGATGTAAAGGAGGGAAATGTCAAGAACTTCGATACATTGGAGGATATGATGAACTATCTGGAAGCTTAGACATGAGTATAAAATGCCTGGTTAAGAAGTAAATCATTGAACTTTTGCATGTGGTTCAAGCACGGGCTGAAGGCCCAAAAGCTCCTAGCCCAGGGCAACACCCTGGGTATTAAGGCGTTGCCCCCCCTGCGCCCTGTAAGGGCAAAAGCCTTGAATATATGCTGCTTTATAACCAATTTTATTTGGATTTGCAAGAAACTATTTCTCTTTTAAATCATTTGCCGACTTTACGAAATCAGCTTTGATTTCATCTAATAGTGGATTTCTGTTTTAGCATAAATGTCAATGCCATCATATTGTTTTGCTCTTTCGAGCATCTCCTCTTTATGTTTTAGGAGTTGTTTAAACTTTCTGATGGTTTCCTCCTTTGTATTGTTCTTTGTTGCTTGCATAATAACCTCCTTTTTAATGTTATTGTTATTAATTTGGTGGCAAAGATAAGAAAAGTAAATGAGATATGCAAGAAAAAAGACCCAAAATTTTGTGAAACCAATTCTTTTTCGTACTTTTGCAATTGTCTTGCTGTGGATGGCTGGCGATGAGTCGCTGGCTAGGTAAAAGTCCATGGCTTGGCCTATTTTAATAAGAAAGACGTGTACTGACGTTTCCTTCTGAATTATAGGAATCTGGAAAATTCAAATAGACACTCAGAGGAAGATTGTGGTAGGCGTCTACGCATCGTGTATATACGCGAGGCATAGGTGTGCCCTTTTCTTAAATAAGAAGAGGGTGCTCCCTATGCTATCTATATATACAAGTTTGGCGTAGGGTCTATTGCTTCTCCTTGGTGTCTAAGGCATTTTCCAGAGCCTCTATAATCAAGGGTTATATAGAAGTAATATGATTCCTATGCCTTTCTTTTTATAATAGCCATTACAAACACAAACAATCTTCTCTGCTTAGGGAATCGGTGGAGCATATTTATAGGGCTAGGAGACACCGATATGGCAAAGAAAATAGATTTGCAAGCTTTGCGCCAGCAGATAAATGAGCTTCAGATTGATAAAGATTTGAAGCACGACTTGTTGGCTGCTATCAACGATAAGCAACGTTATGGACTTGTGTGGGAGGAGAGTTCTGAGGAAGCATGGGATGAAATGCAAGACAAACTTCCTGTTTTTGTTGAGGATGCCACCAAGCGTTTGGATTCTGCGCCAGAAGGTTCGCCTAATCATGTGTTGATAGAAGGTGATAACCTCAATGCTCTTGCTGCTCTTACTTATGCTTATGCAGGGAAGATAGATTTAATTTATATTGATCCTCCTTATAATACTGGTAATAAAGACTTTATCTACAATGACTTTTTTGTAGATAAAGAAGATGGCTATCGCCATTCTAAATGGTTGTCTTTTATGAATCGTCGATTGAAAATTGCCAAGAAGTTGCTCTCGGAAAAGGGAGTGATATTTATCTCTATTGATGATAATCAACAGGCTGCTTTAAAGTTACTTTGTGATGAGATTTTTGGTGAAAATAACTGTTTGGTTAATATGGTTTGGGATTTAGGAGCAGGAACTTCTGCGGGGCATTTTACTAGGGCTCATGAATATGTACTTGTTTATGCACTGAACAAAAGTCTTATTCCTAATTTTAGTGGAGGAGAAGGTGTAATAGATGATAGGGCTTTAAAAAAGAAGTCAGCAAAGAATGCTGAATTTAATTATCGTTTTAAAGCCGGAACAAAATTTGAAGCTCCTGATGGTTTTGAACTTTCAGGAGAATGGGGCGGTTCTGAGAAAACTAAACTAATTAGTGGACGCTTTATTTGTGAAAATAAAAAATTGAAGGAAGATGTTGTGTTGGCAGCATGTTGGACACAAAAAAATCAGATGGATTCCTTTTTCGCTGGAAATGAAACCTTTGATTCAAAAGGGCAGAAGGTTATAGAATTCTATTTCAGAGATAACGGAAAGTTATATTGTAGGAAAGAAAGAGATACAATTAATCCTCCTTCGGTTTTGAGAAATATTGCTACCACCAAACAGGGTAGCGCTTTACTAAAGGATATGTTTGGAGGTGAAGTTGTTTTCGATTTTTCAAAGCCAATAAAGCTAATCACTTTTTTATTGTCTTTGCGTCCTAAGGACTCCACCATCCTCGACTTCTTCGCTGGCTCAGGCACCACTCTCCACGCAACGATGCAATTGAACTCAGAAGACGGCGGTCATCGCAAATGTATCTTAGTGACCAACAACGAGAATAACATCTGCGAAAAAGTAACCTACGAGAGAAACAAACGAGTCATTAATGGTTATACGAACCAGAAGGGTGAAGAAGTCCCTGGCTTGACTCACAATAATCTTCGTTATTATAAAACGGAGTTTGTGCCTCGTGACCAAAGCAACTTCAAAAGTCGTCGAGCATTGATGGCTTCTCTCGTTGACCTCCTTTGCATCAAGAACAATATCTATCAAGAGCAAGAAACATTTGGAGGCAAGAAATTTAAGAAGAACGTATTGCGTTATTTTAAGGATGAGGCTGGACAGATGCTTGTTGTCCTCGACGAGCGTGTAGTCAGTATTATCATTCCGATGATAGCTGAGGTTGCGACTAGGCAGAATCCTTTGAAGGTTTATGTTTATAGTGATGGCGCATACGCTTATGAGGACGAATTCCATAAAGTCATGCCTGTTATAGAACTGTGTGCCATGCCAGATGCTTTCTTGCAAGCTTTAGAAGGTGGAACGGATATTCTGCCAAAGCAAAAGTATAGTGAGGCTATGATGAAAGAGTTTCAGCAAAACGAGGCACTCGCCATGCAAAACGAGGAGGTTGTGAAAGAAGCTCTCAGCGATGACTATGATTATGTGTTGAAGGAGAAAGAAGATAATGTTACTAATGACATAATAGACTAAGGAGGTAACGAAAATGATAGAACTACGAGATTACCAGAAAAAGGCGGTGTGTGAACTGAAACAGAAGATGATTGACATGCTCAATGATTCTGAAGACCGCCAAAAGTTGATATTCAAGGCTCCAACAGGAGCTGGAAAAACGGTGATGGTGAGTACCTTGCTGGATGAACTGACTCGTGACCTACCTATGAATGGGCAGTGCCGATATTCTCGTGTAGCATGGGTTTGGATTGCTCCTAACAAGTTGCATCAGCAGAGTTATCGCTCCATGCGCAATTTCTTTAGTGAACGAAGGTCGTTGCGTCCTGTTATGTTTGATGAGTGTGATCATGTGGATGGTCTGCATCCTGGCGATGTACTCTTTTTAAACTGGGAGAGCATCAACAAGGATAATGCCGTCATGATTCGTGACAATGAGCAGAACCGCACGCTTTATGAACTGATACGAAAGACCAAGATAGAGCAGCATCTGCCAGTGGTGGTTATCATAGACGAGGAACACATGTTTGCCGGACGTAATGCCAAGAAAAGCGAGATGGTATTGCAATCTATCCAGCCACACATAGAACTTCGTGTATCAGCAACACCAGTCACCCAAAGCTATCATGCGGTTCTTGTGAAACGCCAAGATGTAATCAATGAAGAAATGATTAAGAAGGGCATTGAACTGAATCCGAATGTAAAAAGCAGTAAGGAACAGTCCGAGCTTACGGTTAACCAGCGTCTCTTGAAGAAGGCTCTCGAAAAGCGAAAGGAACTGGCTGAGGCTTACAAGGAATATGGCATCAATCCGTTATTGCTCATTCAGTTGCCTAATGATAGCAGCGAGTCTATGTCGTCGAAGGATAAGACTATCGCCGAGGAGATGCAAGCCTACTTAGAACAGGTTTGCGACATCAGCGTGGCAAATGGCAGGTTGGCTGTATGGCTATCAAAAGATAAATCGCCCAATCTACAGAATATCACTCATCCTGATGATATTACCGAGGTCTTGCTGTTCAAGCAGGCCATAGCCTTGGGCTGGGATTGTCCTCGTGCCTCTGTCCTTCTGATATTCAGAGAATTGCAGAGCATGACTTTTACCACTCAGACCGTGGGACGAATACTCCGAATGCCAGAGCAGCATTTTTATAAGAACGACATTCTGAACTACGGTTATGTTTATACCGACCTTTCGGCAGACATGATTAATATTGTGGGAGATGACATGAACTATATCAGCACCCTCTACGCCAATCGCAAGAAAGACTTGCCGAACATCACGCTCCGTTCTTATTATACGGATAAGCATGGGGCAACAAGAAACCGCTTGGGCTCCCAGTTCCGCAGCATCTTCTATAAGACGATGGAACGTGAATGGGAACAAAACCCGTTGTTGCTCTTCTCTGCAGAAGATTTCTTTGAGGATGATGGTGAGACAGAGGATGCTGACGAGACGAAAAAAAAGGAGGCAGACATGGATGCCAAAATCAAGTTGAATCGCTACAATGCCAAGCGACATGGCGTGCAGACCGATGTATCAAGAATCTTGGTGGCAATCCCGAAGGACACCCCATTGACGGGTGACTCGGGTATCGTGGAGATAACAGACAAGGCAAGGTTGGCTCTGAACGCATCAGAATTGCAGAATCTCTTTACGCTGTTCTGCCGTAAGAATGTTGGTGGGTTCTCCAAATTTGACAGTACGCCAGTCTTGCAAGGAGCCATCGAGAGTGCCTTGGAGGAATACCTGCAAGTCTTTTCGATGGATGTGCCTAAGGTGGTGCTCTATCATCAGAACCGTCCGCGCTTCGAGGAACTGATACGCAAGGCGTTGGTTACCTACGAGGCTACGCTGAAGAGAAATAGCAAGGAGATGACGATGGAATATCAGCAGTCTGTATGGCAAGTGCCGGAGACTCGTCTCTATAATGCGGCAATGGTGAGAACCACGGAAGGCGAAATCTTCAACCATGCCTTGTATCCTTATTTTGAGCAGATTACGGCATCGAGACCCGAGCAAGAGTTTGCGCGTTGGTTGGATGACAAGATGGAATATGTGGAGTGGTGGTACAAGAATGGAGACGAGGGAAAGCAGCATTTCGCCGTGCCTTATACGGATTCGGGAAGTAGAAAACGTTGTTTCTATGTGGATTTCATCGTCAGATTGAAGTCGGGTACCATCTGCCTCTTCGACACCAAAACCAAGGGCAGCGATGCGGATGCGCCAGAAAAGAACAATGCCCTCTTGGATTACATCTCCAGCTATCAAGCTACAGACAAGAAGATTGTGGGTGGCGTGCTCATCAAAGACGAGGGTACGAGCAACTGGTATTATCCTGGAGGCGTTATCGAGAACACAGACAATATAGATGGGTGGTCGGCATTGCATCTGGAAACCCTATAATATAATAAGGTAATCATATATAATAAGGTATGAAGAAAAGCTTGGACAGAACATTCCTGAACTATGGAATCAGGCAGGAAGACATGCAACTCATAGAGAGTGCATGCCAATCTGAAGGTATAGATGCGGAATGGCTCAAGGATTATATCCTCAAGCCTTTCCATGAAGAGCGTAATAACCAAAATGAGTCAAGTCTTGAGGAAAAGAAGGTGACGAAAATACTCAAGAAGGCTCTCAAAGAAATTAAGAAGTAATGAAACTGAAGCGTATCTACATAGAAAATTATAAGACCTACAGAAGGTTGGACTTAAACTTAGAGGTAACGAGCGACCGTCCCATCATCTTGATAGGTGGTGCCAACGGTTGTGGTAAAACTACGCTCTTCGATGCCATCTATTCTGCACTCTATGGATTGAAGATATCCAACAAACGACAGTTTGAGGAAATCTTCAATTCGGGGGTAAAGAACGAGAGCGGTATAGAAGGCAAGACCATCATGCTGGAGATTACTTTCTCTGGGATGGTTTTGGGGCAAGAAACGCCTTATCGGTTGTGTCGTGCCTATCGGTTTGTGGATGGCAAGATACAGGAGAGCAACGTGCTCAATATGAATGGTAACAGTTATCCTTACGGTTCTGGTTCCACAGCTATCCAACGCAGCACCAATGAAGCGATAGTCAACAAGATTATTTCTGCCAATCTGCCTGCTGAATTGAGCAACTATTTCCTCTTTGATGCTATGAAGACTTCCGACCTCGTGAAGGAAGAACAAATCAACAAGCTCATCATGAAGAACATCAATTCGGTGATGGGTTTCAATAAATACACTCAGTTGCAAAATGCAGCCTCGGCTTATCTTGATGAGAAGAAGGCGGAACGCTTGGAGAACGAAAACCTGCGTGCCGAATACTTGAAACTGACCAAACAGAAGGTGGAGATGGAAAGGGATGTGGCAAGTCTCAACGATGCTTACAACGATGCATTGAACTATGCCAACGACCACAAACAGCAATATGAGCAACTGAAAGATGGTAGAAACTCTGACGAGGTGATACGTGACAAGATGCGCCAGATAGAGGAGAGCATCAACTGTTACTATCAGAAGGAGAAGGAATACAGACAGGATGCCGAGGCTATCTCGAAGGACTTGGAACTGAGAGTCTTCCTGCCGAAAGTAGCCAACATCATCAGTACGGAAGTGGAACTCATTCTGAACGAGAAGGAGCAGGTGGCTTCGGCAAGGGGAAACATCTTGAACGACCAACAGATAGAAAAGGTGACGCAAGAAGTGGTGGAACTATTGAAAGCAAAGTATCCACAACTTGCCGAGGTGTCTATCTCGGAGATTATAGCTGAAATCAAAAAGGCACAAGATGCGAGCGAAGACTACAACGACAAGTTTAGCTATCTGAGCGACAAGGATGTCAGCGTGCTGAAGAATCTCGTGCAGCAATCCTATTCAAATCCTTATATAGCCCTGGATGAGCGACGTGAGAATTTGGATCTTGAACTGGTGGACATGCCAAAGAAAAAAGAGCAACTCGAAGAGTATAAGCGAGCCTTGACAGGAAGCGACTATAGCATCATCGAACTCTATGAGGCCAACGACCGAAGAATAGAGGAAATAAAAGCCAAGATAGCAGAGAAGAAAGCAAGCATCAAGGAACTGGAGAAGAAAATCTCCACTTACGATTATGATATGCCGCAAGTGCCAGATCCACAGTATGACATGCTTTGCAAGTTGCCTGGTTTCTTCAAGACCCTGTCGAGAAAATTGCTGCAAGCCAAGAAGGCGAGCATTGAACGCATGATGAAGGAGCAGTTGAACATCAACTTGGTGATTTATGCTGGCTATATCGGTAGGGTAGAATTGTCAGCCGATGATTCTGAGGAAATATCCTTCAAGATATTCCACAAGAATGGCAACGAGATTTATCTGAGCCAGTTGAATGCCGGTGCCAAGCAGACGGTGATGCAAGTTCTCTTGAAAGTGCTGTATGAGTTGGGTGACTACGACCCGCCTGTGATGATAGACACCGTGATGGGTGTACTCGACAAGGAGAGCCGAGAGGTAATCATCAATCGATACTTCCCAGACCTGGCTCATCAAACTATTTTGCTCAGTACGGATACGGAGATCACTACCGAGACGGATTTCAAGAAAATCGTGGCATACGTGGCAAGGACCTATACCTTGCATAGAGACCAGGAACAACAGTGTACCACGGTAAGTGAGGATTACTTTGGATTACAAATTTACGATTTCTAGAAGAAATGAATGTACAAGATATAAAACTTGAGGGAATGAGAATTCTGGAGGGAACTCATGATTTGCTTGAAGAAGTGAAATATGCTATCGAGCAGAAACTAAACCTTTCGGATTACTCAGATATGGTTCGCCCTGTAGTACTGAACTTTACTACGGTTATGCGAATCTGTCTTCTTGTTGGATTGAGCGATAAGACACCAAGAAGTAAGTCAAAGGTAGAGAAATTGCAAACCTCTGCAGGTATGCAGCCATTGGGTGGTTCTTTCTTCACCAAGTCGAATATAAAGGAGGTCTTCGTGGCTCTTATCAAGATGCGTTATAGTGATATTGATGCCGACTGGCAGAATTCTACTTTTCTGAGCAAGGTGCTTTTTAGCGAAATGATGAGGGGTAAGAGTATCTTGATGGAAGAAGGAGGTATTGATGAATGGCTGCACTTCTCTCCGTTGAGAGGTGGAAAGTCGTTGATGGATATTCCTGAGTTGAATCTTTATATCGGTCAGTATGAGGATGGAATGGATGCGGCTTTAGACATCAACAGTACTGCTATTTCAAATACACAGATATTGATAGCAGGAACTACTGGTTCGGGTAAGTCAAACTTATTAGCTGTCCTCATCAATCAAATCAGAATGGCATCGGCTGATACCTACTATCCTGTCAACTTTCTCTTGTTCGATTACAAGGGGGAGTTCTCTGATCCAGCCCATGCCGATTGGCTGTCGAAGTTTGAGACCGATTCCTCTGCCATCTTGAATCCGATGGAGAAACCTTTGCCGTTTACTCCGTTCAAGGACTTTACTGGCAGACCTATCAATGAAATCCACCTGTATTCCACGACCTTGGCAAATGCCATCTGTGCTATATCTTCCGCTAAGATTGGTGCTTTGATGGATAACAGACTGAGCGAAGCTATCATCAAAGCCTACAAGGCGAAGAACCAGAAACCAATCACCTTTCAGGAAGTTTTTGACCATTATACGATGTTGATGCCCGAGAAGAAACAGGGTGACATGGATAGTGTAAAATCAGTTTTGAACCAGTTGATTCTTAATAATATTTTTGCTGAGGAAGATAAGGTGGATTTGGTGAAAGGTTGCTATATTATCGACTTGGGAAAGTTTGACAAGGAAGGTATCATGGCAAAGGCTATCGTATATTTCGTGACATCGAAGTTGAACAATATCTATGAGCAATTGCCTCCACAGGCAAAGAATGAGGATAGGGTGGAGCTGCGCCATTTCACCATCATCGATGAGGCTCACTATATGCTTGGTTTCGAGAACAAACCTTTGCAGAACTTGATAGCTGTGGGTAGAAACAAGGGCATGAGCATCATCCTTGCTACACAGAATATGGATTCGTTTAAGAAAGCCTCTTTTGATTTCTATGCCAATGCCCAATATCCACTCATTATGAAGCAACAGCAACAGAATGATGGAGTGTTGAAAGATTTGTTTGGTGTGAGTGGTATGGCTCTGCAGGAGCTGAAGCAAGCTATTGCTGGTTTGCAGAAGGGTGAACTGATAACCAAGGATACTCAGGCTATGACCCTCGGCATCGGCAAACATTGGAAGAAAATTAAGGTTACTCATCTTATTTGATAATGGATAAAGATATAGACTATTATCTGGGTGCTTTTGAAAAGATGAAAAGGGCGCTTATGCGGGGCGTAAAAGCTCCGCATAAGCCCCTTTTACTCTTGGCTATTTTAAATCTTTGTCAGCGAGGTACCATAAAAGATAATCATATCGTTCTTTCAAGTGTAAAGTCTTTGCGTGATGTTTTTGCTTATGCAGAAATAGACCAGGAATTATATGATTTAATGTTTAATAGAGAGTCTGCTGTGATACTGGAGTGTAAGTTTCAGAAACTCGTATAAACTAATCCCGAAGTATTTATGAATGCTTGCTAGGAGTAAAAATATTATACGAAGCTTTTGCCCTTGCAGGGCGCAATGCTGATTGCGAGTGTACCCAGGGTGCTGCCCTGGGCTAAGAGCTTTTGGGCCTTCAGCCCGTTCTTGAACCACCTGCAATGTCCTATTTTATGTTAGATCTTTCGAGTATTGTGCGCATAGCCCGATAGCGAGGATCTTTTTTGATGTCTCGCTTGGGACTAATATCATATTTGCGCTCAGTTTCGTCTGCCATTTCTTGGAAACGACGAGCCGCCTCACCATAGAGTGTTGGTATTGCTTTTATTGGATAAGCCATAATCCTTCTGCCTTTAATTCTTCTATA
>OKRW01003440.1_pt1 | contig 10123 bp, 8 predicted proteins | sample 1601151 | NCBI WGS metagenome assembly OKRW01 (sample SAMEA3541471, study PRJEB24748) | human gut metagenome | biome: human gut; feature: human-associated habitat; material: faeces | place: China | collected 2012 | reverse complement strand
TTGATGCCAATACTTATTTCGGCGCACACGTCACAGAAGAGGGCGTTGTGTTCCGCACCCTTGCGCCAAATGCCGCAGCCGTCGATCTGATCTGGGAAGGCGGCGAGTGGGAGCCGATGCCGATGAAAAAGGTACATGACGGCGGTGTCTATGAGCTGACCGTTCCGGAGGCTGTTCCGGGACAGATGTATAAATACCGCATCACTCCCCAGAATCCGGACGGCGACGTCATCGACCACTGCGAACCCTACGGGTTCGGCATGGAGCTGCGTCCCAACAACGCCTCGATCATCCGTGACCTGTCCAGCTACACCTTTCACGACAAGAAATGGCTGGCACAGTGCGGCAACCACCGGCACAAGCCCGTCAACATCTACGAGGTACATCTGGGTTCCTGGCGCACCAACCCAAACGATCCCAACGGCTGGTACACCTATGAGGAGATCGCCCCGAAACTGGTGGACTATGTGAAAAAAGCCGGCTACAACTACATCGAGTTCATGCCGCTGAGCGAGCATCCGGCAGACTGTTCCTGGGGCTATCAGAACACCGGATTTTTCAGTCCCACCTCCCGGTACGGCACGGCGCACCAGCTGATGCAGCTCATCGACACCTGCCACCAGGCAGGCATCGGCGTAATCCTGGACTTTGTGCCGGTACACTTCGCCGTAGACGGCTATGCGCTGAACCACTACGACGGTACAACGCTGTACGAATACCCGGAAAAAGAGGACAACTACAGCGAATGGGGCAGCTGCAACTTTATCCATGCCCGTGGCGAGGTGTGCAGTTTTCTCCAGTCCTGCGCCAACTACTGGATGGACGTGTTCCACTTTGACGGACTGCGGATGGATGCGGTGAGCCGGCTCATCTACTGGGGCGGAGACCCGAACCGTGGCACGAATCCCTCAAGCATCAACTTCCTCAAGCGGATGAACCAGGGACTCCACCAGCTGCATCCGGAGGGAATGCTCATCGCCGAGGATTCCACCAACTATGAGGGCGTGACCTGTCCGGTGGAATACGGCGGACTGGGATTCGACTACAAGTGGGACATGGGCTGGATGAACGACACTCTGGACTATTTCCGGCAGTATCCCTGGGTGCGCCGGGACGAAGAGACCTATCACAAGCTGACATTTTCCATGATGTACTTCCCCAACGAGTACTACCTGCTGCCGCTGTCCCATGACGAAAACGTCCATGGAAAAGCCACGGTCATGCAGAAGATGTTCGGCGAATACGAGCAGAAATTCCCGCAGGCACGGCTGCTCTATTTATATATGTATGCGCACCCCGGCAAAAAGCTGCTGTTCATGGGCAGCGAGCTGGGACAGCTCCGGGAGTGGACCGAGGAGGAGCAGCAGGACTGGGACATTCTGAAATATCCCATCCACGATGCGTTCTACCACTTTATGTTGGAACTGAACAAGCTGTACCTCACCGAGCCGGCGCTGTACCGGGACGACTATGAGCGGAACGGATTCTGCTGGGTGGACTGCCACCAGGAGCAGAAAGGCATCTACGCCATGGAGCGCCGCTCCGGAGACAGCCGCATCCTGATCCTGCTCCATATGTCGGACGAGGCGACCCAGAACTACACCTTTACCCTGCCGGACTGCGGCGGACTGAAGCCGCTGCTGCACACGGACTGGGAGCGTTTCCACGGCAGCGTCAAGGAGAGCAAGCGCACGATTACCGGTGACACCACACGCACCGGGATGCAGTTCACGCTGGAACTGCCGCCGTTCTCCGGCATCATGCTGCGAATCCTGCCGGAAAAGCCAAAGCAGACCACAGCAAAGCCTGCCGCAAAGCGGAAAACCGCCGCAGGCAGAAAAACTACAAAATAAGCAAAAACAGCTGTACGCCGGAAATATCCGGAATACAGCTGTTTTTTGATGCTGTTTTAATTTGCGGTATGTGCTTTACTTGATGATCTCTTCCCAGGTCTTGGGTGTACCGGCACCCTTGAGGGCAACGTAGTACATCACATAGAACACATCGGTAGAATCCACCTTGCCGTTCTTGTCCACGTCCGCAGCGGCGATCTGATCCGCAGTGAGACCGCCGTCCTTGCCGACAGCGCAGTAAGCCACGTAGAGCATGATGTCGAAGATGTCGCTGGAGTCGATCTTGCCGTCTCCGTCCGCATCGCCGACAGCATTCGCCGGGGCATCGGTGGTCGTAGTCGTGGTCACAGTTGTGGAAGTGGTCGCCGTGGTATTGGTCGTGTTGGTGGTTTGTGATGTGGTGGTTGTAGCGCTGGTTGCGGTGGTAGTTGTATCCGAAGTGGATGTAGTGTTTTTTTCTGTCGTGGTAGTTGTCGTTGTTGTGGTGGTAGTGGTGGTTTCGGTTGTGGTTTCTGTGGTGGTTACGGTCTTGTCGGGAATGGGGTCGTTGGGGTTCCAGTTGTAGTGGATAGTGGCGTTCAGAATAGAACTATTATTGCTATGAATGGACATCTTTTTCCAATCTTCTTCCGAACCTGTGTAGTAAACATCGGAAATATCGCTGTTAAAAGCAACGGCAGCAATTTTTTGAAGGCTTTTCGGAATCTGAACCGCATAAACGCTGCTACAGTTCTCAAATGTAGTACTTGTACCCCAAATATCCATGCCTATATCTGTTAAATTTTCCGGCAGAACCACTTTTGTAAGCGATTTGCAATCATGAAATGCCCTGTACTCTATCGTCGTCAAGCTATCCGGAAATTTCACATTTTTTAATTTCGTGCAGTTTCCAAACGCATTGCCCTTAATATAGGTCAATCCTTCCGGAAATGTGACATTTTCCAAACCGGTGCAACCGGAAAAAGTGCTTGCTTCAATTATTGACACATCAGCCGGAATATTAATCTCTGTCAAACTAGTACAGTCGGAAAAGGCACCCTCTCCGATTAACATCACGCCATCCGGCAGTTCTATTGCTGTCAAAGCAGCACAGTTTTGAAATGCCTGTTCACCAACAACCATCACTTCTTTCGGCAATGTCACTTCTTTCAGGCTAGTGCAATTATTGAACATTCCAGATGGAATCTTTTGCACGCCATTTCCAATCGTCGCACTTTCCAAAGCCGTGCAGCCCGAAAAGGCACTGTCTTCTACCGTCATCACAGAATCCGGAAGTGTCACTTCTGTCAAACTTTTACAACCATAAAAAGCATTCTCTTCAATGGTCACCAATTCATCATGGAATTTCACTTCATTCAGTTTATTGCAATTGTTGAATGCGTTGTCACAGATCTTTGTTAAACTCTGCGGAAAAGTCACATTTGCAAGCACAGAGCAATCAGAAAAGGCTTTTCGACCAATTGTTGCCACACCGTCCGGCAGTTCTACCGCTGTCAAAGAAGTACAATTTTGAAATGCCTGTTCACCAACAGTTGTCAACTCTTTCGACAGTGTTACTTCTTTCAGACCAGTGCAATTGTAAAACGTTGAATTTTCTAAAACAGAAACATTATCCGGAATGACAATTGCACTCAGTTTTGCACAATTCTTAAATGCAGAGCCGCCTATACTTACCAAGCTGCTGGGAAGTGTGATAGATTTTAAGTTAGTACATTCCTCAAAGACGCTGTTGCCTAAGGTTGTTACACTCTCTGGAATCGAAACCGTTGTCAGATAGGTACAGCCCGAAAAAGTTGCGTTTTTCAAAGATGCAACGCCCTCTGGAATCGAAATCTCTTTCAGACTGGTACAGCCGGAAAATGTTCCCGTTCCCATTTCTTTCAGATTTGCCGGAAGTGTCACTGTTCTCAAACTTTTATCTCCGTTAAACACTCTTTCACCCATTGTCAAAATGCTGCTCGGAAATATTGCTTTTACCAGATTTTCATGAGATTGAAATGCATATGTTCCAATCTTCGTTACCGGCAAGCCATCGATTTCAGCGGGAATATCGATCGATATTGCATTCTTGTCACAGCCAGTAATGGTGACAGTTTTCGTTTCATCACCCTCGATTCTATACGTCAAATTGTCATACGTGAGATCTTCTGCACTCGCCGTAATCGACACCTGCGGCAGATGCACCTGTGCCACCGGCACTGCACCGACGCACATGGTCACAGCCGTCAAAGCTGCCAAAAAAGTTCTGATTTTTTTCATTGCTTTTTACTCCTTTCACAATTATACCATGATGTTTCTGCATAGTTATCCATGATAAATGGTAACATTGTCTATTATAACGCAAAAAAAAAAAAAAAAAGAAACAACTTTTTGAGAATATTTTGTGAACTGTGGAATTTTGACCGTTTTGACACAAAAAAATCGTGTGCAAATTGTTTCGCACACGGTTTCAGTTTTTTATAGGGTTTCGGGAAGTGGTGTACTTATTTTTCTTATTGCAGCACATCTTCCCACGTGCTGTGAATTCCTGCGCCGTTCAAGGCAATGTAATACATCAAATAGTACACATCGGTAGAATTGACAGTACCGTCTCCGTCAATGTCTGCTGCGGTCAGCTGCCCGTCCGTGAGCGTTCCGCCGACACCGGCGCCAACGCTTGCCACATGGAGCAGCGTGCTGAACACATCGGAGCTGTCGATCTTGCCGTCGCACTCCACATCGCCTTTGACAATATCTTTTACTTCTACATTCAGTGTATAGGTCGTGCCGCCCAGATCTGCGGTAAGCGTCGCCTTGCCGTAATCCTTTACCACAGCAGTGTTGTCGCCCTCAATGCTTACCACGCCGGGCGCAGAGGAACTCCACTTGGCATACTCCACCGGAAAGCCACTGTTTCCGTTATAAGATGCCGTCAGCTGTAAGGTTTTCCGGTCGCCGTAGTAGAGGTACTTGCTTTGGTTGGAGGAAATCGTCACCGCATTCGCCGGCACTTCCAGCGTCTGTATGCAGTCGCCGTAGGTGAACTGGAACGTCTCGCTGGTGTTGGTGCCGCTGAACTCGGCGCAGGAAGTGCTGGCATACTGCGCAGTGCTTGTACCAAATGCGCCCATGCCCACATAGCGGTTGTTGGGTGAGATCATGCTGGTATAGTGTCCCGTTATGCCGCCGGTTTTGTTCAGATAGTCGTCCTTTTCCCTGTACCACAGTTCCACACCGGATTTCATATCCAGCCCCCAGCTCCACCACGCAAGGCACTCTCCGCCGGAACTATAACCGCCGGGCGTCTGAATGGTAAAACAGTGAGAGCCGTTGGTGCGTTCGTGGGCAATCGTCTGAGAACTCTCCGCCGCACGGATGCGTGCCAGATATTCCAGCCCGGCAGACCACTGCATGGGGACATAGTCGCTTGGCGTCAGCTTTTTGCCGTTCTCCGGATTGGGATAGCCGTTGTTGCAAGCCTCCCGGCGATACTGATTCACCAAATCCAGCGCTGCCTTTATGTCATTGGCATAGGTGCCTTCCATCCCGATGAGAACATTGCCTGCCGACGGCACTGTAACATCTGTGTTCAGAACCGGCTTTGCAGATGCGGCGGAAACCGTCATGGAAACTGCCCCGCCGGAAACCAGCATCGCACCGGCAAGCACCGCAGCAGTCAGTTTCGAGAAAAATCTGCGTGTCTTTTGCATGAAAACTACCCCTTTTCCACATGGAAGATTTCTCCCATATTTTTATTTTATATCCTTTATTATACCATATCCCTGTGAATGCAGTTCATCGAACATAAAAATATTTCATGAATTGCAGCGAGAAAATTAAAAATTCGCCGTACGGTTTATCACGGTACGGCGACTTCTTTCGTCTTTTTTTATTCCATCGTTGTGATCTCCGTTGCCACATCTGCCCCGGTTTGAAACTGCGTGAATGTGAGTTCGGCATCGAAGTTTTCCAGCGAAAAGCCAGCCAGATCGCCGCTTTCCGTCAGCGTCAGCGTATAGGGGTTGCCCTCCGACTCGCCCTCGACCGCCACGCCGCCGTCCTTCTCTTTCCCGGTGATCTCCTCCTGCTGCGCCAGTTCATCCACCACTAGGATCATCTGGCTCAGCACGGACTTTGCCGGCATCGCCGACTGCGGCACAGAAAAACCCAGCCCCTTATACGATGCTGTCACTTCCCCGCCGGAAAAGTCCAGCACCCCCCCGGCGAGCGTGGATGGCTCTGCAAAGGCAACGCTCCACGCACCGTCTCCCAGCCGGGACAGGGTGCCTGCGGCGGTCCAGTCCTCCATCTGCATGGTCATCTCCGTGGTGAAACTTCCGCCCAGTTTCTGGGCTGCGCTTGCCTCGCCGCCCGGCTTGGAACAGCCGGAAAGACAAACGCCTCCGGCAAGGATCAGCCCCAGAACTGCTCTGTATTTTCGTTTCATATGAATCTCCTCCTGTGTCATCAGACGGAGACACCCTGCGGCTTACCGCTCCTGTTCCAGCTTTGCCAGCACCTGCGGCAGATAGGCGAGCAAGTCCCGTGGGAGCATCGCCTGCTGAGAAAGCGCAGCAGCGGCGCAGTCCCCGGCGAGTCCGTGGAGATACACGCCGGCACAAGCCGCATCCCAGGACGAAAGCCCCTGTGCCGCAAAAGCTGCAATCAGTCCGGCAAGCACGTCACCGCTGCCGCCACGGCTCATCCCCGGATTCCCCGTGGGATTCTGCGCCAGCCGTTCGCCCTGCGCCACCAGTGTTCCTGCACCTTTCAGCGCCAGTGTCACCGGATACGCCGCCGCAAACCGAGACGCCGTTTCCACACGGTTTCCCTGTATCTGCGGAATTGTCTGCCCGGTGAGCCGTGCCATCTCGCCCGGATGCGGTGTCAGGATCCAGTTCGTCCCCGTCCGTCTGCTTAACTCTATGCAGGAGACCGCACAGTTTAGACCATCCGCATCCAAAACCACTGGACACGCCGCATTTTCCAGCACCCAGCGCACCAGCTGTCTTGTCTCATCCGTCACCCCTAAGCCGCAGCCCAGCAGCACCCCGTTGGCACGGCGAAGTTGCGTTTCAAGCTGTTCCCGGTTGCGCCGGCTGTTGGTCAGAAAGCCGTTTTCGTCTGTCTCCAGCGAGAGCCACATCGCCTCCGGCGCAGCCGCCGCCAGACGCATGGGATTCTCCGGCGCAGTTGCCACTGTGACAAGACCGGCGCCGCCACGCAGTGCCGCCTGGGTGGAAAGCAGGCAGGCGCCAGGCATATTCCGGCTCCCGGTGATGCACAGGAGCCGTCCGAAATCGCCTTTCTGGGCATCGGTTTTTCGTTTGGGTATCATCCGGCAGATCTCCTGCCAGGTCAGTTGGTGCAGCATCATGGAATGCTCCTTTCGCAATGTATCACGATCCGACATCGTCTCTGTCGGATTGACAAAAAGGTTTCTGTGTGTTATGATAGGTTGTCGGCTTCTTCCGTCAGGGAGGAGGTGTCTAACGCTGTATTACTTAATATCTCTTTTGGTGTCTGTTACGGTGGAGATTATTAGCTACAATCTCTACAAATGGGTGAACAGATAACATAAGCCCGACACACCCTAAAACAAAAGCCCCCGGAGTTGCAGCTCTGGGGGCTTTCTTTTTTTGCGTGTCTAACAGCACTACAAAATATCTCTTAGCTAGTTTTAGTATATCACAGATTTCTGATACTGTCAACTATTTTTGAAAAATTTATTGTGCTGTACAGACTCTGCAAGCGGTTGAATGGAGAGTAAGCCGACATTAGCCTACTTATTTCCGCCTTATTTTTATAGATAAGGCGAAAGCCTCCGGAGCTGCAACTCTGGAGGCTTTCTTTTTTGGTGATTACTTGCAATTATATTATTTCAATGCAAGTTTATTATAGCATAAGCTGCGACAATTGTCAAGTGTACAAAAACACCTTTTGCAGCACCGCCTAAAAATCGCACACGACCTGCACTGCCAAATTGCTGGGGTCAGATGTTCCGTCTACTCTGTAGACCTCTAACGCCTGCTTCAAATCTGCCAGTATTTGTGATCTGATATTCCCCTGTACGTATCTCAAGGGATTTTCCCATGAGGTTTGGAAACTCCAGATTCGCGTATTCGGCAGCTGGTTTTCCTTTCTCAGCGGCAGAATCATCTCTTGGTCTTTCCAGTGAAAAAAGAACAACTCCTCATCCGGGTAATCCCTATGCACGCCGATTGCAAATAAAAACACGTCTTTTCCCACATCTATAATCCACTCCCTTGGCTTGAGAATTCCTAAAGTGGGAGATAACGGATCGGGGATTTGTTTCACTGCAAACTGTTCCTGCTGTTCCGGCGTCAATTCTTCAATATCAAATGCCATAATGCAGCCTCCTGATGCACAATTTTTTGACTATTTCATTATACGCTATATTTCATAAAAAGGCAAGTACATCAATCAGCATTTCTGAAATTCATAATTTATTTACTTGATATTTGCATATTTCTATGGTATAATAAATTTGTTTGACACTTCCATATTTTTTACGTGCGATTTGTCAAATGATATCGGGAAATAGGGGGTGTAAAAAAATGGAGCAGAAAAACGGAAAAGCAACTGCTGCCCTGGTTCTGGGCATTATCTCGCTGATTGGCATCTGCATTCCGATCGCCGGCATCATCTGCGGCATCATTGCCATTATTCTGGCAGTCATGGCAAAGAAAGAAGGTTCCACCGACGGCAAACAGAAAGCCGGCATGATCTTGGGTATCATCGGCATTGTTATCAGCATCATTATGTGGATCGTCAATGCGGTGATTCTGGCAGGAAGCGGCATTCTGGATCAGATTTCCAGCAGCATATCCTAAGTTAACATGATGACAAAAGCAAAAGCGTGCAGAAGTATCTGAACTTCTGCACGCTTTTTTATGTTCCTGTTTCAGAGAACATTGATACTATCATGATATGCGAATAAGGGCTTTCAACAACGAACGAAGAAAAATCGCCCTAAAATGCACATGTCAGACTTCGTGTCAACACGCCCTAGGTTACTGCATCTTCATAGAAATGATCGCAGATAGTACGGTCAAAAAGCCTGCCACTGCGGCAACAATTGCCGGCAGGGTTCCGCTTTTTCCCACCATCAGGCTGGCAAAACCAGTCAGCACGGCAATGCCGCCCAGAATGGCTGCCACCAGTGTGGACAGCCAGAGCAACGATGCTACACCGACAACGGCAAGCCCCAGTGCCACCAGTCCCAGCATTAACGCAGTCGCTTCTCTGGGAGTACGCTCCTGCTTTTCCTTTTTCGGTTTTGGTTGTTTTTCGGTTTTTTCTTTCATGAGAATCACCTCAGATACAGTACACGGCGCTTACGCCTCACGCAGTACAGCATCCATGGCAGCCAGTGCTTTCAGCACACGTTTCATGGCTGCATCTGCCTGCTCATCGGTCAGCGTACCCTCGTGAGAGCGCAGCCGCAGAGAGAACGAAACGCTCTTCTTGCCGGCAGCGATCTGGTCGCCCTTGTATACGTCGAACAGAGTCACTTCTTCCAACAGCTTTCCGGCAGCTTGTTCGATTGCCTCTTCCATCTTGCCAACCGGCAGTGCATCATCGCACAGCAGGCTCAGGTCACGGGTGATTGCCGGGAACTTCGGCAGCGGACGATAGGTCACTTCTGCCTCTGCCATCTCAGCCATTTCCTGTACCAGCAGCTTTGCCACATAGGTTCTGGTGCCGATGCCGTAGGTTTTCTGTACGGTCGGGTGCAGTTCGCCCAAGTAGCCGATGGGTGTTTCGCCGCTGAGGATCACTGCACTTCTGCCCGGATGGAGCGCACAGCATTCCTCAAAGACACCCTCTGCCTCAGACGGACGCACATAGGTGCATTTCGGCAGACGCAGTTCCTTTCGGATATAATCCACAAGACTCCATGTGGCTATTGCCATAAGGATGCTCTGGAAAAACGCTACTGCTGTTAAGTAGAAATCGTTGGGGAATTCGGAGAATAGCTTACGGAAAAAGGCCAGAAGGAGCGGATAGAAGGGTTCACGGGAAAGGCGCATGGTGATATAGCCGGGGGAATCCACACAGATAACGGCACCGTCGTAAAAGGCGAAAAATAGGTAAAAACCTAGTGAAATGGTGAGTGAAAGTATGGAGAAAGCATTTGGTTTTACTTTTATAAGGTTTTGTATAGGGGAAGTTTCTTTTTTCAATTTTGCCTCCTGTTCAAGCAGTGAATGAAAAATGTTTTATTAAGTTTTCACCTCCATTGTATGTATTATAATCTGATTTTTATA
>OKRW01003432.1_pt1 | contig 10140 bp, 6 predicted proteins | sample 1601151 | NCBI WGS metagenome assembly OKRW01 (sample SAMEA3541471, study PRJEB24748) | human gut metagenome | biome: human gut; feature: human-associated habitat; material: faeces | place: China | collected 2012 | reverse complement strand
AACTCACCAAGCAGAGCAACAGGCACATCCTGGAATTCGCCGAGTACCTCAAGGAAAAGGGCGTTCCGGTCTGGATCCGCCACGTGGTCGTGCCGGGCATCACACTGAACGACGACTATCTGCGGCAGCTGGGTCACTTTATCGGCGGTCTGGATAATCTGAAGGCGCTGGACGTGCTGCCTTATCACACCATGGGTGAGGTCAAGTATGAAAACCTGGGGATCGACTATCCGCTGAAAGGCGTTCCGGCGGCGACAAAGGAACAGGCAATCCATGCAAAACAGGTCATCTTCGAGGGCATCAAGGAACGCATCCGGGAGGACATCCAAAAGCACTGACCATTGTTTCACAAAAATCGCTTAAATTTTACAAAAACCGCCTTGCCAAGGGCGGTTTTTTCTGTTATAATAAAAAGTGCGGCAAATTGAAAAATGCCGGAATATCATAAAACTAGGAGGTGCGGCATGAACGCTGACCCTTATCCCTTGCCATGCCCGAAAAAAGCTTATGGCAAACGGATGAACACATGGAATACAGGCAAGGACAGCGGATGCCGTTAACCCGGTCGGGCTGCCTTGCGGAAAGGTGGTATCCGATTTGGTCTCTTATTACAAAACAGTGGCAAACCGGCTCATTGAGGTGGATTCTCTGATGCCGGGCTGCTGGATCTCCGTGGTTGACCCCACGGCACAGGAACGAAAAATGCTGATCGATGATTACGGGCTGGACAGCGACTTTCTGAAATCCTCACTCGATGAAGAAGAGTCGTCCCGTGTGGAACAGGAGGAAAACCAGACCCTTATCATTGTAGATACGGCGGTGTCTGAGGTGCAGAAAGACGATACCTTGATCTTCTACACCATGCCGCTGGGTATTATTATTACCGACCACTACGTCTTTACCATTTCCCTGCGAGAAAACAAGGTCATTGACGATGTGGTCAGCGGACGGGTGCGGAATATCCAGACCCAGTTCCGGACACAGTTTGTGCTGCGGCTGATGATGAACATTACCGCATCGTTCCTGGTCTATCTGAAACAGATCGACAAGACTTCCAGCGCCATGCAGCGGAAACTGCACGGTGCAATGAAAAACCACGAACTGATTCAGATGCTGGAGTTGGAAAAGTCTCTGATCTACTTCTCCACATCTCTGAAATCCAACGATGTGACCATGAACAAGATTCTGCGTGGCAGAGTGGTGAAACTCTACGAAGAGGACCAGGATCTGCTGGAAGATGTGCTGATCGAGCTGAAACAGGCGCAGGAGATGGCGAGCATCTATTCGGGCATTTTGTCCGGCGTTGTGGAGGCGTTCGGTTCGGTCATTTCCAACAATCTGAATATTGTTATGTGGCGTCTGACCATTGTGACCATTATCCTGGCGATTCCGACGATGGTGTACAGCTTTTACGGCATGAACACCCTGGATCTGCCCTTTGCAGAACATACATGGTTTCCCTCTGTGCTGTCGCTGGTACTGACCGCACTGGTGGCGTTTATCTTGCTGAAATATAAGAAAAAATAAAGGCAACACCGCATAAAGCTTTGTGCGGTGTTGCCTAAAGACAGGCAGCCGGAAACGGATTCTGGCTTCCTGCTTTGCTTGAGAGAATGGATTACTTTTCTTCCGGATGTTCAGTCTCCGGCGGTGTGACTTCCAGCCGGATGGAGCAGATGGTCTGGTTGTCCACTTCCAGTACGGTGAAATGGAACGTGCCGTCCGAGACGGTCTCGCCTGCGGCAGGGATGTGTCCCAGGAGTTCCATGACCCAGCCGCCGATGGTAGTGCATTCCGTCTCCGGCACTTTCGCCGGGGCATCTTTCTTGTCCAGTGCGGAACACAGGTCGCTGACGCTGAACGAACCGACCACCGTGTAGGTGTGGGGTGCTGTTTTCTGGAATTCATGCACTACCTCGTCGCTCTCGTCGTAGATCTCGCCCACCAGCTGTTCGATGATGTCTTCCAGGGTGACCATGCCCTTTGTGCCGCCGTACTGGTCTACCACAATGGCAAGGTGTGTCTTGGCGTGCTGCATATCCCGGAGAATGTCGCTGATGCGCTTGGTGTCCGGCACGTAGATCACATTCTGGGTGATCTCTGCCAGCGTCTGAAACTCGCCGCACAGGAGCCGGAAAAAGTCCTTGTTGGTAATCATGCCAATGATGTTGTCCATGTCCTTTTCGTATACCGGAAATCGGGAAAAGTGATTGTTCAGAAACATCTGCTTTGTCTCTTCGATGGTGGCATCCGACGACAGGGCGACCATCCGGACACGTGGAATCAGTATCTCGCTGACGGAGGTCTCATCAAATTGCAGGGCGGAGATCACCAGATCGCTTTCCTGTTCTTCCAGGACGCCCTCTTCCTCGATCTCGTCAATGATGTATTTCAGCTCGTCCTCCGTGACGCTGGGCGCATCCTCCTTGGCAGTGAATGCCCGGGAAAGTACGCCGAACAGCAGTACGAAAGGCGTCATCAGCAGAGTAAACTTGGATAGGATGCCACCCAGCGCCAGCGCCAGCTTGTCCGCATGGGACTTGGCGTAGGACTTCGGCAGCACTTCACCAAAGGTCAGCACCAGAACGGTCATGACGATGGTGGAAATGGCTGCGCCGGCAGAGCCGAAGTGGGCGGTGAAGAAGATCGTTGCCAGCGAGGATGCGCCGATGTTTACCACGTTGTTGCCCACCAGAATGGCGGTCAGCGCCTGTTCATAGCGGTTGGCGATATCCAGTGCCTTTTCGGCACGTTTGTCCCCGGAATCCGCCATGTGCTTTAGCCGTATCTTGTTGACACAGGCGAAAGCTGTTTCCGTGCTGGAAAACAATGCAGAAAAGGCGACGAGAATCAGTATCGGTATGACGTAAACCAAAATAATAGTTCCTCCCAATGGAATCGAAATTTTAGGGCGACACCGCACAAAGCCGTCAGTCAGGCTTTATGCAGCGGTTCCTTTCTACTGCGGTGCAGTACTATCTTATCCATCATACCATAAAATACAGAAAGAATCAAGAGGAACTGTCGAAATGAATCAAAAAAGAGGTTATTTTTATGTTAAAAGCAATTCACTGGATCATTGACCATATGCCGAAACCCATTCAAAAATTGTGGTATTCCCACGAATCCGTGTGGATGTACATTCTGGTGGGCGGACTGACCACCATTGTTTCTCTGATCTTTCAGATGCTGCCCACGGCGCTGTTTACCCGGATGCACATGGCAAACTGGCTGAACACCGGGCTTTCCACCACCATTTCGTGGATCTTCGCCGTGACCTTTGCCTTTTTCACCAACAAGAAGTATGTGTTCCAGAGCGTGACCGATACCCGTGCGGCGTTCTGGCGGGAACTGTATATGTTCTACGGCGCCCGTGCGGTGACCTATTTCCTGGAGCTTGCCATTATGGAAGGCGGCAACCTTCGCCACCGTCAACGGCGAGATCGTCACATGGCGCTCTCTGGTGGTAAAGGTCGTGGCACAGGTGGTGATCCTGGTGCTGAACTACATTTTCAGCAAACTGGTCATTTTCAAGAAAAAGGAAAAGACGGAATAACGATGTCTTTTTTGTATAATCCCCGGCGTCTCTGCGCATACTGTCCTTGTGACAGATATGATTGGCAGCACTGCACAGGCTCTGTGTGATGCTGTCATGCAAAGGAGGCGCTTTTTTCATGAGTGTGGTTCTGATCCGTTCGCTGATCCTCTACATTGTGGTGATCTTCGGCGTGCGCCTGATGGGCAAGCGTCAGCTGGGGGAACTGCAGCCCTCAGAGTTGGTCATCACCATTCTGATCTCCAACATCGCCACCCTGCCCCTGGAGGATACCAGCATTCCGCTGATTCTGGGCATCCTGCCCATTCTCACCCTGGTGTGCTTTGAGGTGGTGATCTCCTGGGTGACGCTGAAATCCCTGCGGATGCGGCGCATCATCTCCGGGCGGCCGAAGATCATCGTCCGAAACGGTCAGATCGAACAGGCGACCATGCGTGACCTGCGGCTGTCGGTGGATGATCTGATGACGGCGCTTCGCCAGCAGCAGGTGTTCGACATCAGCCAGGTGCAGTTCGCCGTGATGGAAACCACGGGAACAGTCTCCGTCTACCTCAAGGCGGCGTGTCAGCCGCTGACGCCGGAGGACGTTGCACTGAAAAAAGCAGCCCAGGATCCTCCGGTGGCTGTGATACAGGACGGCTGTGTCATGAACAAATCCCTGGCGATGCTGGGGAAAAACCAGGCGTGGCTGGAACAAAAGCTGGCGGAGCATCGGCTCAGAGAAAGCGAGGTGTTCCTCATGCTCAGTGATGCCGACGGAAAATGTACCGTGATACCGAAGAAACAGGGGGATGCCGCATGAATCGTGTCAGACTTGGCATAGCAGTGCTGCTGGCGCTGGTACTGCTCAGCAGTGCATCGGCGTGGCTGGTACGCTCGGAGACCAGCCGCCTGCTGAACGACCTGGACCAGCTCCGGGAGACTGTCCTGCAATCTCCCGAACAGGCAGAGCAGGCGTTTCAGCAGTTCCACGAGTGGGAAAAGTCCGAACGCCGCCTCAATCTGGTGGTGTGGCGGGACAAGGTGGTGCAGATCGACGTGACCGTTGCCCATCTGACCCCAATGCTGGGCGCAGACTGTGACGAGCTGGACTCCGAACTCTCAGAGGCTCGAATGTGGATCCAGCGGCTGAGCGAAAGTGAGATGCCGTTTTGGTGGAATATCCTATAGACAAGGGAAAGGCATGGTGCGCAGACACCGTGCCTTTTTTGCAGGCGGCATCGCTTTTGTTCATGGAAAATTCTGAGAATCTCCGTATCGCTTTCGACTTTTCTGTGTTATAATAAATAATATAGTATGATACTATGTCGTATTATACTGTAAAATGGTAACAAAAAGCAATGAAGGGAGCGAATGAAATTGGGTAAAATGAAAAAAATCCTGGCGGCTCTGACAGCAGGGGTACTGTGTATGGGTGCAGTGCCGCTGTCTGCGGCGAGTCTGCCGGAGGCGGTGCTTTCGGTGAGTGCTGCGGAGAGTACATACGAAAATCTGACCTATACGACAGAGGAGGACGGCACAGTCACCATTACCGGCTGTTCTGCGGATGTCTCCGGTGATGTGGAACTTCCGGCGGAGATCGGCGGAAAATCCGTCACCCGGATCGGGGACAGCGCATTCCAGGGCAACACCGCCATTACAGGCGTTTCCGTGCCGGACAGCGTCACCAGTATCGGCGATTCTGCCTTTGCCGGCTGTACCGCTCTCACGCATATTGACCTGCCCCAGACGATGACATCGTTCGGCAGGGAAGTGTTCAACACCTGTACCTCGCTGGAGAAGATCACCATTCCAGAGGGCATCACATCTCTGCCGGCGATGGCGGATACCGAAATGGCAGACAGCTGGTACGGTTTCCTTGCGTTCTGCACCTCACTGAAAGAAGTGCAGCTGCCATCTACCTTGAAAACCATTGACGAGGCGGCATTCTACAGCTGTACCGCTCTGGAGTCTCTCCAGATCCCGGAGGGTGTCACGGAGATCAAGGACTATGCGTTCGGCGGCTGTGAGGGACTGACCAGTCTACAGCTGCCGGACAGCGTCACCCGGGTGGGCAACTGCGCATTTCTCTCCTGTACCCAGCTGACGACAGTTACGTTTCCGGCGCAGATGACTTCTATGGGCAAGGCGGTTTTCAACAGCTGTACCGCTCTGGAAACCATTGCGATCCCGGAGGGCATCACGTCGCTGGCGGCGCAGTATTATCCGGACGATGATTCCTATTCCGGCTTTTTCCTGGGCTGTACCTCGCTGAAAGAGGTCAAGTTGCCGTCCACTCTGGAAGTCATTGACGGCGCAGCGTTCTATAACTGCTACGCCCTGGAAACGGTGGACATCCCGGACAGCGTCACCCAGATCGGCGCTTTTGCCTTTGCCCACTGCACCAGCCTGCAAAGCTGCACCATGCCCAGCCAGGTCACTTCCATTGGGAATGAGGCTTTCAACAGCTGCACCAGTCTGACGGAAATGGTTATTCCGGAGGGTGTCACGGAGATCGCAGACTATGCGTTCTACAACTGCGAGAACTTGCAAAGCGTCACCATTCCGGAGAGCGTCACCAGCATTGGCAATTCCGCTTTTTCCAACTGCACCAGCCTGGCGGCAGTCACCATTCCGGAGAACGTCACTCATATCGGCGGTTCTGCGTTCAGCAACTGCACTGCGCTGAAAACGCTTCACATCCCGGACAGCGTCACCGAGATCGGCACCTGGGCATTTTCCGTCTGCACTTCTCTGACCGAAGTGACCGGTATGAACGGCATCACCCGGCTGGAAAGCGGCGTTTTCAACAACTGCACCAACCTGCAAAGCATCACCATCCCGGCAGGCGTCACCAGCATCGGCAGTTCTGCCTTTGCGTACTGTGATGCACTCACTGCCATTGTGATTTCGGACGGCGTGACCGAGATCGGCGACCGTGCCTTTAACGGCTGCACCAGCTTGAAGAAGATTTCCATTCCGGAGAGCGTGGAGACCATCGGTGAAAAGGCGTTCCAGGACACGCCCTGGCTGACGCTGAAACAGGAGGGCAGCACACTGGTCATCATCAACAACAAGCTGGTGGACGGCGCCAACTGTTCCGGAAACATCATCATTCCCAACGGCGTGACCAGCATTGAAAGCTCCGCCTTTGCGGACTGCACCGGGCTGACCGGTATCACCATCCCGGACGGCGTGACCAGTATCGGCAATTCTGCCTTTTCCGGCTGTGACAATCTGGGCAGCGTCATCATTCCGGAGAGTGTCACCGCCATCGGCAACAGCGCTTTCGCCAACTGCACCGGTCTGAAATCGGTCAGCCTGCCGAAACAGCTGAAAAAGCTGGAAAACTGGACGTTTATCGGCTGCACCAAGCTGACGGAAGTCACCATTCCGGACGGCGTAGCAGACATCGGCATCCAGGCGTTCTATAACTGCTCCAATCTGAAAACCATTTTCATTCCGAAGAGCGTCACCGCCATCCGGGAAAATGCCTTTCAAAATACCGCCTGGATGGAGGCGAAGAAGGCAGAAAATCCCATGGTCATTGTGAATGCCATCCTGCTGAACGGCGAGGGCTGTTCCGGCAATGTGACGATCCCGAACACGGTGAAGATCGTCAGCGGTTCTGCCTTTTTCGGCTGCACGGAGCTGACCGGCGTTGTGATCCCGGACAGCGTCACCATTATCGGCGACTCCGCCTTTTCCAGCTGCCCGAAACTGACCAGCGTATCCGTTCCGGACAGTGTGACCAGCCTGGGCGGCAGCGTCTTTTCCGGCTGTTCAGCGCTGACGGAAGCGGTTGTTCCGGCAGGCATCACAGAGATCGGCGAGTACCTGTTCTGGGGCTGTACCAGCCTGGAAAAGGTACAGCTCCCGGAGGGCATCACCAGCGTGGGCGAATACGCCTTTGACCAGTGCGATGCGCTGACGGACGTATATTTCGGCGGCACCCAGGAGGCGTGGGACATGGTCTCGGTGGGATTCTGCAACGACACTCTGACCGGTGCAGTCCTGCACTACGGGGAAAGTCTCCCTGTAGAAAATCCGTCCTACCCCAAGGGCGACCTGGACAACGACGGCAAGATCGACACCAGCGACATCTTCGCCGCAATGGTCTACGTGGCATATAAGGGCGCAGGTCTGGACAGCGGCACAACGCCCGAACAGATCGCCGCCGCAGACATCGACGGAGACGGAAAGGTGGACTCCACCGACATCTACTATATGCTCTACTATGTGGCACTGCACGGCGCAGGGCAGAAGGTCAGCTGGGAAGATGTGATTTCGTAATCACGAAAATCTTTTCAAGGTAGGCTTATTGTTGTTCATTTTGTCCCCCTTGAAAAGGGGGATGTCCCGAAGGGACAGGGGGATTAGAACAATCAACCGCCCGCATCGGAAACCACATCCGGTGCGGGCGATTTTTGCGTAACTGTTTCAAAAAATCCGTCACATTCACAGAAAATTCCGAAAAAGTTGTTTATTTTTTTTTTTTTTTTGCGTTATAATAGACACTGTTACAATCTATCATGGAAAATTGTACTTTTGTGCAATGACAATTTTGTGAAGGGAGTCTATTGGAATGAAGAAGATGAAGAAACTTTTGGCAGTTTTGACGGCTGGGGTAATGTGTGCCGCAATGACGGCAGGCGCATATGTAACGGCGCAGGAATTCCCGGCGGTGTCGGATGCCGCAGAAAGTACCGTTATGGTGCAGGATGATGGGGAAACAAAGGTCGAGGGAGACTTTTCGTATCGTGTCCAGGAGGATGGGACGATTGAGATTTTGAAGTATGTTGGCGAAACCACAGTGACCAATCTTGCCGTACCGGGAAAGATAGGCGATATTCCGGTAACTAGATTGGGCAGCAGGGCGCTTTACGGGCTTACAAATCTGGAAGGTGTAAGCTTACCGGATTCATTAACAAGCATTGGTCAAGGTGCATTTTGGAAAACAAAATTATGGGCTACTCAGGAGAGTGTTGTAGGTAGTACTAAAGCTATATATGCTGGGCATTGGGCAATAGGGTATTATAATGGTGAAAATGTCTCGATTGCAGAAGGCACCGTAGGAATTGCTGATTATGCTGGTACTGAAGAATACATTGCCTTTTCCGGAAAAATATCAATTCTTTCGGGTGGCGATTTGACGAATATTTCCCTACCTAATTCGCTAAAATATATTGGAGAAAATGCTTTTTATAAACAAAGCAATCTGAAGGTTATTGATGTTCCTGATTCAGTTGTAAAAATTGGTGCAAGAGCTTTTTTAGGAACTGAGATTGCAACCATTAACATTCCGGATGGTGTAACTTCTATTGAAGATGATACTTTTTATGACTGCTCTTCTCTGAGCGATATTAAGCTGCCGTCTTCGATTACACATATTGGAAAAAGAGCCTTTGCAGAGACAAAGTGTGTAGACGACCAGGAAACCAATGAAAAGTACGTTGGAAATTGGCTGGTCGAAGGTGCAGAAAACGATGTAAAGCTGAAAGAAGGCACAATCGGCATTTCAGACAATGCGTTTAATGAAACGAGCAGCCACTATAATGATCCAACATATGTAACCAGCATTATGATGGTAAGTTCTCTGAAATATATCGGAAATGAGGCATTTAAGGATTGCAATTTACTGACAGAAATCACATTTCCTAAGAGTGTTGTATCTATCGGAAAAGATATATTCAGCGGCTGTACCAATCTGAATACTGTGAAATTTAACCGCAATATGGAAATTACACAGATTCCGGACGGAATGTTCTCCGGCTGTACCAGCTTAAACAAAATCACCCTGTCCGACACCACCACCCGCATCGGCAAAAGAGCCTTTGAAAACTGCTCTTCACTTGTCAACATCGCCATCCCGGAGACTGTCACGCAAATTGACGATGCGGCGTTTGCCGGATGCCGGATTCTGACGAATTTCACCATGCCCGAGTCGGTTGCAGAAGTGGGCGGCGGCGTGTTCTATGACTGCGCCGGTCTGGTCAGCATCAAGCTTTCGGACAACCTGGCGGCACTGCCCTATTATTCTTACATTGACAGCAATAGCCAGGCAAACACAAAGGGATTTTTCGAGGGCTGCACCAGTCTGAAAGCCATCGCTCTTCCGGAAAATCTCACCCAGGTGGATATGTACGCATTCCAGAACTGTATGGCGCTGGAAAACGTGGGACTGCCCAAGGGACTGACTGCCATTCGGGATGCCGCTTTCAACAACTGTGTTGGCATCACGGACGTTTACTTCGGCGGTTCGGAAGAGGCGTGGAACAGCGTGGATATCGAGTCCTATAACGACGCTGTAGAGGATGCGGCAATGCACTATAACAGCGTATACGAAGACCCGGCAACCACGACGACCACTACTGCCGAGACGACAACAACTACCACTGAAACAACCACCACGACTGAAACCACCACAGCCGAAACCACTGCCACCGAGACAACCACCGAAACTTCAACAGAAACCACTGTTACCACCGTCACAGTGACTACGACCACCACGACGACCACCGAACCGGAGACTCCGTCATACCCCAAGGGTGACCTGGACAACGACGGCAAGATCGACACCAGCGACATCTTCGCCGCAATGGTCT
>OKRW01003430.1_pt1 | contig 10154 bp, 8 predicted proteins | sample 1601151 | NCBI WGS metagenome assembly OKRW01 (sample SAMEA3541471, study PRJEB24748) | human gut metagenome | biome: human gut; feature: human-associated habitat; material: faeces | place: China | collected 2012 | reverse complement strand
CACGTCTGCACTTAGCGAGTGGGTTGCTGACACATGATTTCTTTTTATAATATTCCACCAATAATTTCCGTCATCAAACTACAAATCACAATATATGATTCTGTATGATCAACCGAATGGACTGATACAAATAAGGCTTCAATTCCTCAACCGAAACAGGCTCCCCAGTCAAAATAACATTATAGCAAGAACCTGCGACCATCTCGATGATCATATAGATCATAACTTCCGGATGATCAAATTCATGACCAGAATTCTTCAAAAGATCCATATAGATATCATAAATATTTCTCTGGGCATCATCGATCGGTTCCACCAAGGAATTCTTAAACATTCCCCAGCTTAGATGCTTGGAGATCAGTTTTAACAGAGTCGGATTAGCATTTAATGCTCCGATGACCTGGTCAACGATAAAGATCAGTTGGTCTTCAAAATGATCAATGGATTGTTTTTGAAGTTCCTGATAGGCGTGTTTAAATACTTCTGCAGATTTCTTGGCGATCAATTTATATCGAATGTCTAATTTATCTTTAAAATACAAATAAAAAGTACCCTTAGCAACGCCAGCTTCATTTACGATATCGGAGATGGAGGTCTTCTGGAATCCCTTTTCTGTAAACAGTTGGTATGCCGTATTCAAAAGGGCATCTTGTTTCTTTTTCTTATTTAATTCGACCTTTTTCATAGTAATTTCTCCTTTCATTTTCTTTAGTATAACGAAAAAATGACCGAAAGTCAAAAACTTTTAAGAAGTTTATTGACTTTCGGTCATTTTTTGGTGTATACTATTATATAGATTAAAAAATGACTATTCATCATAAATGTAAATGGGAGGATGCTATGATACAATTTGCAAAGAAATTAGTACATCATCGAAAATTCATCGTCTTCCTGGCTTTCATTTTATTGATTCCATCAACCATTGGAATCGTGAAGACAAGGATTAATTATGACATCTTAAGTTACCTTCCAGACTCTTTGGAGACGGTGAAGGGGCAGGATATCATGGTAGATCAGTTTGGAGCCGGAGCCTATTCGATGATCATTGTCGAAGATATGAATCTTCATGACGTACAGAAATTAAAACAGAAACTAGAGAAAGTCGATCACGTTGATAAGATCATCTGGTATGATGACATCGCTGATCTAAGCGTTCCCAAAGAGATGCTTCCTGAGAAAGTAAGGAAAGTTTTCTTTAATAAGAATGCAACAATGATGATCGCAATGTTTAAAGAAACGACATCATCTGATAACACGATGGAAGCAGTCACACAAATGCGTAAGATTGTTGGAAAACAGTGCTTTATCAGTGGTATGTCAGGGGTAGTTACCGATATTAAGAACTTGGTTATGCAGGAGATTCCAATCTACGTAACGATCGCAGCAGTACTTTCTCTGATCGTATTATTTGTCACAATGGAATCCTTTGCAGTTGCTTTTTTATTCCTGTTAAGTATCGGAATGGCAATTCTTTATAACCTGGGAACGAATATTTTCCTAAGCGATGTGTCCTATCTTACAATGGCATTAACTGCGCAGTTAGGAGTTACGATGGATTATTCGATCTTCCTTCTGCACAGTTATGAAAGTAATAAGATCAGATTTGAAGGTGACAAAGAACGTGCGATGGCACATGCGATTTCGAATACATTTAAGTCCATTACAGGAAGTTCCGTTACAACGGTCGCTGGATTCGCAGCACTGTGCTTTATGACATTTGCATTAGGAGCTAACTTAGGTATCGTTATGGCGAAAGGTGTTATTATCGGGGTTATCTGTTGTGTAACAGTTTTGCCATCATTGATCCTGATCTGTGATAAATTAATTGAGAAGACACACCATCGTTCACTGATGCCAGAGCTTACGAATGCATCACACTTTATCACAAAACATTATAAAACAACGATTGTAGTATTTTTAATTTTGCTGTTCCCAGCAATTTATGGAAATAATCATACAGAGATTTACTATAATATTGACAAATCACTTCCACAAAGCTTACCAAGTAATGTGGCGAATAAGAAGTTAAGTGAAGAATTCGGAATGAGCAATATCCATATGGTCATGATCAAGAACGGCATGAGTCAGAAGGAATTAAGCAACATGCAGAAAGAGATCGATAAAGTCGATGGAGTTGAATGGTGTCTCGGAATGAACTCCGTGATCGGTTCTAGTATTCCATCTGATATGATTCCTTCTTCCATGAAAGAAATGTTGCAAAGTGATGAGTATGAGATGCAGTTTATCTGTTCAAATTACAAATCAGCAACCGAGAAAGTAAATAAACAGATCAACGAGATCAACAACATTGTGAAGAAATACAGCCCAGGTTCTATGGTCATTGGAGAAGCACCATTGATGAATGACTTGGAGACCGTAACCAATGTTGACCTTAGAAATGTAAATATCGCATCGATCGTGGCAATCTTTGTGATCATTTTAATTGTATTTAAATCCATTTCTTTACCAGTGATCCTGGTAGCCGTGATCGAATTTGCGATTTGTGTCAATATGGCAGTTCCATATTACACGGGATTATCACTGCCGTTTGTTGCAAGTATCGTTATCGGAACGATTCAGTTAGGTGCAACCGTTGACTACGCGATCCTGATGACAAGCCGTTATCAGAAAGAACGTATAAATGGCAAGAAGAAAATGGAAGCGATCCGTATTGCGCATGAAACATCCATGCAGTCTATTATTACAAGTGGATTAAGTTTCTTCGCAGCAACGATCGGTATTGCGATTTACTCAAATATTGATATGATCAGTGCGATCTGTACCTTACTTGCACGAGGAGCTGTGATCAGTACCGTTGCCGTAATCTTTATTCTGCCGGCAATGTTTATGATATTTGATAAATTGATCTGTAAAACAACCCTCAAGATGGGTCATTTAGAATAGGAGAGCGATTGTTATGAGAAAAAGAAGATTATCGAAAGCATTAGCAATGTTTCTCGCTGCAGTTCTTACAATTCCGGCAGCAGTACCGGTAGCAGCCAGCGAGTCCACTGCAGATAAAGAAGAAACCGTATACGTAAAAACGGATGCGAATGGAGAAGAGAAAACAGTTATTGTCAGTGACTGGTTAAAGAATTTCTCAGGTGAAGCAAAGATCAAAGATGCTACAGACCTGACAGACGTTGAGAATGTTAAAGGGAATGAGACATATAAACGAGGAAAAAAGGACAGTATTACATGGAATGCCAATGGAAAAGATATTTACTAGCAGGGAACAAGTGACAAAAATCTTCCAGTATCTATGAAAGTCACATACTATCTGGATGGGAAAGAAATTTCACCAAAGAAACTTGTTGGTAAGTCAGGAAAAGTAAAGATTCGTTATGAATATGAAAATCATTCCGCCGTAACTAAAACGATCAATGGAAAACAGACAACAGTCTATACACCATTTACAATGATCACAGCAGCGATCTTAAATACAGATAACTTCTCTAATGTCAAAGCAACAAACGGAAAAGTTATCTCCGATGGTAACAAACATATCGTTATCGGAGTTGCAATGCCAGGATTAGCAGACAGCTTAAACCTTAAGAATACAAGTATTGGGTCAAACTTCGATATTCCAGAAGATTTCGAGATCACAGCTGATGTAGAAGACTTCCAGATGACAGTCACAGCGACAGTTGCGAATTCCGATACATTATCAGAGTTTGGTTTAGATGATGCAGGAGATTTAAGTGAATTAACAGATTCCTTAAAGGACCTTGAAAATGCGACAGATAAGTTATGCGATGGTTCTGGAGATTTAGTAAAGGGAATTGAAAAATTAGTCACAGCCTCTGGAAAATTAAAATCAGGAACAAAACAGATTGCAGTCAGTTCCAAACAGTTAGCAACAGGACTTGACAAACTGGTCAATGGATCTACAACATTAAAGAAAGGAACCAGTCAGTTAGCGAAAGGAACCAGTGCTTTACCATCATCTACAGAGAAGTTAGATAATGGAGTGAGACAGATTCTTAAAGAACTGCAGAATAGTACACCAAGCGAAAGTGATCAGGCAAAATTACAGTCTAACTTACAGAGTGCACAGACAGGAATCACAAAAGAATTAATGAATATTAAGACACAGACAGAAAGTGTTGGTGTGTCAGCGAAGACATTAGGTGCATTAGCAGAGTCTATTGGAGCATCAGCAACAGATGTTGGAAATCAGGCAGGAGCAATTGGAGAATTTATCAAGAATAATTATATTTCTCTTACAGATGAGCAGAAAGCACAGCTTACAACGATTGCAGGTTCTTTAAAGACAGATGCAGAAAACTTAGGCGGTTATGCACAATCCGTAGGAGGTCAGGCAAAGAATTTAGGAACCTACGCAGGATCTATCGGAACAAGCTTGCAAGAAACACAGACAGACCTTCAGATCGTATCAGGATGCTTAACCCAGATTCAGAATCTGCTAACAAAAACAAAGACATCCACAGCACAGTTAGAAGCTGCATTAAAACAGATCGCGGAAGGTACTGGACAGTTAAAGACATCATCTAAGACACTGGCATCTTCCATCAAAAAATTAGATGAAGGAGCCAAGACGTTAAACAGTGGAACAAAAACAGCAGCAAATGGAGCGAAGAAATTAAGTAAAGGTGCAAAAACACTGGATAATGGAATGGGACAGATGACAACAGGAATCGCAACACTGAAAAATGGAGCTGTTACATTGAACAAAGGAATGTTAACCTTCAGAAAAGACGGTATTGAGAAACTTGTCAATACGATCAATGATGATGCAAAAGATATCTTAGATAGAGCTGATGCAGTGATGGATGAAGGAGAAAACTATCAGACATTTACGAAGAAGGCTAGCGGAACGAAGGGTAGTGTGAAGTTTATTATTGAGACGGAAGAACTTGAGAAATAAAGATTATTTGTTATAATGATATGTGGTTTAGGACAGGAGTTTAGGCTCCTGTCTTTTTTAGTTTGATATTACAATTTTCTACAAAAAAGTAATTATAAATTGTACAGTAGTAAATTTCAATTCCATGTGATAGAATTAAGTAAATTAAAAAGTACAAAAGGAAAGGCAAGGAAGCAAGAATTATATCGATGGGCAAAATTAATTTCAGCCAGTATTTGGGAAGAAGTCAGAGAAGAATCTGAAGGAAATCATTACATGGAAAAGATGAGGGATGAAATGATTAAGATGAGTCGAGATGAGAGTGAAAGATATTTATATCTGAGAGAACAAATGGCAATCAGGGATAAAGCAAGCCAGTTGCGAAGTGCAGAGAATCGTGGAAGACGAGAAGGGGAATTATTAAAATTAATATTACAAATACAAAAGAAAATTCAAAAAAATAAAGAGTTACATCAGATTGCAGATGAAGTAGAGGAAGAAGTGATCAAAATTCAACCAATTTACGAAGCAATCAAAGAGCATCCAGAAGCTGATAAAGAAGAGATTTATAAAATGCTAAAATAGAAAAATAAAATATGCGAATTTTCAACAAATCAAAAATTATAATCAGAAAATTCTTGACAAATAAAAAATCGACTCATATAATATAAACAAATATTTAACAAGTTAAAGTGATAAATCCGATGAACAAAAGTAAGTAGCTCATCAAACAGTCTTACAGAGAGTGACCGGTTGCTGGAAGGTCATAGATATGTGATAAGCGAATGGATTTGTGAGGAGCACAGAGAACTGTTTATGGAACTTAGTAACTGTCGCCGTTATCCCACGTTACGGGAACGAGATATAAAAGCTTTTTATTATCGAACAAAGCGGAGTATCTTAAGTAAGGAGAGATATTTTCTAAGATATTTTGACAAGAAGAGAAGATCAGAAGATATTTCTTGAATATGGGTGGCACCACGGTCTATCGTCCCTAGCAATAGGAACGATGGGCCTTTTTTATTTCATAGGAAATTTCGATGAAATCCCCCAATATGAACAAAGTCACCATTCATGCAAAACGGCCCTATCTATAAATCATAGTATACAGATATATAAACTATGAAAAACAAAAACCACGGCGATAAATTTTGATCAGGAGGCAGATATGTTATATCCGACATTAAACGAAGTTGAAGAACTATTAAAAGAATATCAGATGGTACCTGTATTTTACGAAGTACTGGCAGATTATATGACACCGATCCGTATGTTCCAGGCACTGAGAAAAGAAGGAACGCCATGTTTCATGCTTGAGAGTGTGGAAAATAAAGACCAGTGGGGAAGATATTCCTTTATCGGGATCAATCCTAAGTCAGAGATCAAGATTTCAGGAAAAGAATTAGAAGTCGACGGAGTAAAGCAGGAAGAAGAATTCAAGATGAGCTATCTAAGTGATCTGATCGAGAAATATAAATCTCCAGTTATGGAAGATTATCCAAAATTAACTGGAGGATTGATCGGATATTTTGGATATGACATGATCCGTCAGGTGGAAAAGAAATTAACAAATGTTCCAGAAGATGATCTGGAGATGCCAGAATGTCACTTATGCATGTACGATGAGATCATCGCATTCGATCATTTAGCAAATAAAGCTGTGATCATCCAGAACATCCATAAAGGTGATAATATCAAACAAAAATATGAAGAATTAGAAGATAAAGCAGAACTGATCCTTCACAAGATGGAACGTCCGGTATCACTTTCCAAAGATAGATTTACACCTGCGAAGGCAGAAGTAACATCGAATCTTACAAAAGAACAATACGAAGCGAACGTAAAGAAAGCCAAAGAATATATCAAAAACGGAGACATTTTCCAGGTGGTCTTATCCCAGAGATTTGAGGTAGAGACAGATGTTGATCCATTTGATGTCTATCGATGCTTAAGAACATCAAACCCATCTCCATACCTTTACTTCTTTGATTTCATTGACTATCAGGTGGTTGGAGCTTCACCAGAGAAGTTAGTCAGTGTCTTAAATGGAAATGTAGCAACCAAACCGATCGCAGGAACGGTTCCAAGAGGAAAGACAAAAGAAGAAGATGATATGTTGGTAAGACAGTTAGTCAATGATCCAAAGGAAAGAGCAGAACATACGATGTTAGTTGATCTTGGAAGAAATGATGTCGGAAAAGTCAGTAAGTTTGGAACTGTAGAAGTAAAAAACTTTATGACCGTTGAAAAATATTCCAAAGTTACACATTTAGTCAGTGATGTACAGGGAGAATTAAGAGATGATGAAAATCCAATCAACGCACTGATGAGTGTTCTTCCGGCAGGAACATTATCCGGAGCACCAAAAGTAAGGGCCATGGAGATCATTGATGAGCTGGAAAATAAAAAACGAGGTGTTTACGGTGGAACTGTTGGATATCTTGGATTTGATGGAAATATTGATACCTGTATTGCAATCCGGACCGTCGTATTTAAAGATGGAAAAGGATATGTGCAGGCAGGAGCAGGAATCGTTAATGACTCTGTTCCAGAGAAAGAATTTATGGAGACAAAGAATAAAGCATTAGCCGTTGTAAATGCAGTGAAGGAGGCAGCAAGGTTATGATTTTAATGATAGATAATTACGATTCATTTACCTATAACGTATATCAGTACATTGGATCTTTGTATCCACAGATTCAGGTTGTAAGAAACGATGAAATAACGATTGATGAGATCAGAAACTTACAAAATCTAGAAGCACTTGTTATCTCACCAGGACCTGGATATCCAGACAGTGCAGGAATTTCCAAAGATGTGATCAAAACATTTGGAAAAGATATACCTATCTTAGGGATCTGCTTAGGACATCAGGCAATCGGAGAAGTATACGGCGGAAAAGTCGTTCCAGCAAAAGAATTGATGCATGGAAAAATGAGTGAGATCACAATCAATAACAAGAATCCTTTATTTGAAGGATTAGAAGATAAAATATATGCAGCAAGATATCATTCATTGATCATCGACGATGAGACATTTCCAGAAGATTTAAAAGTTATCGGAAGAGATGAAAAAGGACAGATCATGGCAGTATGTCATAAAGAATATCCGGTCTATGGAATTCAGTTCCATCCAGAATCGATCTTAACTGAAATGGGAATGAGAATCTTAGAAAACTTTTTAACAAACATCGCAGGAATCAGACTTGGAGATTCTAAAAAGGAGGAAACTATGAGCGCAGTCAATCAGGAAACATTAAAACCATTTTTAACAAAGATCGTGGAAGGAAATCATTTAACAGAAGAAGAAGCTTATAAGGCCATGGACTGCATCATGTCTGGAAATGCGACAGATGCTCAGATGGGAAGTTTCCTGACGGGTCTTCGTATGAATCATGAAACACCAGAAGAGATCACAGGATTTGCCAAAGTGATGAGAGCAAAAGCAGCGATCGTGCCAGAAGAAACAGAAGCAATCGATATCGTAGGAACTGGAGGAGACCTTGCAAACAGCTTTAACATTTCCACAACATCTGCATTTGTCATTGCAGCAGCAGGAGCAAAAGTTGCGAAACATGGAAATAGAAGTGTATCCTCAAAGAGTGGTGCAGCCGATGTCTTAGAGGCATTAGGAGCAAAAATCGGATTAACACCAGAAGAAAGCAAGAAATGTTTGGATGAAGTTGGAGCAGCCTTCTTATTTGCACAGACACATCACGGATCTATGAAATATGCCGGACCAGTCAGAGCACAGCTTGGGGTAAGATCTGTATTTAATATCTTAGGACCTTTAGCAAACCCAGCAATGACAAACTATATCGTTCTCGGTGTTTATGAAAAAGAGCTAGTTCGTCCGATGGCAGATGTTATGAAGAATCTTGGAGTTAAAAGAGCCCTGATCGTATATGGAGACGACGGATTAGATGAAATCTCAATCTCATCCACAACAAGTGTCTGTGAGATCGATGGAGATGAGATCAAAGAATATACGATCGATCCAGAAGAATTAGGATTAACACTTGCCAAGAAAGAAGATATTGTTGGTGGAACAGCAGATGAAAATGCGATCATTACAAAAGATATCCTAACTGGAAAAGAACAGGGAGCAAAACGAGACATCGTTTTATTAAATGCAGGAGCAGCCCTTTATACGATCGGAAAAGCAGAGACGATCAAAGATGGAGTGAAACTGGCAGCCGAGATGATCGATTCTGGAAAGGCAAATGAGAAATTAGAACAGTTTATTGCATACACAAATGTAAAATAAATGAGGTGGAACATGATCTTAGATGATATCGTAGAAAAAAGAAAAGAACAATTACAAAGAGAAAAAGACAATATCGAGCCACAGGATATGAAAGAGATGGCATTAAATTCTAAGAATAAAAATCATGGATTTAAAGAGGCCTTAAAGAAATCTGGATTATCCGTGATCTCAGAAGTTAAAAAAGCGTCTCCATCCAAAGGTGTGATTGCAGAAGATTTTCGCCCAGTGGAGACAGCCATTGCCTATGAAGATGCAGGGGCAGCAGCTATTTCCTGCTTGACAGAAGAACATTATTTTAAAGGTGGCAACAAATATTTTGCGGATATCAGAGCCAAAGTAGATATTCCAATGTTAAGGAAAGATTTTATTTTCGATGAATATCAGATTTATGAAGCAAAGCTTTTAGGTGCTTCTGCGGTGCTTCTGATTTGTGCGATTTTGTCCGAGAAAGAGCTTGGTCAGTTTTTAAAAATGGCGCATAGTCTTGGCTTATCGGCGTTAGTTGAGGCACACGACGAAGAAGAGGTTGCGCGGGCGCTGCGTGCCGGAGCGCGGATCATCGGCGTCAACAATCGGAACCTGAAGGATTTTACTGTAGATGTCAAAAACAGTGTGCGTCTGCGGGCGCTGATTCCGCCCGAGGTACTCTACGTCTCCGAAAGCGGCATCAGGGGTGCAGAGGACGTTGCCGTTTTATATAAAAATGGAACGGACGCGGTGCTGATTGGCGAAACGCTGATGAGAAGCTGCGATAAAGCGGCGATGCTGCAGGAGTTGAAGAGGGACTGCCATGAGTGAGCAAAAGCAGCGCAGCAAAGATATAATTCGAACTGCAAACATCGCAGAATCTGCACACCCACGCCTCAAGATCTGTGGGCTGTCCCGACCTTGCGATATCGAATGGGTCAACGACGCCGGAGTTGATTTTGCAGGTTTCGTCTTTGCAAGGAGCAGGCGGCAGGTTTCCCCCGAGCAGGCAAAACAGCTGCACAGCATGTTAAAAAAAGAAATCCCGGCAGTC
>OKRW01003427.1_pt1 | contig 10160 bp, 16 predicted proteins | sample 1601151 | NCBI WGS metagenome assembly OKRW01 (sample SAMEA3541471, study PRJEB24748) | human gut metagenome | biome: human gut; feature: human-associated habitat; material: faeces | place: China | collected 2012 | reverse complement strand
TCTTCATCGTTGATTTAACCGTTTCAAGGTCTTCGGTTATATCCTTACCAAGTGCCATATCGCCCTGTAAGTTTTTGATTGCTGCTTGCATTGCCTGAAACGAGCCTGTAAATGTTCCTTCCGCCTCTTTGGCCGTTGTTCCAGTAATGCCTATATTCTCCTGCACTACATGGATAGCTGATACAATATCCGCAAAGTTGTCTATGGAGTATTGGGTATATTGCCCATTCTTTGCATTAAGTGCATCGGCATCTGAAAGAAGTCTCTCTAATTCTTTTTTTGTACCGCCGTAACCAAGGTTAAGACTGTCTAACATCATGTAGTTACCACGGGCAAGTGATTGATATGCTTGTTCCAAGTAACCTAAGTCGGTACCGAACGTGTTCGCATTATCCGCCATGTCCCTTATTGCCATGTCAACCGACTTAGCTGCATCACTTACATCTAACGATTTTTTTAAGGCCTCGCCAAATGTAGTAGCCTGACGCATATAGTCGGCTGTGCTTACTCCTGCTGTCTTAAATGCATTCTTTGCATTATTTGCAACATAATCGTAAGTATCGCCGTAAATCTTCTTTACACCGCCCATCTGTTGTTCAAGGTCCGCGCCGATATCAAGAGTATCTTTTAACAGCTTACCGATTCCTGCTGCGGCTATAATCATTTTTAACTTGCTAACTAAGTTTTTACCAAAGTCAGCGCCTGCGTCAGTGCCTGCTTTAGATATTCCGCTATTAGCAAGTATCTTTTGAGTGCTTGCCTGAATACCCTTAGCCGTCGGGATAATTTGCACATATGCTTTACCTATCGTTGTTCCCTTTTCTGCCATTTATCCTCCTTTCTGTATTTTTCTAAATTCTTCATGGAATTCCTCAGGTGTTTCAACTGTTCTAAATTCTCTATTTTCTTCTACCTGCATACCGAACATTAACCGATTTGTCAGGGAGGCTGGCTTATTTCTGCCCTTTTCGCCATTTTTAGTATTCTGCCAAATAAGTAGATTGATTCCATCTACAATAAACGCAAGTAGCGTTTCTTTTAGCCCTATTCGCGTGCCCGCCATCGCCCTTTTATACCGACTATCTTCAGGTAAGCCTAAAACAAGCGTACCCACATACGCAGGTGGATACGCTTGCAAATCATAAATATTATAGAATTCCGCTAAATCGCATATCACATCATCACGATACTTACTTAAGGCAATGGCAAGGCTTGTTATTTTTTTGCGTCATTACCTAGCTTCTGCATAATTTCAGCGACTTCGTTAAGTACTGTTTCAGCATCAACAAATCCATCTTCATCGGACAAAAATGTTAAGAACTCTTCTTTTTTCTTAGTATCGTTGTTAAATAATAAATCAACCATTTTTGTAATATTAATGAGCTGTTCATTTTCATCGTCAGAGTTAGTCTTGCTAAGTATTTCAACAAAACGGTAATCCTTGATAATTCGTTTGTCGATTGCAAACTTAAAGCCTCTTGTTGTAGTTCCCTTAATGATGTTCTTTTCCATAAATTTAAGCCTTCTTTAAATAATCATAATATTTATTACCTTTGTCATCAGGAAGTCCTGTGATAGTAATATCTGTTGTAATTGCGTCTGAGTTGTTACGTGTGCGGTCGCCTGTTTCGGTAACCTTACCGCAAGGGATAACAATTCTCTCAATAGCATTGTTAAGAAGTAAGTCAATTACATATACTCTGTTTTCTGTAGCGTTTGCATTGCCCTTGATTGTTAATCCTGTTTCAAGCGTTCCTGATACATTTGCATCACCGTGGCGAACCTTCTGAACATCAATGTTTAAGTATTCAAGTAAGGCAAACTGTACAGTGTAGCTGTGCTCGCCTTCTGTAATGAGTACAACATCGCCACCAAACGCAAGTATATTTGATGAGTCTTTGCTCTCTGATTCTGTGATACCGTCTTCTGACACATAGCCTAATGACTTGAAGTCTTCAGCAAGTTCAGTTGTAGCGTCCGTCGGGATCGCTGTCCCGATTGGTGCAGTGTAAATGCAACCTGCAATCTTAGGTTTTGAACCTGTAACATTATCTTTATTGCTCAATGTTTATCTCCTTTCATAACATTTTTATATTAAATATTGCCTGATATCGATATTCTTTAGTGCTTGCGTCAGTATAGTTGTAATTAGCATTAAGGCTGCATCGCATTACATCGGTTTCATTTACAATCATATCCATTTCATCGCATACATCTTCATTGAGTTTGGCTGCGTTAAACAATGTTGTTGCGTATTCTGTCATGTTCTCAACCCCGCCGTTAGTCTTCTCGATTATGATGTACTCTTGCGGCGGTTTAGTTGGGCGTTCCATGTATGTATTAAATTTATCTTTTAAATAGTCATAAACTATCTTTTCAACCATCAAACACCCACCCCCTTAATAAGCTCATTTCCGTGTAAATTGCGATAATAAGTTTGTTTATCCGCACACTTAATTGTTACATAGGTACGGTTTATACCATTCACCCTAGCGGTAGTATAGTTACCTGCTAATCCCGATGTTTTATCTGTAGCGATGGAGTTTAGCTCTTTATAAATCATGTCAGATTTAAGAAGTTCGCCTACTCCTTTTGTATCTAATTCAAAAACAAAATCATTCATAACATTCCACCATTACTTTTTTATTCCAGCTAAGTGGGATTAATTCTTCAATGTATTCCATAGGTTCGCCAATCGTTCGCCACTTTTTGTTGAAAAATTCAACGGTTGTGTCGCTCCATTTATGAGCGTCACCTTTTGGAATGCATAAAGTGTATTTAGCGATTTTTCCTGTTAGGTTTGTTGAAGTTGTCACCTCTTCAGGTGTTGAGGGATAAACAAGCACATTGCTTACCTCTTCTTTGGTTTCCTCAAAGGTTTCAGCTCCAAAGCCGTCAACTCCTGATTGTTTTCTTGTATAAATAAAAACATTAATGCCTTTAATTTTCATAAAGTTCAATAACTCCCATCCGCTGACGTTTTAAACCTAATCTCTTTAACTCGCTATTTTTAATAAACAGACCTCCACCAGGCACTAAATAGCTACCCGACCAACTATAACCGCCTGCCGATTGGCTCTCTTGTGTCATTGGCTCCGAATTTGTTGAAGTCATAAGCGTACGACCAACTACGTCCACCGTCACCGATTTAGCAACGCTTAACAATGTAGGCTGTTCGCTTATCATCTTATCAAGGTCCTTACAGGTCTTAACCGCATATGCTCGTAACTCATCACATACAACCGGTATAAGTGCCTCAGCTCGTGCCTTTTCTTCTAAGGTAAGCGGTCTGAATAGTAATTCAATATCTGAAATATTCGCAAAATTATTCATTCTTTCTCTTTTTGCTTTCTTTCGCTTCTTCTTTTACCCACTGCTCTGAAACAATGGTAACACCTTTAGGGACGGTAATAACCGCACCTGTCTCAATGTTAATATATGTATCCATATGCATTGCTCCTATTTAGCTTTAAGCCTTTGTAAGTGTTACCACTGCAAATGCCTTAGGGTCCATAATTGCCCAACCGATATATGCTTCCGCTCTCAAATACACCTGATTCTTTCTTGATAAGTCGCCCTGTCCGTCCGGATCGCCGTACTGAATCATTCTAAGGTCAATATTTCTTGCAAATCCCCATTTGAACATTGAGAAGTCGCCTACAATAGCCTCAGGTGTTGTGTTTCCTACCTTAACGGCTGAAATATTTGTAGATACCGCTAAAGTTTTACCTGCTAATGTCTGAGGATATCCACCAAACATAAAATCAGGATAAAGTGGTGTACCTGATGTTGACTTTTCTCTACCCATAGAGCTTGCAAGTCCTGCAGACATAGCAATACCTGTGTTTTCGTATTCGTTGCCTGTAACCGTATTGATAGCTAAGTCAAGACATTCATCCGGTTTAGTCAAGTTTGCTGTATCAACCTTTGTAATGGCTGCATTCATAAAATGATTGTCGCCAACAATTGTAGATGCCGCTCTTGTTCTTGGGTTAACTCCGTGAATAGCCGCAAGGTCTAAGCCCTTAGCAAGCTTCTTTGAAAATCCATCATTGAAAGCTTTTAGAATATCTACCTGTGCCTCTTCTGACGCAAACCATGACTCTTCTGAAAATCTTGCGCCGTACTCAAACTTAATAGGTACAATTGTAATAGGTGCCATTGTTACACCACCGACACCCTTTTCACCGTTTTCGGCAACGATATCTACATCCTTATCAAATGTAAAATCGAACTGTGTTGTTCCGTTAAATGGGATTGGTTCCTGTGCTGATAACTTCTGTAAAACAGATGCACCCTTAACCTTATCGATAAGGTCTGTAATTAGGGCCTTTGGGTAATCAACCTTACTTAAAATATCTGCCATTTCTTACTCCTTGTTTAAACTCTTAGCAAGTTGCTTATAAATGTCATTTGAGTCTTCATTACTTTCTGACGATCTAAATAACGGCTGTGTATTAGTTCCCTGATTAGTAAACTTAAGCAAGCTATCTATATCTGCTTTTATTTCGTCCGCGGTTGCGCCATTAACACGGCTGATCATCTCATAAGGTAATCCTGCTTCAATTGCAATTCTCGTTTTTACCGAGTCGGACTCGTATTTTGCAATTTTTGCATTAGACTCATTGAATTTTGTTTCTAATTCGTTATATTTGGAGTCCTTGACCTGTATTTCGCCGTTTAGGTTCTCAATTTGTGAATTTAATGTATTAATTTGAGTTTTTAAGTCTTCGTAATCTGAAAACTTTTCAGTCTCTCTTTTAATACGTTCTTTAATTCTCTTATCAAATTCTTCTTGACTATTAATTGGTTCGAAATCCATATATAACCCCTTTCCCTCGTTTCCGCCGAGTGTGCGTAAAATAAAAAAGAGGTAACGCAATAAAACATGCGCTACCCCTTTTTGTCATCGTGTTTAATTAGTACAGCGGTGCGCGTTACTGCACCGTCATAAACACAATATATAGTATATAATATACTATATGCAAAAACAAATTACAATATTTAGTATATCACCTTTTGTTTCTTTTTGTTTCTGTTTTCGAAGCATAACCAATGTGCAAGAATAGCACTATCCAATAATGCTACGTCTGCACCCTCTAATATTGATTTATATCCAAATCCGCCATTTGAGCCTATCGCTCTCTTTTCAACATTCGTTGCAATCTGCTTTAGTGAAGGTTGCCCCATATGCTTAATAGTCTGCTGATTTATTCCTTGCTCAAATTCCGAATTAGCTTTTATTATATCCGGTACTTTCGGAATTATCGGGCTTTTTATCTTATTCGCCTTTAGTTCATCAATAAGCAAGCTTTGCCCTGATTGTCCATCAACAACAACCTTATATTTTTTAAGCTTTGATAAAAATATTATGATCCAGTCATTGCCTACCTTAGTACTTTTACAATCTACCGATTCGATAAATATATCTCCCGTTGATGTATTACTTGCAACTGATAATGCTACCGTCTCTCCGTTTACATTGTATTTAATACCAACATATAAATCTCCTATTAGTGTAGGCATTTGCTCAACCTGTAATAGATCCCATTCAACTTCCGATATAGCACTTTTAAGATTATATTCTACCCATAACCCTAATCGCTCAATATTAAATGATAATTGCTCTTTATTTGATTGTGACCTGATTATTCTTTCACTGAATAACAAGCCTAACGACGGATTTGTTTCATACCAGGCATCAACATCCTTAGTATCAGTTAGCTTTTCAACGGACCACTCAGCCCAACCGCAATCCTCAGCTTCTCCGGTTAAAACTGTTTTTCTAAATCTTGGGAATACCGTTCCTGCTGATTCCGTTGACGGCGGTGTACCACAAAGAATAGTTTGTGGATTCTTAGATGATGTTATTGTAAATGATAATGCATCCTCTTGGTCGTCCGTGTATTCCTGAGCTTCATCGATGATAAGTATATCGAAGGTTTCACCTCGTCCGCCTGATGATGTTCTTGTTTTAAACTCAATACGGCCACCTGTTTCAAGCTCTATAAGCTCCGTTCCCTTCGCCTTTAGTGATGACTTAATAGGTAAATCCGCTTTTTCAACTAAATCAAGCAAACGCTCCCATGCTTTATGGGCTGTCATTACTCTATGTGCTGTATGGATAATCCTTTCACCATTTACAAGCCCATACAATTCGCGAGCGGCTACAATTTCATTCTTGCCGTTCTGTCTTGGTACAGAATAGCCGTATTGAATATGCACCCACTCGCCCATTTCGTTTATACTCATTAAGTCGTTTAATATGTTCTTTTGCCACTCATACATGGCATTGCCTGACATCTCATACAGGTCTATTGCTTCGTTTGCTAATGTTTCTTTATAAGGCAGAGTAAAGCTTTGTGTCGGCATCTGCCTTCCTATTCTCTTTTCTGCCATATAATCCTCTTAATTGAATAATTCAAGTATAGGGATAGCTTCTTTAAGTGTTTGCGCCATTTTTCGCATTGTACTGTTCTCTCTTAAAAACTCCACCCCGTCATATGTTATTCCGATGTTGTTATAATTAAAATATACTACATCCCCGCCGAATGCCGTCTTGTAGCGCAAATTGCGAATGTACCCTTTTTCCTGTAATTCAATCAATACTGCTTGCAAATATGTTTCGCTTATCGGAAAATCTTTTGTCATTGGCTGTATATAGTATTCATCTCGTTCTTGTTTGCCTTTTAATACTTTGTATAAATATATGAGTATTTTGCAAAATAAAACAGGCATGTCATCGTTTGCCATGGATTAGACCTCTTTTACTCATACTACCTATTATTGTAATATACGTCATCATATAAATCTTGTAATTCATATCCATCTGAGTTCATTTCATCATCTGCATCAAATCCATAATACAGCATTTTGTCCTCTATTTCTTCCAAGGCATCATCAAATGAAGTGTATTCATTTACATTTACATTGAATTTTTTAATTGTAATTTTGTTTTCATCGCTTAAAATTAACATAATTTTCACTCTTTTCTTTCTTTAGGGTTTACCTGCACTAATGAACAAGTAGTAGGATTAAGAGAAACCGATACATAGCCTTTAATTATATAACGCTGGCTTGGTTTACCCTCCTTATTATATTTTATTCCTGTCGGTTTTTGATTCAATAATGCATACTTAACTTTATCAATGCTTACACCCTCACGCTTTTCTTCCAAATTGCCAAATGCGCGCTCTATGAAGTGATGTGACATACCTTCAATTTTTATACCATCTTTAGTAACAAGTCCTATTAACTCTTTGTTTATAATATAGTCCATTTTTTTATAGTCGTCAAAACTAACTAAAGCGCTTAAGGTGCCACGCTTAACTGATTTCATGTATTCTTGTCTTAGTTCTTTTATATATTCTTCTTTATCTATATCCCGTTTATTTAGTTGCTTTCTATTCTTAATATCATCTCTGTTTACTATGTGTTTTGTATGTACATTGGTAAAAATTCCGCTTTTGTCTGAATAAAGTACGAGGCATCTACAATTAGCATGTCTTCTAAATATATCTTTTGGTTTGTCATCATAATTATAAAGCCCCGTTAGACTTACACACCATTTACAAGCCCCGGGTTCTGCAATCCTTTCTATTTTTGGCACTACTCGTCCTGTTTGATAATGAAATTTAGTATTTGCATCAATGTTGCTTGTTACAATTGAATGACTGAAATCTACTAACGAGTCAACAAAAGTATCTTTAATATCGTCATAATAGTCATAACTTGATACATGGTTTATTAATCCGTTAATCCTTGACATTGGCAATTTAACATCAGCCGGTTTAAACGACAACCCCTTATCTTTATTCCAATTACTTTGAAGCTTTATGCAATAATTATTAATTGTTTCAAAATTACTTTTAAGGATGGGATTAAGCAAGTCCTTAGCATCTTTATATCCCATTTTATTTTTGTTCAATGTTGCACTTTTTATATTTTCTTCAAAAGCAGCCTTAAGTATCTTGCCTACTTCCTCAGCGAAATCATCAGCATCAATATATGATTTACTTCCTGATTCTAATTTTTTGTAATATTTATCTAATTTATATTTATGTGCTTCTATATACTTATTTACCCCATCTATTAAATTAGATACACCTGACATTACTCATTCCCCTTAATCCCTGTTAATTCACTTAAGTTCTTTGATGTGATAAATCCGTCTATTGCCTGATTAAGCTTTATTGCTCCGTCACCTATAGAGCTTAGCATTGCACTGTCAGGTTCAAAGACCGGAAGCCATTTAGGTGTTGTAAGGTAAACTATCTTCCTTTCATAGGTGAAATCATCAGTAAGGCATCTTGCTAAAAATCCCGCGTTAAGAAATCCGGTGCCAAATGATCGTTGTGCTTTCTTCGCTGTTAATCGTAAAACTTCATGTGCCGCCTTGATGGCTTCCGCACTTGAAGGGTTTTCAGTTGCAAAACCTAAGTCATCAAGTGTAAGACCTGTTTCTCCTGCAAAGGCTGAGGCATACATTCTGAATTGTGATATGTGAGGCTCCATTGACTGTTGCGTAAACTGTCCTACTGTCGGTTTATCTCCGTCGCTGTCTTTTCCGAAGCTTAACATACTTGATATCGTAGCTTTCCAAGTTTCAAAGCCGTCCTCTACATCCTCAGATAATCCAAGTACATACTTTTGTGGGTATGAATAAAATTCCGCTGCTATATCGCCTCTTGTTAATACATTCTTAGCCTTGTTTTGAATATTCATACAAGCCCTACTTATTCGGCTGTGTCCGAACGGTCTCTTTGCATCAGCTCTGTAAATAATCGGCACCAGTAAAGGATATGCTACCTTGTGTTTATATTCCGTTACTGAATTGTTCTTGTAGTCGTATATAGTTGTTTTATTCGGCTCAAAATACACATCCATTTCAACGTCTTGACTTTCTCCACGCTTTAATACTGCATATCCTTCTGCAAGCAATCCTGTTATAGGGTCTATTGTTCCTGTTGCATTTGCTCCGTCTATTACTTGCATTCTTGCCTCGCCGTCTTCGTCTTTAGCAATATAAATAAACGAACATGACGAAATTAAGGCACTAAGGATAGCACTATCGAATAAGATATCCGGATTGTTTAAATTGAATAGTGCCATTAAATCAAAATTATCGTTATTAAATCCGTCAAATATTAATCTATCGGCTAAGGCATCAACCGCCTTGGTGCACCATCCTAATTTTGACTTATGTGATTGCTTTAACCTTGCCGGAATAACTATGCCAGTGTTTGGTGTAGTTTCTTTCATTTCATAATAGTTATATCGTTCAAGTACTTTATAACGCTTTTTTACTAATTTTTGCTTTAAAGATTGTAAACTCATTTTTTACCTCAATATATAGTGTTATTAAGTTGTTTGATATGTTAATTATACTATATATTGTGTCTTATCAAAATAAGCAACAAAAAAACAAGCGAAGCACTTAATTGCCCCGCTTTATGTTTATTATAAAAATCCTACAAGCCGTTTATTTCGCTTGTAAGCCATTTGCTTAATGTTAGGTATATATTTCGTTTTATTTGTTGCAAGCTCACTATAAGCCTATTTCATGTGTTTTTTTGCACAGTAAGAGGTGAGTGAACATCGCTTCCTTGGTGGGGATACCCTACCCCCTATATTTTTCAAAGTCAATTGCGCTCGGCAAATCCCTATTTGTTATTATTTCACATTTTAAATTATCATCTTTTTTTATTTTATTTTTTTATTTGCTTTTTTATTGAATCTTTGTTATAAGATTAAATAGATTTTCACAAATCGAAATCATATAAAGGAAAATATTCCGAATAACCAAAAAGGAGTTGTGTTACTTGAATTTATCACAAATCGCACGTTTACAAGCTTTAAAAAAACATCTGGAAACTTTTCGTAAAAATCACCCGAAATTTCCTTCTTTTTTGAACGCGGTGTCTCATAACGCTTTGGAAGAAGGCACAGTGATCGAAATCAGCGTCACATCGCCTTCCGATAAAAATTATGTTACAAACATAAAATTGAGGCAAGATGATCTGGACTTTCTTCGCGAACTGCAGTCTCTGAATTCCAAATCATAATTTCCCGGCGAAGGGCCGCACATCAGCAAAAACCGGAAGCGCCAAAAGGCACATTCCGGTTTTTTGTTTTATCTGTTTTATTTATTTCGCTATTTT
>OKRW01003426.1_pt1 | contig 10162 bp, 7 predicted proteins | sample 1601151 | NCBI WGS metagenome assembly OKRW01 (sample SAMEA3541471, study PRJEB24748) | human gut metagenome | biome: human gut; feature: human-associated habitat; material: faeces | place: China | collected 2012 | reverse complement strand
GACACGGACGAGAAGGACCGCGTCGTGCGGCAGAGCGAGGCGGCAAATTCCAAGGTTGCCAAGGACACGATCGTGACGCTCGAGGTCTCGGACGGCCCCGAGCCGACGGAGGCCCCGACGGAAGCGCCGACCACCTCGCCGACGGAGCCGGAGCCGACGACGGAATCCTCTGAATCGGGAGACTGAGCATGGAGCGTGGACGCATCGTCAAGGCGCTCAGCGGATTTTACTATGTAGACAGCGGGAACGGCACACTCACGCAGTGCCGCGCCCGCGGCCGCTTCCGCAAGGAGCGGATGTCGCCGCTCGTCGGTGACTGGGTCCGCTTTTCCGGCTCCGGCGCACAGGGCATGGTCGAGGAGATCGAGCCCGTCGCCGGCGGCACGTTGCTGCTCACGCTCAACGGCGTGGAAGAGAAGATCCCCGTCAGCCGCCGTCGCGTTTCCGCGTTGAAGAAGGCCTTGGGGCTGTAAGGAGAGCTGGTTGGGCTCGGGAATATGAGCAAGTATCAGGCCGGTGCCGAAAGGCGCCGGCCTTTTTGCCATCAGATACGGAAGGCGCTCGGCCGTGTGGCGCGTGCTTGCAGGTTTGCGCGGAAACCCATGGATGAATCTGCTGAAGCGATAGGAGCGGGGTAGAGGAGTATGCGCGGAGGGGGTGCGTAAGGTGCGAAGCGGAAAGGTCGCTGTGACGTTTGCCGTGTTGCTCGTCGTGTCGTTCGCGGTCATGAACGCCATGCCCTCCGATACGCTGCCGGCTGCGTTGTTGCAGGAAGCGGTGCTAGCGTTGGTGGCGTTTGCGGCCGTGGGGTTCGCCATTCCCGATGCGCTCGAATGTTGTACAAAATCCGTGCAACAACGGAATACCGTGCGTTTTACGGCGACCGCCTTGCTCTTAGCGGGTCTTGTCGGCGGCGCGATAACGCTTTTGGCCTGGTTGTTTGCCGGTGGTGGCACTATGGCGTGCTTTGCGTCTACTGCGTTGCCATCGACTGCCGATCTTATGGAAAACCTGCTGCTCTTGTTAGGCATCTGTCTGCTCACCGGTCTGTACGAGGAATCGTACATGCGTGTGCTGGGCATAGAGGCGTTCGAGCGGGCGTTGGATACGAAGCGCGCCATTTTGGCGTCGGCGGCGTTGTTCGCGCTGCTGCACGTGGGCGCGCTCGACGTATCGGCCGGCCAGCTGGTGCTTTTGCAGACGGCGTTGAAGTTTGGGCAGGCTCTGCTGTTTGGCGTGATCATGGGTGCGCTTTATGTGCGAACGCGTCGGTTATGGCCTTGCGCATTCATCCATGCCGGCTTCGATGTTCTGTATCTGGCGCCAAACGTGCTCCTAACAGGCACGATGCCCGAAACATATGCATCGGGGGCGGTGGGCGACACCGTGTTGCTTGCGGTGTCGGTCCTTATGCTCTCAGGTATCGTCTTGAAAATTCGCAAAGAAATTGCGTGATAGCGCTTGCGTACATACGTCTTAACGTGTAATATACATATCCGCTTTGAGAAATCAGGCGCCAATTCGCGGGCGTGGCGGAATTGGCAGACGCGTACGGTTCAGGTCCGTATGGGGGCAACCCCATGGAGGTTCAAGTCCTCTCGCCCGCACCATTCGAAATCGAAAGACCCGCTTCGGCGGGGCTTTTTCGTATATGGGGACAACTGCAAGCGCCCTGCCATTCGTTCCGCAAACCTACCTATTTCGGTGTGAAACGCTGTGCTTCATTCTTGTTGATGCAGCGTTGCTTTCTTCGGGCCTGTCTTGCTTGCTACTATAGTGCGGAAAACCTTAATACCGTGGCGATAATCCCCGAAGGAAGTATGCTTATGGAAATGCTCGAGTTCGTGTTGCTGTTGTTGGCGGCGGTGCTTGTCTCCGCCGTGCTCGACCAGGTCACCCCGCGCGTGTCGTTGCCGTTGGTGCAAATCGCGTTGGGCGCCGTTATCATCTTGCTGGTGGGCACGCCCGTCGATGTGGCAATCGATCCCGAGTTGTTCCTTGTGCTGTTCATCGCCCCTTTGCTGTTCGACGAATCGCGGCATGCAAGCAAACGTGGACTGTGGGACAACAAGGGGGCTATCGTGTCCCTTGCGGTCGGCTTGGTGCTCGCCACGGTTTTGGTGGTCGGTTTCGTGCTGAACTGGCTTGAGCCCTCCATCCCGCTTGCGGCGGCGTTCGCCCTGGGTGCGGCGTTGGGCCCCACCGATGCCGTGGCCGTCTCGGCCCTTGGCAAGGATATCCACCTGTCCAGCCGTCAGAAATCCCTGCTCTCGGGCGAGGCGCTCATCAACGACGCATCGGGCGTCGTGTCGTTCCAGTTCGCCATAGCGGCGGCCATCACGGGCTCGTTCTCCCTGGCCAACGCTGCGCAAAGCTTCGCCATCAGCTTCTTTGGCGGCATCGCGGTCGGCCTGGTGGTGGGCTTGCTGGCGGTGCTGGCGCTCGGCGCCATCCGTAGCTACGGCTACGAGAGCATCACGGTGCACGTGGTGTTCGAGGTGTTCACGCCTTTCATCACGTTCCTGGCGGCCGAGCATTTCGGCACAAGCGGCATCCTGGCCGTGGTGGCTGCCGGCCTGCTCATCGCGCTGATGCCGCATAAGCCAACGCCCGCCGCCGCGCGTCTGAAGCTTGCGTCGAACAGCGTGTGGGAGGCGCTCGTGTTCGTCATCAACGGCGTGGTGTTCGTCATGCTGGGCATGCAGCTGCCGAGGGCGGTCATGCCGTCGTGGCACAGCAGCGAGACCAGCTCGCTTCTGCTGTGCGCCTTGGTGCTGCTCGTCACGGCGCTGGTGGTCGGTGTGCGTTTCCTATGGGTGCTTATCATGGAGCGCATGCATCGCGGCTCCAAGCCGCGCACAGGCGGTCAGCTGATACGCGATGCCCTGGTCACCACGCTTTCGGGCCCGAAGGGTGCCATCACGCTGTCCATCATCATGACCATCCCGTTCACCCTTTCGACGGGCGAGGCGTTCCCTCAGCGCGACAACCTGATCTTCCTGGCATCGGGCGTCATCCTGTGCACGCTGCTGTTGGCGAACTTCGTGGTGCCGCTGCTTGCGCCGAAAGAGCAAGCTGACGAGCGGGACGAGCAGGCGGTGAATGCGGCGCACATCGAGATCCTCAAACGCGTCATCCGTCAAGTGCGCGAACAGAAGACGCCGACTAACGAGGCTGCCACGCAAATCGTCGTCCGGCAGTACAGCGAGCGTATCAAGCGGCTGCGCCGCAAGAACACCTCGGCCCCGTGCTTGCTCGAGCTTCGCGCTACGGCCATCGAGCAGCAGAAAGCCCAGGTGGATAAGTATATCCGCGAAGGACGCATTTCCCGCGCCGAAGGCGAGCGCGAGATCGAGCGCCTTGAAAGCTCAAGACGCACGCTTCTGCGTGCGCATACGCGCCGACAAGCTTTGGGCGAGGTGTGGAGTCGCTTGAAGGTGGGCACCGTGCACACGGCGCGCCGCGTCGATCGCGCAGTTCGCCACGTGGTGGACGATGAATCGCAAATCGAGCAGCATCGTCAGCTTCGCATCGAGCTGGAGGAGTGCGCGCTTGCGTACTACAACCTTCGTATGACCGACGAGAACCTGGAAATCGCCGATGGTGCGGGCGTGCTTGCGGCAGAATGCCGTTCCACGCTAGCGTTTTTGCGCGCGGCCAATGAGCCGGAGAAGCTGGCCAGCGCCAACGTTGCGGGCAGCGTCGTCGGCATGGACGCCGGCGGCATGCGCGGCGCGCTAGAGGGCATGGACACGCAAAAGATCCAGGTGATCAAGGCGCGCGTGTCCGATGTGGAGGCAGACGCCCTGCGCATCGAGCTTGAGGAGATCCAGGCGATGCGCGATGAGGGCGCCATCAGCCGCGAGACGGCGCGCAACTTGCGCGAAGAAGTATACTTGCTTCAAATGACCATTGGAGATTAGGAACCGAATGAGCTCGTACACCACCATCCAGGGGCGCGCCGTCGCCGAGATCGAGGAGAAGAAAAGCCGCTTCATCGCCAGCCTGGCCCATGTGGAGACCGAGGAAGAGGCGCTGGCGTTCCTCGAGGAGATTCGTGCGGCGAACCGCATGGCGCGTCACAACGTGTATGCATATATCCTGCGCCAGGGCGGCGCGGGTGCCGCAGGGCGCGTTCGCTATTCCGACGATGGCGAACCTCAGAAGACCGCGGGCCTGCCCACCCTGGAGGTACTGCAGCATGCGGGGCTGACCGACGTGGTGTGCGTGGTCACGCGCTATTTCGGCGGCGTGCTGCTGGGCACGGGCGGCCTGGTTCGCGCCTACACCCAGTCAACTCAGGCGGGTATCGATGCCGCGCAGTTGGTGGTGGTGTCGCGCTGCGTGGATTTGCGCATCCGCATAGCGTACCCGCGTTACGAGCAGCTGATGCGTCTGGCGGAAGACCACGGTGCCAAGGTGCTGTCAACCGATTTCGCCGATGCGGTCACCATGAACCTGCGCATGCTCGATGGCACGCAGCAGCCTCTGCTCGATGCGCTGACCGCGCTGGAGCGCGGCCAGGAGGACGTGGAGATAAGCGACCCCATAGACGCCGCGTTTTAGCTTGCCGCCTCGGATGCGGCGCCTTTAGCGCGCCGCCTTCTATCGTAACGTTTTCCAACGGGTGGCGTACGGCTCCTTTTGGCGCGGCGCTTATCGTAAACGTGATCTTTCCCGACCCCTAGGACGTGTACTGGTCCATGAAGTCCAGGATCTCTTGGCGGGAGTGCAGGCCCGTTTTCGCGTAGATGCGCTTGATGTGGGCGTGTGCGGTGCTGGGGCTGATGTAAAGCTCCTCGGCAACGCGCTTCTGCGTCCAGCCCAGCGCGTACAGCGCAAGCACTTCCACCTCGCGATCGGAAAGCAGGAACTGCTTGCCCATCTGTTCGGCATTGTCTCGCATGGTGGCCTTGCGGATATCGGCGATGGAATCGCCCTCGTCAAGGCCCATCAGCCGCACCAGCCGCATCCCGTGTTTGGAACCGGGCTGCGCGTTGCGGCTCTCGTCCGCCGTTTCGTCCTGATCGACGCTTTCGATGGGCATTACCCCTGCGCATTGCAAGGGGTTCGGGGTACCGACCGCACCGGCGGCACCGGCGCCCATAGGCGCCGCATTTGCGCAAGCGGCGCACTCGCTGTATTCGCCAGCGTTGTTTTTCAAGATCGTGAGCGCTTCCACATTCGCTTGCGCCCGCGACAGCTGCTTCTCCAGGCGCTCCATGCGGCGTACGTGCAGATCGTGGCGCTCATCGGCTTCCATCTGGGAGACCTTGAGGAACTGGCCGAGCGCCACCTGCGTGGAGATGACCACGCAGGTGCCCATGATGGCGTTGATGAGCAGGTCGTTCGTGGAAAGCGACTGCACGTTTATCAGCGTCACGCGCGCGATGGCGCGGCAGCCGAGCCACACGATCCAGCCGCCCAGCGCGTAGTAATACGGGTCGCGCCAGCCGAAGCTCATAAATGCGATGATGATGTACCAGGTGAACGCTACCAGCAGCGCATTGAGCGTGGTGGTGAACACCGCGCCGATGTCCGGCATATCGGGGAAGGCCGCATACAGCACCAGTGCGGCGCACGCGAACAGCTCCAAGAGGATGAACATGCCCACGGTCATGACGCTCTTGCGCTTGTGCATCATCAAGGAAATGACGATGACGCAGATGGCTATGGTGAGCAGGCCATATGCAACCCGGGTGGCGGGCTGGAACGCGATGGGCGTACCGTCGGGGTAGCCGCGCAAGAAGCCGTCCACGATGGAGAGCACGCCGATGCTCGATGCCGTCGCCGTGAGGAAGCGCTTGCTCGACAGCAACGTGGTGGCGAATCCGAAGAAGTCGTCGTTGGGCGTGAACGACTCGATATCGTTCGCCAGCTTGTTCTTGCGCGCGCTCAGCATGCAGGGGAACTGCAGGAGGGAGAGAGCGGCGGCAACGTAGAAGCCGTAGGTGCCGATGAGCGAGCAAACGTAAATCTCCACCTCGCTGATGGCAAGGGCGCTGAACACATACAGCACGGCGGTGGTGCTGCCGCATCCGCGTGCGCGGCGCAGCCAATAGAAGATGGCGAACGATGCGAAGAACGTGACGGCCGCGCATAGCCAGAAATGCACGTTCGGCCAGAAGGCGCCTGCAATGTGGGCCAGGGGAAGCAGCAGCACGCACAGCGCCTCCAATGCAACGCACGTGCGCATGATGCGGTTGGTGGTGCGCTTCTTCAGGCGGATCTTCCGCGTTCCGATGACAAGCAAGATAACGGCCATGAAGGAAAGCGCCACGAGCATGCTGCCATCGGTGAATATCCCCTCATCGGTGTGGGTATAGCTGCCGTAGCCGGCAACGATAAGCCCCGCGCGCGCGAAGCACAGGCCCAAGATGGAGGGGAGGAGCGGGATGTACAGGCTGAGCAGCTTCATGCCGGTTGGCATAGGGTGAGCGGCGTCGTCGGGCGCAAGGCGGCCTGTGCGCGTTCGAGCGCTCGGCTTCGCACCGACGGCGCCCGAAGCGCTTGCCGGTTGTCCAGAGGCCGAGGCCCCTCCCTGCCCTTGTGCGTGCTGAGCGATCGAATCGCCCGCTTCGTTGATCCTCACTGATCCTCCTGGTTTATGCAGCGCGATTTGCCAGGTGGCCGTCCCTCTCCCCAAAAGGCCGGCTTACTTGTTCGCAAATTCCCTCAAAGAGGGTATGCACGAAACGCCATGTTCGCCATCATAACATAAGGGAAATAATGCATAGTAACAGCAACGTTAACTGTAGGGGGTATCGATATGGCGAACGAGCAGGAAATCACGTTCGATGAGCCGGATGAGGGCCGTGACATCTACCACGAGCCGGACGACCGTGCGCTGATCCGCACGAAGGACGTGTACCAGACCGAGTTGGACAACGGCGTGGAAGGCTACTCGGAAACGATGCTCGCCATCGTGGCGAACTTCAAGAACGCTGGCAAGCCCGAGGGCTTCAACGTGCAGAGCATGGTGGGCAAGTCGAAGCGCGGCGAGGTGGCGTTGCGCCTGTTCGCGGTGGTCGACGACTCCGTTGCCGACCCGGTGTTCGTGAAGGTGGGCTTCAAGAGCCGCGGGTGCCTGGCCATGACCGGTTGCGCAAGCGCCATCTGCTCCATGATCGAGGGCAAGACGTTCTCGCAGGCGCTGGAGCTGACGCCCAAGGATGTGGAGCTTGCGGTCGACGGCGTGCCGAAGGGCAAGGGGCATACCACCCTGTTCGCCATCGAGGCCGTGCGCGGCCTGGTGGGCGACTGGATGTACCGTTGCGGCATGCCGCTTGCGGAGATGGACGAGAAGCTGCCCTGCGACGAGATGTCGGTGGCGTGCCTGATGTGCGAGCATTGCAGTCTGCGCGACACACGCGTCGAGATGAGGGTTAACGAGGCCATCGCGAAGCAGAAGGCCGGCGAGGCGAAATGAGCGAGCAGGTGAAGACGGCCGGGGAGTCCCTGGGCCAGGATATCGTTTCGGAAGACGCGGAATCGGCCGTGGGGGAGGTTGCTGCCAACCAGGGCGTCGAAACCGCTGGGAATGCGGAAGCCGTCGCTGCCGGCGTCGATGAGGAACCTGAAGGGGAAGCGGCCGACGAGCCCACGGAGGAGGAGCTTGCGGCCGCACGCGAGCTGGCGGAGAACAACGCACTTGCCGATGTGTTCGATGACGTGCGCAAACAGTCTGCCGACAGCCACCTGGTCACGCCCGAGCGTTGGCCTGAGATCGGCTTGGTGCCCGAGCATATGACGGCCGAGGACTTCGAGATGTTCGTGTACGAATGGCTCGAGGATTACCAGGCGGAACACAAGGAAGAGATCGAGGCGGAACGCGCCGCCGAGCGCGCGAAGGCCGCCGCGGTGCGTTCTGCCACTCGAGCGGTGGGCGTGCCCCCGAAGATCCCGAACCGCCGTTTGGAGCAGATCGAGGCCGACAACGAGGCGAAGGCGACCGAGGCTGCCGAGGATTCCGCTGAAGCCGAGTCGGCCGCGGGCGTCGATGCTTCCGTGCAGGTTGATGACGCTGCGGAATCCGCCGAAAGCGCCGCCGTCGCCGCAACGCCTGCGGCTTCCGAGCCCGCCCCGGGTTCCCCCGATAGCGCAGCTGAAGATGAGCAGCCCGCCGAGGACGACAGGAGCCCCTTCGCCGGCTTGCGCATCCCCGAGGGCTACCGCCTTGAGCAGATCGAGGGAGAATGGGTGCTCGTGGAGGACGAGAACGCCGCGCCCGTGCGCAAGGAGATCAAGTGCAACCGCATCAAGGTGCTCATGGGTATGCACAGCTACTACCTGTACGATGAGACGCTCATGACTGCCAGCTACGCTCGCTGGGCGTTCCTGGCGGCCGAGGACAACCCGGTGGTCACGTTCGTCGAGTGCGTGCGCGAGGATTCGCGCGTGTATCCTCGCCCGTATGCCGCCGAGTGCCTGAAGAACCCGCCCTTCCGCATGACCGACGAGCAGATCGAGGAAACGTGGCAGGCTGTGCGCGATTCCGGAAACTATCCGGACATCGAGCGCACCGAGGCATCGAACGGCGACGTGTACTACTATTCCACGCAGTACCTCGAGTCCGGCTATGCGGCATCGCTGGCCGAATACGATGCGGTGGAGCGCCCTGCCGACGTGTAATGCCCGATGAGGGCCTAGCGCGCAGCAGCCATACGCAACGCAATGCGTCCCGAGCAGTCTCGCTCGGGACGCATTTTTTACGCTAACCCTAGAGCGCAAAAACGCCCCCCGCTGTCTGCGCAACGGGGGGCGTTTGCGATTCAAGCTTGCTTTGCCGGTCTAGCTTGCCAGCTTAGCGTTTACGGCAGCAGGTTCAGGCTCTGCAGCTCGGCCTTGACGTCGTCCATGCCGTAGTAGTCCAGGCAGTCGGCCGTCGGGCAGCCCTTCTCGGAATCCCAACCAAACTTCTCGTACAGCATGGTCAGGCCCTTCTGGAAGTCTTCCTTCTCCATCTTGTCGGTGCCCTTGGTGAACGGCTCCTTGTCCGGGTCCTTGGTGAACGGCCATTGGGTGATGACGTCGTGGATGGTGCGGCAGTCGTTGCAGCCCATCTTGCCGTCCTTGTCGGTCATGCCGCGCACGGTGTTGGCGCGCTGCAGCGTCATGATCTTGGCGGCGCGCTTGTACAGCTCGTCGGTGGTGATGTCCTCGCCGGTGACGGCCTTGTAGAACTTGGCCTCCAGGTCGAGGTCGCCGCGGTAGTTGCGGCTCTTCGACGGGGACTGGGCCATCGGCCACACCCAGTTGCACAGCGTCAGCGAGTCATGCAGCACGTCGGTGACGATGGACCACCAGCAGAAGTTCGCCTTGTGCTCGTTCATCGGCTTGTAGTCCTTCTCGGCGTCCAGAGCGTCCTCGCCGCCCCACAGCTCGGCAGCGATCTGCTGCTTCAGCTCGTGCGGAAGGCCGCACTGCAGCATGTTCTGATGCGAGTGGATCATGGGGTCGCGGTTGAACACCATGTTCAGCAGACCGCCGACCTGGCCGTAGGACTCGATTGCATGGTGCACCGGCCAGCCGCGGTAGTTGATCAGGCAGCTAGCGGTGGTGTCGAACCACTCCATGTCGTCCCAGCGCGGGCACCACACGATCGGGCCGTGGCCAAGGTAGGACATCTCGTTGTCGTTCTGGGCGATGTGCTTGAGCAGCTCCACCATGATGGTCGGGTCGTTCTTCTCGAACTTGGTCCAGTCGAACATGTTGTACTCGGCCTCGGGCAGCACCTTCTTGAAGATGCCCTTGGACACGCAGTGCGCGATGTCGCGGTAAATCTGAGCGTAGTTGCACCACATGCCCAGGTCGTCCATCGTGCCGCCGACAACCTGGTCCCAGATCAGGCCGTCCTCGGTGGAAGCCTTGACGGAGGTGTGCTCGCCCAGGATCTTCACCATGTAAACGGAGAACGGGAAGTTCGGTACGCAGGTGTTGCCGGTGATCTCGAAGCCGCCGTTCTTCTTGGCGTTCGGCACGCGCATGTCGGAGTAGCAGTGAATCGGGCAGCTGTGGCAGCCGTTCATCTTGATGGTGTACTTCTCGGCCTCGGGACCCTCGTCCTTGGTGGTCTTCATGCAGCGGTAGCCGACGGTGTTGATCTCGCCCGGCTTCGGCTCGCCGGTCTCGATCGGCTCGCCCTCGGCGTCGGCCCAGTACA
>OKRW01003423.1_pt1 | contig 10176 bp, 8 predicted proteins | sample 1601151 | NCBI WGS metagenome assembly OKRW01 (sample SAMEA3541471, study PRJEB24748) | human gut metagenome | biome: human gut; feature: human-associated habitat; material: faeces | place: China | collected 2012 | reverse complement strand
CCGTATACTGGCGGGTGAAGGCCGGAGAGGACAAAAACACATAGTCGTATCCGGCGTCCAGGTCATAATCTGTGTCGTATTCGGTGATGGCCACGCCGAGGCGGTCATAGCACACAGTAAGATATTTGCCCCAAAATGCTTCATCCTTGAGCAGGATGGGGGAGTAGCTGCGGTTTTCTTCTGCATATTTCAGCATGGTCGAAAAGATGAGCAGGCGTTCCTTCGGGAAAAAGGGACGAATGCCGGCGAATTGATCGCGGCTTATGCCGCTTTCCAGAAAACGCCGGCACCCTTCTAGGCTCAACGTTCCGATGTAAGGCTTCTTCTTGGTATAGAGGTTTTGAAAGCGCCGCTCGTGCAGGGGAACGATTTGCTTCACCAGGCTGTCCGCTGTTTCGGGAGAGAAGAGCGCCTTGTCCCGAAAAGCGGCAACGGCAACATCTGTGGGTACCTGCGCAAAGCTGATATCCGTACCGTAGCAAAAGACAGTCCGGTTCAGCTCGCGGCTCAGGCAGGACAGCACAAGGGAGGAATAATCCATCGGCGTTTGCTCAAACACTTTTAAGGGTGTGGGGCGGAAGGGAAGCTCCGCAATAATGCGGTTGAAAAAGGCGCAGATGCCCACCGAGTCTGCATTGGACAGTTCATAGGCAGAGCTGCCATCCCGGATGATGAAAAACTGTTCCTCTGTTTGCGAGCCGAAGCGGGAGCTTAACAGCAGCAGGTTTCCGTTTACCGATGGATACTGTCCGGTTTCGGTCCAGGAGGCGAGCTGGTAAGGCGAATAGCGGGTATCAAACAGAATGGGCGACATGCAGGCGACAAATTCAGCGGCATTCAAACCGCCGACATCGGGCTGAATATAATGATGCATGCGTATATTCCGCCCTTTATCGGCAAAAAGAGGCTGAAGGGCATGGACCACCGAGGGGTAGATGCAGTTTACGCATAGAATGTTGATCTCATCGGCATCAATCAGTGGCGCAAGACGCCGCTGGATCATCGGACCGCCGGAAATGCGGCACGTCTCCAGTGGCTCATCCGGCTGTGCGGAGGATAGAAGACGGTCGATGCTCCGTCGGCTGGCATAGCGTTCCATGCCGATGTTGCTTACCTCCAAAGATTCCCTCAATTCTTTACATTCTTCGTCGGAGAAGGGACCAGATAAGCAAATCCTTTCACATAAACTTGCCCGCCGTGCGCTGCTGAGGCTGTTGTGCAGCGCGCGGCGAAGATCCGAACGAGCACCAATTTGCGCACCAAGCGCGCTGGCTGTCAGTTGATGTTCTTTCAGCAGCTGTCCCACGCACTGTGCAAAATTTTTATAATGAGGCATTCAGAATCTCCTTACCCTTGCTATGATAGGAGGTGACCTTCCCGATTATACCACATTTTCCCTATAAATAGAAAGTTTTTCCTTTGCATTTCATCCCTATGCCTGCTTCGTTTGGAGAAAAGCAGTCCGGAAGGCTTTACCGGAAGGCCGGGAAGTCTCCTTTGCATCTATAGCAAAAAGCGCCATCTTTCACCTGGCGAAGATGGCGCTTCAGTGTGCGCGAAAGAGCCTGACTTCTGTGAGCTTTTGACAGATAAAAAACTTTAGGAAGACTCGGAGCATCGCAGTTCTCCGGGGAAAAACCGAATTCAGCGGCATGCGCGTGGAAGCCTTGCGCAGCAAGGGCTCCCGCTCGTTTCCCCATCCGTGCCACGGGAGCCGAAGGAAAGCGTGTGTCCACAGGATACCTTGGGCCCAAGGGCCCCAGAGCGACCCGCAGGCATGAGCAAATACAAGGGCGGTCTGCCGGCCGCACATAGCCCCTTTACTTGCCGGCTTCTTTGGGTCGCCTTGTGGCATGACCCGAAGAGGCCAATCGAAACGAGCCAAGCGCCCTCTGATGCGGGTCTGTGATTCTCAAAATCTCTCGAGAGAGGTTTTTGACAGCAAGCATTATACTGCCTGTTGCGCCACAGTGCAGAACGGCCTCTCAACCAGCCCTCGAACCCCCCTGAATCAGACGCCTGTTTGGGCGGCGGCTTGCTTTTACGGCTTCTGCAGCGAAAGGGTCACAGAAAGATCCCCGCCGCCCAGTGCCTCTGCCCATCCGGTGAGGTCGTCGATTCTTCCCAGGCGGGTATAGCTCCAGGAATTGGAGCCATAGAACAGGACGATCTGATCTCCCTGATACAGCACAATGTCTCCGGCCTGGGTCGTGGTCTGGGTGTTTTCCGTGGGCAAACGTTGCCCAAGCGGTCCCACCTTTTCAAAGCCGCCGTAGTCGCTCACCTCAATGGTCAACGGGCCGTCTGCAAGCAGCGCTTTGAATGCCTCGGCGCCCGGATTGTCGGCAAGGGTTGCCGCAAAGGTTTGGTCCGAAATCGTGACATAAAACGTATTCTGCTCCATTGCCGGTTCTTCCTCCGCATTCTTTGGCTGTTCGCTTTCATTGACCGTGGATTCATGTTCGCCAGGAGAAACCGCATGCTCCTCCGACGTTTTTGAGACGCTTTGCCCCGCGTGAGCAACACCGGTCTCCTTTGCGGAGACGGCATCTTGCAAAGCGGCGCCGGAATCCCCGGCGGCGCATCCGCACAGGCAAAGCAGCATCAGACCTGCCAGCAGGATAGAGAGCCCCTGTTTCATATCGTCAGTCCTTCCTAATTTTATGTTAAAAACAGCGTTTTCCCCGGCACGAAGATACACAGGCGGATTCCCCGCAACAGCAGAAAGCTTCTGCCAACAATAGGGATGGCTGTCTGCCGCTGCATCAAAAAACCGAGATCAATGTCCATCCAAAGGCGCCGACAACGGCATAGAATCAGTCGGCTACAGAGGCGCCCAACCCCGTCAGAATGCCCATACGCGGCCCATGGGCCAGGGTCCGTTGAACGGTGAGCGTCCCTGCGGCCCCCGCCGGAAGCCCAAACAATGCAAAATTTCTTGAGCAAATCGCTTTCCATGCCGCTTCTCCTGACTTGGCAACGCCGGGCAGACTTCGCGGCATGCCGGTTTACGCACAGCATACATTTCTTTGCTTTGTTGCCTCAAGGCAGGTAATTTCGCACCTGGCGCGTTCATCGTCCCGGATGATGTCGCCCACTGCCGGAACCTCGATATGGCCGGAATACGGATTCTTAATGCTGATGACCGGTGTGAGGATCGTGGCGTGCACATCGCTTTTTTCAAAAGCAAGATCCGCGCCTTCCATTTTGCAGTCTATCAGGCGCAGGCCCTCGCAGTAGCACAGGGGCTGGGTGCCGATGATCGTGCAGTGGTCAAAAGTTACGTTCTCGCAGTACCACGCCAGATACTCTCCCTTGACCACGCTGTTTCGCACCACCACGTTCCTGGCATGCCAGAACGCGTCCTTGGTATCGAAGCGGCAGTTGTCAAAGGTCGCGTTTTCGATGTACTGGAAAGAATATTTTCCCTTGAAGGTTACATCGGTAAAATGCAGGTCGGTGGAACGCATCATGAAATACTCGCTCTGTGCGGTGCAGTGCTCCATCGTGATGCCATGAACCGACCAGCCGAATTCCGGCGAGATGATGTCGCAGTCCCGCATCGTCACCTCGCTGCACTCCCGCAGCGCCTTGATGCCGTGAAGCGCGGTATGGGTTATTTCGATGTGATCGGAATACCACAGCGCCGCCCGGCAAAGCTCCGTCATCCGGCTGTCGCGGATCACCAGTCCATGGTCGTGCCAGAACGGATAGCGCAGGTTGAAATAGCAACGCTCGACCTTGATACCGGCGCCTTCTTTCAAGGCGCTTTCTCCGTCGGCGGGGCCGTCAAACGCGCAATCGACCACCTCGATGTCCTTCATGCCATACAGGGCGCGCTCCTGATCCAATGTCTGCTGCTGAATCCTTTTCATAATGTTCCTCTCCCTTTCTGTACGATGTCCGTCGCAAGCTAGGCTGACACTCTGCCTTTTCCAATCTGATAGACCAGATAATCCAGGCAGTCAATCTGCTTTTCCTCCCGGTGGAGGCGATCCAGTATGACGGCCCGTTGCCTGGAGAGGAGTGTCAGCTGTTCCTTGATGTCCCCCATCCTCCAGCAGGAGAGGTACTCTTCAATCCCGTCCGCTTCAAAGCCGGCGGCTTCCAGGTTCAGGACCAGATCCTGAACGTTCATTTTGCCTTCCATGGTGCTGATTTCACTCTCCGTCCTTGATCATGACAATCTTGTTGCCCCAGCCTTCCAGAACAGGGTTGTTTTCCACTGCGAAGCGAACCAGCAGTTCCCGCTTTTCGGTTGCCTCAACTGCGGCGTTTCCGCGCTCCGGGCTTGCTGGTTCCTGCTGATTCGATCCCTCGCTCTGGACAGATGGGGCATCCGGAGCCGCGGAAGAATCCGCACACGCCGTGAGGAGCATGCAAGAGACAAGGGCCATACTTAAAAGCAGAATCCCAGGTTTTGTCACGACGTTCCCTCTCCTTCTCTGCCAGATCGTTTTCTGAATCCCCCTTCTGACAATGCCAGTATACGCGGAAGCAGGAAACATAGCAAATACTTATATTTAATAGGTTTTAATAGATAAAAGCTATGAATGTTGCTTGCAAGAACGGTCCTCTGGAGACCCGCTGTATCCTTGCCAGTCGAATTACCGGAGGAAATAAGCCATGAAAGGGCGAGAAACCAGACAAAGCGGCCGCTGGACACCGGCGTTTTGATGCCGGCGCCATGCATGCAGCTCTCCTGTCTTTCCGAGCCCATGGGAGGGGAGAATGCGCCCCGCTCCCTTCAGAATCTATGGCGCCTGCAATTAGTTTGGTAAGCCGCGCACGCTTGATCTTTCCGCAAGCCAGGCAGGCAAAAACGGTGAACAGCAAGGCAATCACGCCCCCCGGCAAAACGATGCCGTCCATCGCCGTCTGGGAGCTGAAGTTGCTCATGCCATACATCCGCATCAGCACCGCTACGATCGGGTCCGTGCCCACAGCGCGCAAGGCGGTCCGAGCCCACAAGCGAAACCAGCAAAAACCGCAGGGAAAAGCTGCGCCTCAGGGCGGTGCACGGCAGACCCATGGCGCGATAGATGCTCAGGTCCTGCCGTTCGCTTTGCATAAGCTTTCCGCTGGTGAGCAAGGTAACCACCAGCATGATATCCGGCAACAGGGTCCTTCCTCCAGGGGACGATCTCGCCGGCAGGTTCCACCGGCTGCTCCGCAGGTGTCCGGCCGATCCGCCTTCTCATCCTGCCCGCTTTCATTGAACAACCTCCCTCACTGCTGCGAATGTTCCATTTCCAGTATAAGCAATGATAAAATGCATATCAAATACTTATTCATAATGCTTTTTCATAGTTGATAGATATGGAATTTTGCGCTATACTGGAACCGAGAACAAGGCGGGAGGTCGGCCATGGAACTTCGAATTCTACAGTATTTTCTGGCTGTCGCCAGGGAGCAGAGCATCTCAGCGGCGGCGGAGTCGCTGCATCTTTCCCAGCCCACCCTTTCCATCCAGCTCAAGGCGCTGGAAGAGGAATTGGGCAAGCAGCTGCTGATTCGGGGAACGAAGGGGTCCCGCAAGGTGCTGCTCACCGACGAGGGAATGATCCTTCGCAAGCGGGCGGAGGAAATTCTCACGCTGGTGCAGAAGGCCAAAAGCGAGGTACAGATGACGGATGCCTCCATTGCGGGCGACGTTTACATCGGCGCGGGCGAGACGGATATCATCCGGTATTTTGCCCGCGCGGCAAAGCGCATGAAAAAAAGCTGCCCCGACATTCGCTATCACATTTCCAGCGGAAATGCGCAGTTTGTGACGGAGCAGCTGGATAAGGGACTCATTGATTTCGGACTGATGTACGGGCCGGTTGATCGAACCAAGTATGAGGCATTGACGCTTCCCATCGGGGACCGTTTCGGCGTTTTGATGCGGCGGGATGACCCGCTCGCGCAAAAGGAATGGATCTCGCCGGAGGAACTGCGGGACAAGCCGCTGATCCTTTCCGCTCAGGACCGCAGCGAGGGATGGACGGTTTCATCGCAGATTCGTCAGGACGTATCCCATCTGAACGTGGCCGCTACCTACAACCTGATCTTCAATGCCTCCCTGATGGTCGAAGAGGGGCTCGGCTATGCGGTTTGCCTGGACAAGCTCATCAATACAAGCGGAGACAGCCAGCTGTGCTTTCTTCCCCTGCGCCCGGAAATTGTCATCACTCCCTCCATCGTATGGAAACGCTATCAGGTGTTCTCCAAGGCATCGGAACGGTTCCTTCAGGAACTGACTTCCGTCATGGATTTGCCGCAAAAATGATCCGCACCGTGCAGGCGGGAGGGGATCATCCCGGTGATGGCATGCGCGCGTTTTGCAAATGGAGGGGGAGAACAGATCCGGGGCTGGGTCCTTACTCCCCGCCGAATACCTCTTCTTCCAGAGCGGTGAGTTTCTCAGAAAGGAACGTGTCCAGCGCTGCATACAAGTCAGTATCATTCACAGCGGGGAGGCCCATCTGCCGGCAATACTCCGAGTAGGATATATCGGGAATAGGCGTCTGCACGAGCTTGTTGTACTTGGTCACTGCATCCCCGCCGGTTTGCTGTTCGTACCACAGGGAAAGGGAATTGATTGAACCAAGAATATAGTTGAAGTCATAGAAGGGAAGCTGGAACAAAGTCGTTGAGGTGATCCACTGGGAGCCCAGTATCATCTGATATTCGGGTGAATAACCGGCGTCGTATCCCAGGGCCTGGCTGCTCTCCAGATAGAGGCGCGCAATGTCTCTTGGCTCAAACGCATCCGGGTTTGTGTAAACTTCAATGCTGATCATTGCATTCAGCATGCTGGAATACAGCACATTCAGCGAGGTGATCAGGTAGCGCAACGTCAGATAGGCGCCATAGGTATCCCCGGTCCGCTCCCGGAAAAACGCCTCCATGCAGTCCGCGAGCAGAAGGGTGCCGGCAATGGAGTGCGTTTCGTTAATCGGATAGTTGACCACTACCAGTTCGTTTTCATAGGTGTCGTGCAGGTAGTGGCCAAACTCGTGCAGCGCAATGCTGCAGAAGCTCAAATCATTGAAGGATCGGATCTCCACCTCAAAGGTTCCATATCTGAAGCTGGTGCTGCCGCCTGAGAGGAGCGGCGTTGTTGTTTCCAGATGCAAGTTATCCGAATTGATCAGCGATTCCAGAAGCGGCTGATAGTCGGGACAGAGCTCGCCATATAGGGCGGCGGCCTCCTTCAGGAAATCATCCTCATCCAGAAATTTCTGATTGTCAGGTTCGGTTGCCAGATAGGCCAGCCAGGCTAGGGGTTGCCACGATTTGCTGAAGCTTTCCACCACCGTGTCCGTTAAGGCCACAACATCAACATCAATGCCATATCTTTCCTCAAGTGCATAACTCATGTAATTGTCATAGCCCCAGAGAACGGCCAGCTGATTGAGCAAACGCACCTCCTGAAGGTACAGCTCTGCGATTTTATCACTATGCGCCAGGGAGGCCTCCATCAGCTTATCAAAAAAAGGATAGTAATCGTCGGTCTGCTTGAGATGTTCGTTGGCGTATTGAGTGCCATTCGAGACATGATAGGTTTCACCATCGTAGACAAACGTTTGATCCTGCTGCTGCAGCTCCGCGATTTGCGCTACCAGCGCATCCACCTGTTCCTGGAGGGCCTGCTCGGATGTGCCATGCGCGAAGCCGGGAAGCAGCGCAAGGACAGCCGCCAGAAGAAGGGAAAGAATTCGGTGCGTTCTCATCGAAAACCGCCTTTCTGAAGCACGGGAGAAGATCAAAAGCGTACTGACCTAAGAATTGTACAACATTTCAAGAAAAATGTCATGGCTCTTGTTTGCCGGGCTGCCCGATGGTTCCGAATACCATCTGGCTCAACGACGCATATCAGGGGGCGAAGCACACCGGGGAGAACGTGTGAAGGAGGCAAAACCCATCCCGCCGCCGGCCGGATCACGGCTTATGCGCAAAACAAAAGGGGAGCTGCAACCCCGCTTTACGCGGATTGCAGCTCCCCGGGTATCTTCTGTCGTCAGGAAGCCTTATTCGGCATCAGCCGCAACGGCATTGGCCGCCGTCCTGCCGGAAACGAAGATTTCAACAATCGCGTTGCCGCCCAGACGGTTGCCGCCATGGATGCCGCCGGTCACCTCGCCCGCAGCGTACAGGCCGGGGATGATGTTTCCTTCGGTATCCAGCACGTGGCGCTCGGTATCCACCTCAACACCGCCCATGGTATGATGCGTGGAGGGGGCCATCAGACGGATGCGCAGCGTGGTGTTTTCCAGATCGTAGGTATCCACGTTGTAGCTGCCGTCTTCGTTCTTTTCCACATCGCCGATGGTGCGGGAAGCGATCGACTTGCCCACATCCTCAAACTCGCCCTGGCCCATCACAGCCATGTCGTAGTTGCGGATGGTCTCCAGCACAACGTCGGGATCAGCGGACACGCCGATCTGAGCGAACAGATCGCCCAGCTCGGTCGCCTTGCGGGTATAATAGCGGCCCTCATAGTCGCCTTCGGCAAGCTGGATGGGACCGGGGATCAGCTCGGCGGCATTGTAGATTTCAATGAACACGCCCTTGGTGCCGTTGACTTCCATGCCGTTTTTGAACTCGGCCAGGGACAGCACGTCGCGTTCAGAGCCCTCATCCACAAAGCGCTTGCCCGTGGTGGGATTGATATACACGGCATAGTTACCGCCGCCGAAAGCCAGGTTTCCGTTATCCACCCAGGAAATCGGCATCAGCTGGGTGAAGCCCATGCCCGTGGTAGCCGCGCCCACTTCGACAGCCATATCAATGCCGCTGCCGGTGAGGGAGGAGCGGTTGGTGGTCTTGGTGGCCTCGGTCAGGTATTCGCTGGACCAGTAGACGTTGGTGTCGAGCACCATGTCGATGTTGGCAGCATAGCCGCCGGTCGCAAGAATCACGCCTTTGTTGGCATAGGCGGTGACAGGCGTGCCGTCATAGCGGGTTGCCTTCACGCCGATCACGCGGCCGGTGTCGTCGGTAATGAGGCTTTCGGCCGTGGTGCGCAGCATGATTTCATTGGCTTCGTTCGCGGAGAGGAACTCGTTCATGGGAGCCACGAAATAGGTGCCCCAGCGCCCGGCGTAGCTTTCGGTCTCGCCGTCGCCGTCGGTATCGACGTCAGCGCCGATGAACTCGTTTTCACGATACCAAAGCGCACCGATCAGGGTGGGCTGGGTATCCTCCACGAAGGTGGAGCCCATTTCCTCCAGCCAGGGCTTGAGCTCCTGACCGTCCTGGATGAACTGGGTGACCAGGTCGATATCGCCATAGATCCATTCGCTGCCGTCCGCGCTCTGGCGCAGGCCGCCGTAATAGGTCTGGAAGATATGCAGGTTCAGCGTGGAGAAGAGCGTGAGCTGGTTTTCCGGAACGCCCGCGTCCAGCTGCGGCTGCGCCCAGTCCAGATAGGCCTGAATCTCGCTTTTCAGCTCCTTGAGGACGGGCAGGTAATCGGCATGAACGCCATGCTTGGAAAGCTCCTTCATGTCGCCGGCCACATACTCATGATCCTTGTAGTAATCCGCATCGAATTCTTCTTCGTTCCAGTCCAGGATGACCTTCAGCTCGTCGATGCAGCCCTGGACGGACTTGACCTTGTTGTAGGTGTTGCCGTCAAAGCCCACGCCGGTGGTCGCGTCGGGATCTTCGGGGTCCCACACCAGGTAGGGCATCACGCTCTGATACTGGCCGCCGGAGACCAGCGTGTTGCCGCCGACCTCGGCATTGGTTTCAATGACCAGCACGGTGTCGCCGTTCTGCGCAGCCTGAGCGGCCGCGGCGATGCCGGCGCCGCCAGCACCCACGACAACCACATCATAGGTTCCCTCGATGGGGTCCTGCGCTTCATAGGAGAAGGGCTTGGCCCCCGCCTGCAGCGCCGCCACATCGCAGCCGGCCTGCTCCGCTGCCGCGTTGACGGCATTAAAGACCGCACGGCTGGTAAACGTTGCGCCGGAGACGCTGTCCACACCGGTGGAGGTGTATTCGATGATCTGGGGGAACAGAATGTCGTAGGCAACATCGCCCACATGCTCTGTCTCCGCAGAGGAGACGACCTCGATCGACTCGATGGCGTCCTCCGTGCCGTTGAGCGCGGGAGCGAAACCGCCCTCGTCGCCTACGGCCGTCGAGAGGTTGCGGTTGTGGAGCACCTTCTTGAGGTTGTGG
>OKRW01003417.1_pt1 | contig 10196 bp, 5 predicted proteins | sample 1601151 | NCBI WGS metagenome assembly OKRW01 (sample SAMEA3541471, study PRJEB24748) | human gut metagenome | biome: human gut; feature: human-associated habitat; material: faeces | place: China | collected 2012 | reverse complement strand
AGTGGGGCCTCAAGAGCCTGATTCAGCAGTACAGCAACTATGTGCGCTACCCGATCCAGATGATGGTGTCCAAGAGCCGCCAGAAGCCCAAGCCCGAGGATGCTGGCGATGACTACACGCCCGAGTACGAGGACTACCAGGAGCTCGAGACCGTCAACTCAATGACGCCGATCTGGAAGAAGCACAGCTCCGATGTCGAGCAGAAGGACTATGACGAGTTCTACAAGTCCACGTTCCACGACTTTGACGATCCAGCGCGCACCATCAGCTTCCATGCCGAGGGCACGCTCGAGTACGATGCTCTGCTGTTTGTGCCGGGCCGCGCTCCGTTCGATCTGTACAGCAAGGACTACGAGAAGGGTCTGGCGCTTTACAGCTCCAACGTCCTGATCATGGAGAAGTGCGACGACCTGCTGCCCGACTACTACAACTTTGTCCGCGGCGTCGTGGATTCCGCCGACGTGTCGCTCAACATCTCGCGCGAGACGCTGCAGCAGAACCGTCAGCTCAAGGCCATCGCCAAGCGTGTGGAAAAGAAGATAACCGCCGACCTTGAGGATATGCGCGACAACGACCGCGACGCCTACGAGAAGTTCTTCGAAAACTTTGGCCGCGGCCTTAAGTACGGCATCTACTCGAGCTATGGCATGAAGGCCGATGAGCTCGCCGACCTGCTGCTGTTCTGGTCTGCCAAGGAGCAGAAGATGATTACCCTGGCCGAGTATGCCAAGGGTATGCCCGAGGACCAGAAGGCCATCTACTACGCCGCCGGCGATTCGCGTGAGCGCTTGGCCAAGATGCCCGTGGTAAAGGGCGTGCTCGACCGCGGCTATGACGTGCTGTTGCTGACGCAGGATGTGGATGAGTTCACGTTCCAGGCTATGCGTGAGTACGTTGCCGCCGATATGCCTAAGATCTACGAGGACGACGCCGCCCGCGAGGCTGCCGAGAAGGCCGTTGCCGACGGTGCCGAGCCCGAGGTCGAGGATCGTCACCTGGAGCTCAAGAACGTCGCGACTGGCGATCTTGATCTGGCGACCGAGGACGAGAAGAAGGAGGCCGAGGACGCCACCAAGGAGAACGAGGACCTCTTTAGCGCTATGAAGGAGGCACTCGGTGACAAGGTCGAGAAAGTTGCCGTTTCCGCGCGCCTGACCGATGCCCCCGCTTGCATCACCACCGAGGGCCCGCTTTCGCTCGAGATGGAGAAGGTGCTCCAGAAGGGACCCGAGGGCGCGCCCGACGGCATGCCCAAGAGCCAGCGCGTGCTCGAGCTCAACGCCAAGCACCCGGTCTTTGACAAGCTTGTCGCTGCCCAGAAGGCAGGCGACGCCGACAAGATCAAGCGGTACTCCGGCCTGCTCTATGACCAGGCCCTGCTGGTCGAGGGTATTCTGCCCGAGGACCCCGTGGCCTTCGCGGCATCTGTTTGCAACTTGATGTAGTTCGGGGATACGGCACCGTAACTAGATTAGAACGAGAGTGGATAATCTCCCACTTTTGGCTCGAATGCGGGCTTGAAGTGGGAGATTTTCCACTCTCGTTTTCCTCCGTCCCCAAGGGATCAATTATTTGTCGGGGTTGTGGTTTTGTGACCTGCTGAAATTAAAGATACTGTACAACTGTACGTTAATTTGTCTTCGTAGTATATTGCTACCCGCAAAACTCAACACCATTGTGCTTTGAGACGTTAAAGCGCCTACTACAATGGTTGTCGATAGTACGATTCGATTTAACGACAGGATGGATGGTCCAAGCGTGAGTCTCGGCAGCAAACTATCCAATGCAAAGGTGTCCTTTGCGATATTTAAGCGCGACATTAAGCGACTGCTTGTGAACCCCGTCGCCCTGGTGGTTACCCTAGGCGTGTGCGTTATTCCCTCGCTGTATGCCTGGTATAACATCGTGGCAAACTGGGATCCGTATGGAAACACCCAAGGCATCAAGATTGCTATCGCCAACAACGATCGAGGCACCCAAAACGACTTGGTGGGTGAGCTCAACGCTGGCGACAAAGTGGTCGACCAGCTCAAGGAGAATCATCAGTTGGGCTGGACGTTCGTCGACTCGACGGCCGATGCCAAGGAGGGCGTCGAGAGCGGCGAGTACTATGCCGCTATCGTGATTCCCAAGAACTTCTCGGATAACCTGGTTTCGATGCTCGACGGCAACTACCATCAGCCCAAGCTCACGTACTACGTCAATGAGAAGAAGAGCGCCATTGCGCCCAAGGTTACCGATACCGGTGCAAACACCATCGAGGAGCAGATCAACTCGGAATTTGTCTCTACGGTAGGCAAGACTGTTGCCGGTATCGCCAAGGATGCCGGTGTCGATTTAAAGGACAAGGCAACCCAGACTCAGGACTCGCTGGCAAGTTCGGTGTCCGAGGCGTCCGACACCTTGGGCGAGGTGCGCGATTCGATTGGCGATATGAATGCCGCCATCGATAAGACGAGTGGCGCTATCGCCTCGGCTGATGCGGCACTTGCCGGCTTGCAAGGCCAGGCACCGTCGCTGACGCAGGCGATCTCCCAGGGCAACGACCTGCTGAGCGAAGCTCGCTCCACGGCGGGCAACTCCATCACCTCGCTCTCCAAGGCGCTCTCGGAAGGCAGCCTTGCGCTCACCAAGACGTCGGCCTCTGCGAACGCTGCCATCGGCAAGCTGACGGGCGCGGTCACATCTACGACCACCCGTATCGACAACTCGCTCGAGTCTCTTCAAGCGACGATCGACCACAATAAGGCCGTTATCGGGCACTTGGAGATTCTCGCCAATGACACGTCGACAGGTTCCGAGGAAATTGACGCGCGCATTGTATCGACCATCGATTTGCTTCGAGAGCAGAATGAAAAGCTTCAGAGCATCAAGGACGGTCTGTCCGCGCAGTCGAGCGCCATGGCGAATGACGCAGCGGCTGTTTCGGGTGCCAGTGACGCTATCAATAACGCAATTCATACCGGTGCGACCAACCTTGGCCAAGCCCAGACGGACTTGGGCCAAAACGCGCTGCCGAAGGCCTCGAGCGCGCTCGACTCTTTTGCTGCCGTTTCGGGCGACCTGACCGGTATCGTCTCGGGTATGACACCTACACTTGCAAATGCGCGCGGCACGTTGGCGCAGCTTAGCGCTACGCTCGGCCAGGCCAAGACCACGCTGTCCCAGACCGATTCCTCGCTTGCCAAGGTCCAGGACAAGCTTGCAACCGCCGCCAATGACATCGCGGCGCTGCAGACCTCCGAGTCCATGGGCGAGCTGGCCGATCTGATGGGCGTCGATGTCAATGACGTGGCAGATTTCATGGCGTCTCCGGTTGAGTTGACGTCCAAGTCAATCTATCCGGTCAAGAGCTTTGGCTCGGGCATCGCTCCCTTCTACACCAATCTGGCGCTTTGGGTGGGCGGCTATGTGCTCATCGCCATTTACAAGCTCGAGGTCGACCGTGAAGGTGTTGGCAGCTTTACGGCGCGCCAAGGCTACTTTGGCCGCTGGTTGCTCATGGTGATCCTGGGCGCATTGCAGGCCATCATCGTTACGGTGGGTGATCTGGTTATTGGCGTACAGTGCGTCAACCCGTTGCTGTTCGTGCTGGGCGGCATCGCCATCTCGTTCACCTACGTCAATATCATCTATGCGCTGTCCACCACGTTTAAGCATATCGGCAAGGCTATCGGCGTCATTCTCGTCATCGTGCAGATCCCGGGTTCGTCGGGCATGTACCCCATCGAGATGATGCCCGGCTTCTTCCAGTGGCTGCACCCGCTGCTGCCCTTTACCTACGGCATCAATCTGCTGCGCGAGACGGTCGGCGGCATGTATTCGTTCAACTACCTGTTTAACCTGTGCATTCTGGGCGTGTTCTTGATCGTGGCGCTCTTTATCGGCCTGCAGCTGCGTCCGCTGCTGCTCAACCTTAACCTGCTCTTTGATAAACAGCTCTCCACGACCGGTATGATGATTTGCGAGTCCAACGACCTGCCGCGCCAGCGCTACTCGCTGCGCACGGCCATGCGCGTCATGCTCGATTCCGATTCGTACCGTCGCGAACTGCTCGATCATGCGGTCGCCTTTGAACATCGCTACCCGTACTACATCAAGGGCGGTTTTGCCGCCGTGGTGGGCGTTCAGGTCCTGCTCTTTGTCCTGTCGACGGTTCTCGATATCGACAATAACGGCAAGATCATCCTGCTTGTCATTTGGATCATCTCGGTTATTGCCATCTGCGGCTGGCTTATCAATATCGAATATATCCGAGCGAGCCTCAATACCCAGATGCGCATCTCGGCGCTTTCGGATGAGGACCTGCGTCGCGAGATGCGCGAACACACGGCCGCCATTCCTGCCGCCCGCCACATGTTTGGCCTCAACGCCAGCGAGCGTGGTGCCAAGGGCGGCGATCAGTCCACGGGCCGCTTGCCGCATATCGGCTCGCACCATAAATCTCAGGGCAGCGACAGCACAGCCACAAATGATGGAGATACCACCGCGCTTGGCAAGCACTCCAAAGGAGGTGAGGCATAAATGAAGAACATCCTGCATCTGTTTAAGCGCGATGTCCAAAACGTGTCTCGCTCCGTGATCGGCTTGGTTGTCGTGATGGGCCTCATTATCGTACCGTGTCTGTACGCGTGGTTTAACATCGCCGGCAGCTGGGATCCGTACGGCAACACCGGCAATCTTAAGATCGCCGTGGTCAACACCGATGAGGGTTACGAGAGCGATTTGATCCCCGTCGAGGTTAACGTGGGCGAAAACGTGACCGCCACCCTACGCGGCAACGAGAGCTTCGATTGGGTTGTGCTCAACAATCGCGAAAAGGCTATCGAGGGCGTTAAGTCGGGCGCGTACTATGCTGCCGTCGTTATCCCCAAAACGTTTAGCGCTGACATGATGACGCTTTTCTCGACCGACGTGAAGCATGCCGATATCGAGTTCTACGAGAATCAGAAGGCCAACGCCATTGCGCAGATCGTGACCGAGAAGGGTTCGAGCGCCGTCCAGAGCCAGGTTAACAAAACTTTTACCGAGACCATTACGACGATCGGTCTTAAGACGGTGTCCAGCCTGCTCGATTACATGAGCACCGACCAGGTGGGTAACTTTATCGCCAACCTGTCCTCGACGCTCGGCGATTCGATTGAGGACCTGCGAGACGTTCGGGCAAATGCTTCGTCGCTGGCGGGCATTTTGAGCTCCACGTCCGATTCGCTGACGTCGGCGAGCGGCATGCTCAAGCAGACGGGCACGGTCGATGAGTCAACGAAGCAGCTGATGGAGCATGTCAAGAGCGGTATTAGCGATTCCAAGGAAGCGCTGAAGGACGCCAACGACGCCATCAATGCCGCGATTGACGGAAGCGCGGGCTCGTTTGACAACGTGTCCGCCGAGCTTGCGAAGGCATTTGATGCCGCGAATCAACATGTCGACCTTACAGTGTCCCAGCTCAACGATGCCGCGGCGGCGCTCAACACGCATGCCGACGATATCGACGCCACGGCCGACCAGCTCCGCAGCTTTGCCGATCAGGTGACTGACGAAAAACTCCAGGACAGCCTCAAGTCTGTGGCAACATCGCTGAGCAGGATTGCTGTGGAGTATCGCAACAACGCCAAGGACTTGACGGCCACCGCGAAGTCTCTCTCTGACAGCATGGCAGAGGTTAATAAGTCGCGTGCCGAGGTCGATCAGGCAATCGCGGATGCCAAGGCTGGTATCTCGGGCGCCAAGACTGACTACGACTCTACGTTTTCGGCCAAGGCAAAGGAGCTCAAGAAGACCATCTCGGGCGTTTTGGATTCGCTGAACGGTATTTCGAACGATCTGGATAGTGCTGTTGCTGGCCTGACCGACGCATCCGGTTCGCTGGCAAAGGGCCTCTCCAAGGCTGCAAAGCTGGTTAACAAGGCTTCTGATCAGCTGGGCGAGGCGTCGGACAAGATCAGCGCGTTTAAGGACGAGCTCGACGGCGCCTTGATGTCGGATGACCTCGCTACGATCAAGACGATGATCGGCAATGATCCCGAGGGTCTGGCTGTGTCGCTTTCCGGCCCCGTCGCGCTCGACCGCAAGCCGGTCTATCCGATTCGTAACTACGGTTCGGCCATGGCACCGTTCTACACAATTCTGTCGCTCTGGGTCGGCTCGATCGTGCTGGCGGCCATGATGAAGGTCTCGGTTGACGATGAGCTCATCAACGAGCTCATCCCCGTGCGCCTGCACGAGATCTACCTGGGCCGCTACCTGTTCTTTGGCGGTCTGGCCCTGCTGCAGGCAACGCTCGTGTGCGCGGGCGACATCCTGTTCTTTGGCATCCAGTGCGACGACCCGCTGCAGTTTGTGCTGGCGGGCTGGGTCGCGAGTCTCGTGTTCTCCAATATCGTCTACACGCTTACGGTTTCGTTTGGCGATATCGGCAAGGCGCTCGCCGTCGTGCTGTTGGTCATGCAGGTCGGCGGTTCGGGCGGCACGTTCCCCATCGAGATGACCGGTCCCGTGTTCCAGGCGATCTATCCGTTCCTGCCGTTTACTCATGGCATCAACGCCATGCATGCCGCTATGGCCGGCGCCTACCACATGGAGTACTGGATTGAGCTGGGCATTCTGGCGAGCTATCTGATCCCGTCGCTGGCCCTGGGCGTCGTCTTCCGCCGCCCGGTCATCAAAGCCAACGACTGGATCATCGAAAAACTGGAGTCAACCAAATTGATTTAGTTCAGCAACGTAAACGCCGTCGGAACATCGAGATCTTCCAACCCGATGCTTTAGCGTAGTGAATTGCACGGGCTGCTTGGTTGTTGCTACAGTAGCGGGGCGTGCCGGGGGTCCGGTGCGCCCTGCTTTTATTTGACCATGAGGCGGCACGCAGCCATGCGCGTGCGGACACCACGCCCAGATTGAGCGCGAGGATGCCCTATGGCCCAGCATGCCACTGACAATATCGAAATGATGCCCGATAGCCCTGTTGCTCGCGAGGACCTGGGCGCGGGCGGCACCTCCCGCGGCGCCGGCGCTCGCTCGCCGCTGTTCTGGAAAGTCCTGCTGCTTTCGGTGGCAGTCGTCTGGGGCTACTCCTTTACGACCATGAAGGACGCGCTCGACACCATTCCGGTGTTCGAACTGCTCTACGTGCGCTTTCTGCCTGCGGCGTTGGTCATGTTTTTCATCTTCCACAAGCGCATCATCGCGCACCTCAACGCCCGCAACCTTATCGTCGGACTTGGCATGGGCGCACTTATGTGGGCCGCCTACGCCCTGCAGACAGTCGGTCTGGCGCACACCACGGCGGGCAAGAATGCTTTTTTGACGGGCACGTATTGCATCGTTGTGCCGTTCGCGAGCTATTTTCTGAGCGGCGAAAAACTCACCCGCTATAACCTGGGCGCGGCGCTGCTGTGCTTGGCGGGCATTGGCTTGGTGGCGCTCGATAGCGTTGAATTCAACATCGGTGATGTCATTACGCTGGCGGGTGCGGTCTTTTTCGCCATCCAGATGGCGGTGACTGCCAAGTACGGTCGCAAAATGGACATCAACGTCATCACGTTTTGGATGTTTGTGGGCAACGGCGTGCTGAGCCTGGCAACGTCGCTGCTATTCGAGACCCAAGCGCCTCTGTCCGTGTGGACGCCGAGCTTTATCAGCGCGATGGCGTTTCTCTCGGTTGGTTGCACATGCGCGGCTCTGCTCATCCAAAACGTCGGCCTGGCGCATGTCTCGGCCTCGACGGGCTCACTGCTCCTTTCGATGGAGTCGCCTTCGGGCGTGCTGTTCTCGGTGCTGCTGATGGGGGAGGCGCTCACCTCGCGCCTGCTCGCCGGCTTTGCGCTCATCTTCCTATCGATCATTTTGAGCGAGACGCATTTCGACTTCTTGCGCCGAAAATCTCGCCCGCAATTGTAAACAACTTGTTGCGCCGCCCTTCTAGGGCGGCATTTTTTATGTCATGCCCTTACAGTTGTGCCTTGCACTTTACGCTATCAAAGTGCGTGCTGCAAAAACGTTACTGGAGGGCTTCTATGGCATCAGCTCTGTCCGATTTTCAACCGCAACCAGCGCCCCAGGCCACCGCGGCGGCGCAGGCCGCTATCGGTGACGGTCTTGTCGCAGAAGCTCAGGCTTTTGCAGACGAGCTCGCTGCATGGCGACACGATCTACACCAGATGCCCGAGCTGGGTAATAACCTCCCGCAGACCTCTGCGTATATCCAAGCGCGCCTGACCGAGATGGGCATCCCGTTTGCCACGCTCGTCGATGGTTCCTGCGTTGTGGGCCTTGTCGGCGCCGCCGCGGCTCAGGGCAATGGCGTCTGCATGGACGAGCAGGCCGGTACGGTCGTTATGCTGCGTGGCGATATGGATGCCCTTCCCGTTGCCGAGGAATCGGGCGAGCCCTTTGCATCCACCAATGGCTGCATGCATGCTTGCGGTCACGATATGCACGCGACGGCCCTGCTCGGTGCGGCGCGCCTGCTCAAGGCCCGCGAGGCCGAGCTTGTGGAGGCCAACGCCACGGTGAAGTTGCTGTTCCAGCCGGGCGAGGAGACCTTCGAGGGAGCACGCGCCGCCATCGCCGACGGCTTGCTCGAGAACCCGCGCCCTCAGGCGGCCTTTGCCATGCATGTTAACAGCCAATCGCCGCTCGGCCTGGTGCTCTATGGAAGCCCGGCGCTTTCGGGCGTGTACGGTTTTCGCATCACGCTGCAGGGCAAGGGCGGCCATGGCTCGAGCCCCGAGATTTGCATCGACCCCATCACGGCGGGCGTGCATGTGCACCTGGCGCTCCAGGAGCTCATCGCTCGCGAGGTGCCGGCGGCCAATGAAGTCGCACTTACCGTTGGCAAGTTTGCTGGCGGCTTGGCGGCCAACGTCATCCCCGACACCTGCGTGCTCGAGGGAACGCTGCGCGGCTTCGATGTTGAGCTCATGGCTCACCTAAAGACCCGCATCGCGGAGGTCGTTAACGGCGTTGCCGCAACATATCGTACGCCGGCGACCATCGAGACGCTTTCGGATGTTCCGCCGCTTGTACTCGATGACGACATGACCCAGGCTTCGCTTGGCTATGTGGGTGCGACGCTGCCCAAGGCCGCCTTCTTGCCGCTGTTCCATGCCATGGCGAGTGAGGACTTCGCGCTTATCTCGAGCGAGATTCCGAGTGCGTACTTTACCGTGGGCGCGGCCGTAACCGACACGGACGAACACTTTGCCCAGCACCATCCCAAGGCACGTTTTAACGATGCCGAGCTGCCGCTCGGTGCCGCGGCCTATACCGCCGTCGCTTTGGGCTATATCGCCGACCACCGGTAGCACCCAACCTTGCCTTTCAAGCCTGCGGGCATGGCCGTAAGGCCTATGCCCTTGTCTTTCAAGGCAATCTTGGGCACTACCGGCGCCCGGCGCAGGCTATTCGTTTGTCTAAAAGGAGCAGTATGCCCCAGCAGCGTAAGTTCTTCCCCGGCTGGCTCGTGGTGGCCTCCGGCTTCGTGATCATGGCCACGTGTTACACGATTTTCGTCAACTGCATGAGCCTGTTCCAGCCGCTGATCGTCAGCAACCTGGGTATTTCCCTTGCGCAGTACAACGTCTCCAATGCCATCTCCACCGTGGTGAGTGTCGTGGGTTCGCTCGTTATCGGTCATGTTGCCGATAAGGTGAGTGGCCGCGTATTGGGCTCGCTTACCGTTATCGCTACCTCGGCGGTGCTTGCCGGCATGAGCTTTGTCGGTGAGCTGTGGCAGGTCTACGTGCTCTTTGCCGTCTCGGGCTCCTTTGCGAGCACCTGGATCGTGTGCTTGGCGTGCTCCGTGGTCATGCTCGTGTTCCTGCTGGTATCCGAGCCCATCGCCGCCAAGCTGCGCGCGAGCGTGGCGGGGGAGTAGGCGTCCGTCGCTCTTTTCTGTTCGTCCCGTTCTGTCCGTGGCCGCCTTGGAAGCCGAATGGATGCTCGTACCATCATTCGGTTTCCAAGGCGGCCACGGGCCTACGAAATGATCCCTATTCCTCCGTCCCCAAGGGATCACGTGATCCGAAGGGGACGGAGGAAAAGGGATCACAAACAGCGGCGGCGCGTCTGGCCGAACGAGTCCCCATACCCTCGTTCGGTCAGGCGCGCCGCCGCGTTGCTGCTTTGTGCCGTATAATGTCCACTACCTATGACGCGATACAAAAGAAAGGTGTTTGCCCATGCAGGCACAGAAG
>OKRW01003416.1_pt1 | contig 10199 bp, 14 predicted proteins | sample 1601151 | NCBI WGS metagenome assembly OKRW01 (sample SAMEA3541471, study PRJEB24748) | human gut metagenome | biome: human gut; feature: human-associated habitat; material: faeces | place: China | collected 2012 | reverse complement strand
CGAACAGGAAGTCCTGCTCCGCAAAATGGAGGCATTCTGTCAGCAGCAGACCGGCATGAGTCTGCACGATTACACCCAGCAACTTCGAGACAGTGAATCGCTGACTCCTGAGATGCAGATGTAACCGCCGGTTTTGAATTTAGAAAATGGAGTTGGTGAAATATGATAATACATGCTGTACTCGGCAATCCAAACCACCCGGAATACGGTGTTGCAACAATTCCGTTCCCCATCCCACATGACCAGTACGCACACTGCATGGAGCTGCTGGAGGCATTGGAAATTGGTGATGCAGTCAAATCAGACTGCCAAGTGCAAGAGATCAATAGTTTTTACTCCGTGCTCAAGCGCACAGAGATGCTAACCGTCAATGTGGAGGAACTGAACTATCTTGCCAAACGGCTGGACGGTTTCGACATGGGAGAAGCTACTCAGTTTCAAGCAATGGCACACAAGCTGGAGCTTTTGGAACTGAAGGATCTTATTAATCTGACCTTCTGTTGTCAGCAGACCACAGTCATTACGGATTTTTCTGACCTCGCCGCTGTTGGCCGTGACCACTATATGAACCTGCACGGCGGCTGTGCAACTGTTACCGAGTTGGAGGCACTGGATGGTGAGGAAACGGCAAGACAGCTCATTGCGAGCGTCGGCGGCACGGTCACACCATATGGCGTGGTCTATGACAATGGCATGCGGTTAGAGCAGGTCTATGACGGGCAGTTCTTTCCTTGCTACTACTATGAGCCGCATGCCACTATGGTCGCGGTGACTCCCAAATCTGAGCCGGAGAATACCGAGCACATCACATGGCTATATCTCCCGATGGCGCAGGAGGAAATTGACCGTGTTCTCCAGCGGTCGGGAATCGCGGATTCTGCGGATGCTCGGCTTCGGTTGGAACACAGTCAACTGCCAGATGAAGTGAACGCGCTGCTGGATATGGAGCATGAAAGCCTTGCGGATCTCAACGCACTGGCGCAGGCAACAAATAATTTCTCCACGGATGATATCAAGAAGCTGGGCGCTGCGGTAACTCTGGCAAAGCCTCAGAATGCAGAACAGGTCAAGAATCTTGCGGAGAATCTCGACCTGTTTGACTTTGCTCCCGACGCACATTCCCCAGCAGAGTATGGAAAATATATGATCCAGCAGTCCGGTCATTACGAGTTCGACGAGAATTTAGATGAATTCTATGACTACGAGGGCTACGCTCAGCAGCGCTTAAACGACGAGGACGGGATGTTTACCGACCGGGGTTATATCGCATATAAGGGATATTTCAGCCTTGAGGAAATTATGGAGGGCGGTCAAGGTGGCAGCATGGAGATGGGAGGCATGGTATGATCATTCACGATTTCATCTGTTGGCACGGCGACGGCAAGTGCCTGAGAACTGAAATGAGGGAGGTGCAAAAATGATCATTCAAGCAGAGCTGAGACGAAAGCAGTCCGAATACGAAGGCGAGGCCTGTGTCATTGACAAGGTCATTGAGTTACCTGCCCCACGTTTTGAGCAGTTCAGCCATGCGCTGCTGGCGGATTATGACTTTATCGCAGAGAACAAAAACGCAATCCAGCACAATGATAACGCCAGACACTGTCTGCTCATCCTCGATACTGACGGAACAGGCGGTTTTCTCGTAGACCCGCAGGGCTACGACTATGCCAGATACAGTGCCTTTGTTCCGAATGTCCGCAGTCTGCTGACACCGGATGTGGAAATTGACCGGAGCCATCTGTCCGGGCAAGTGCCTTGGCGGGACGAGAGTCGGGATGAAATGCTTCGCATGACATTGCACGTCGATGGGAAGCCGGACTACACCCTCGTCCTCCCCGCTGACGAGGAATACCTCGATGCTGTGAAGGCTTACCTTGATATTGATGTCTTCGCGGACGCGATGATCGAAGATATTTACTTCAAAGCACCTTACATTGGTGAGCTAATTTGCGACACAGATTGCCCTGCTGTAGAGGATTACAACGACTTCGCGGAAGCATTGGAGGATATCTGGCAGGAGGACGGTATGCTCCTGACCTATGCCGCTGCGCTGGAGGCTGAGAAGCCGGAGACTCTGCGAGGAGCCTATGAGCTCCTGCATAATCTGGATAGCTACCAGCGTATCGTAGATATCTACGATTATGGTCAGCGACGTTTGCAGGAAACGCTGGGATTGGACGATGATGCCATTTACGAGCTGGACGGCTACATGGACTTTGAAAAGTATGGCGCTGACTGCATGGAAAATGACCATGTGATAGAAACAGGGTTTGGCCGACTGCGGCGCTTAGACCCGCCCTTTCCGGAGCAGACGCAGGGGCAGCAAATGTTCCAGTAGACTTTGAGACAGATGTGTAGTATGTTTGCCGTTACCAAAAAAGGAGGGATAAAAATTGGCTATAGATGCAAGAACAGAGGAATTTCAGCACATCGAGGTATTTGACAAATTTGCGTTGTTCACCAACGCACGAATCGACCGCACTACCGTACCGGAGGGCTGGTACTGCTACGACTTCCGAGGCACAGGCAATGATCCCGGTGAGCTGCGCTTTATCGAAGAAAGTGTTGTTGTCAACCATTCAGGCTCGATCTTGATGCCGGAGAAGCTGGAGCTGCCTGCGTCCGGCCAGCTGGATGCATGGGATGAGTTCGGTTTTCTCGATGAGTGTGACATGACACTTCGGGAGTTTTGCGCGGTGCATGATCTACCATATCCCGCAGAGGAAGAAGAGTTTCATATACGTCCAGCCCGCCCAGATGAGGCGGGCTTGTTTTATGCCCAGCACCCCTCGGAGGACAAGTCACTGGTTGGCCGAGTCACCTTTGTAGGTGACGATGCGCAGGAGTTTACCGATGCGGAAGCATTTCTTAAATGCATTCGGGAAGAACTGCCGTACTTCCCGACCACTGGCTTTCGCTGTGAGGTGCTGACCGACGATCCTGCCGTCCGCAAGCAAGTGGATGACATCTTCTATGACTTTTTCGGCGAGGAGAATCCTCACCAGATAGAGGACTATCAGAATGAACCCCGACAGGATATGACTTTTGGAGGAGTGTGAATATGGACAGAAAAATGGTGAATTTTATAAAAGAACAGTATCCGCCCGGCACCCGCATCCGCCTCAACTCAATGGAGGATCCCTATGCGCCTATTGCTCCCGGTACGGAGGGCGTGGTAGACTTTGTGGATGACGTCGGTACCATCCACATGAAGTGGAATAACGGCAGGTCGCTTGGGATCGTCCCCGGTGAGGACAGTTTCTCGGTGCTGCCGCCCAAGTTGACCACGCTCAAGCTGTATATGCCCCTGACTGCGGAACTCTATGAGAGGAGTGTGTACGGAGATTTGGAGGCGGAAAGCACGGAACTTGATGGCAGTGCATTGCGGAGCTATCAGGATCAGATCATGGCAGAGCTGGTCAAAAATCGCATGCCGGAAGAGACCGAGCGTGGCCTCATGTATTGGTATGGTAAAGCTGACAGTGTGGATACCAAAGTCCATTCTGCGGTCTTTACCGTTGAGGAACGTGACCGACAGCTCTGGGGTGTAGCCGAGTGTCGTGTTGCTGGTGAATTGAGTGCGGCAGAGCTGGATACCCTAAAAAAGTATATCACCGGTCAAGCTGCGGACGGCTGGGGCGAGCACTTTGAACAGTGTGAGATCCTTGTGGATGGCGGAAGTGAGCTGTATGTCCATCTTTGGAATTCCGACGATTGGAGTATCCAGACGGAGCAGGAATGCTTTACGCCCAAGCTTGCGGAGGGGCTGCCGGAGTTGTGTTTCTCCACCCTTCCCGGTACCGGTGCTCTCATCTGTATCAAACGAGGCGAGAGCGGCTACTATCCCAGTGATTGGAACACAGACGATCCCGCGCAGAACCGTGAACTGGCGGACTACAACAACGAACGCCTTGGCGTTACACCCGCACAGGAGAAAGCCATGAAAATAGGTTCCATGTTTGGCTGGAGCGTCCCCGGTGCAGACCCATCTGCATATCAGCAGCCCGAACAGCAGCAAGGAGGGATGACCTTTGGCTAAAAAAATATTCGGCGTCTATCTTGCAAAGCTTGATGCGCCCGACAGTGAAGCCTACACCAGACTGGAACTGCCGGCTTCCCCGTGGGAGCTGCACGATGCGATGGATAAGGTGCAGCTTCAGGAAAATGAGGATCTGTATCTGGAGATCGACGATTATTACGGCTTTGAGTATCTTGCCCCGCATTTGGATGGATCAGACATCAGCCTGAATGAGTTGAACGAACTTGCCAGACAACTGGCAGCACTGGATGAGGTACAGGGAATTGCTTTTGAGGGACTACTCTCAATGGAGGTACAGAAGAAAATAAGCACCAACGGCGGCATCATCACGCTGCAAGATCTGCGAAATCTGGCAGCCAGCGCAAAAACCGACTGTTATCATATAGTGGATGCCGCAGATGATGCTGCCCTCGGCCGGTTTTACGCAGAGAACGATTTTATTCCCGAATTGGACGGAGTATCTGACAGCGTGTTTAAAATGCTGGACTTTGCCGGTATCGGAAGAATGATGCGCCAAGGTGAAAACGGTGTTTTCGTCGGAGGTTGTTATGTGCTGCAGGATGGCGAAATGACTACTGCACCACCCTGTTCCAGAGATTTTCCTAAAAAGCCCGACTATCTCTTCCGGGTTACCCTTGGTCTGCATCCCGACCTTGACGCTGACCAAACTGTCACGCTTACATTGCCTGCGTCTGCTGAAGAATTGAAAAAGGCGCAGAAGCAGCTCGACGCAGACGGCTGGGAAGGTGTTGTGGTTCTCGCCTATGATGGCATCATTCCACAGGCGGCAGAGTTTGCCGACCTGCCAGCGGAATTGGAGACATTCAACCATTTCGCAGAGGTCGTGGAGAATATGCCCTCCCGCGAGAAGCAACTCCCAAAGTTCAAAGCGGTACTCAGTGCCGGTCAGTGCAGCAGCGTCGATCAGGCAATTTCGCTTGCGGAGCGACTGGAGCATTTTTATTTTGACGCTAAGATAAAGACATACGCTGACCTCGTGTACGATGAGCTCGAAAACGTCATCGGCGGCAGACAAGCGGAGGAACTGCGCCAGTGCCTGGACATCGAGAAGTACGGCAGGATACTCCAGCAGGGTTACAACGCTGTGTTCACTGAGTACGGCATGGTTACGCGTAACGACTTTCAGCCGATGGATGCCCCGTGGCAGGATGAGTCGGAGGTGATGGATATGCAGATCACATGAAAAAGACGAGCCTGTGTAAAAACAAGCCCGTCACTCTATTTCTTCGTCCATATCGTTGAACTCAGGGCAATCGAAAAACTCCGAAAGTGTAATATCCAGCGCGTCACATAGCTTCTTCAATGTGAACACACGTGGATTAGCCGTAACTCCACTGACTATGTCATGGACAGTGGACGCCGTGGTTCCGGCCATGCTGCAAAGCTTGCCCACAGTTATCCCGCGCTCATTGCACAGCTGCGTTATGCGCCGTGAAAACACTGTTCCCTCTTCCACAGTTCCACCTCCTCTTCGGAATACCGTAGAGATATTATCTGCGAAGAGAGCGAAAATTACATTCGGAATTCCGTAGACATTTGCAAAAACATGTGCTAAACTATAACAAATTCGGAATTCCGTAAGAATGATGTGGGACCATGGAAGATAAATTAGAAAAAGCGTTCGGAGATTTTATAGACCGCAGAGAGTACGACGAGGCAAGCAACGCTATGCTTGCGCTGACTAGGAGCGCATTTATAGCCGGATGGAAAGCTGCGGGCGGAACCATACCTGAGTCTCAGCCCGTGTTCACGATCATAGAAGGCAATAAGGAACACAAAAAATAAATACCTGGATCACAGCAGGGCCGTTTCCCGAAAAGAAGCGGCTCTGCTTTTTCATGCCCATTTCCGGGAAGCGAGGCCCGGAAAGGAAATGCAATGAGGAAAGAACAGCTCTGCGTCTACCTATATAAAAATTGCAGAGGAAAGAAAAAGTGTGTAAGTGCTCGTACCATACAGGCAGACCTGCACATGAGCGAAAACGAGCTGCGCAAGCACGTCAATCGCCTTCGCCGTGAGTGCATCCCCATCGGCAGTAGTTCAAATGGCTATTACTTTGCCGAGACCGCTGCCGAAGTCTATGACACTATCAAGAATCTACGGCGCATACGCGACGGTATCGATGCCGCAATAACGGGGCTTGAGTGCTCGATGATCAGCTTCCGGGGCGGTGACGGCGTCTGAAAAGCTTCATCCCGTGGGTCGGCGGCAAGGGCAAACTCCTGTGGATCATAGAGCGCCTTGCCCCGGCTAACTACTCGCGCTTCATAGATGTGTTCGGCGGCAGCGGAACGGTGCTCATGAATCGACCAATCAAGCGCGGCTGCATGGAGGTGTATAACGACTACAATTCCAACCTCACAAACTTGTTCTTCTGCGTGAAAGAGCGCCCGTTAGCCCTGATCACAGAGCTCGGTTTCCTGCCGCTCAATAGCCGTGACGACTACGACGCAATATCCCGGCAGCTAAAGTGTGAGGAGTTCGATGATGAGTACCTCGCGATTGAGCTGGAGCTTGCGGACAAATACTTCTCGCCGCTTCATGCCAAGGCTATAAAAGCGCTGCTTCTCAAACACGCCCAGCGAGGGAACGTGCGCAGAGCAGCTAACTATTACAAGCTCATCCGTTACAGCTTCAGCGGCGCGGGCAAGTCCTTCGGCGGAAAGCCGTGCAATATACGGAACTTCTTCACAGATATATGGCGATGTTCCCGCAGACTTGAGAACGTGGTCATAGAGAACAAAGACTTTGAAAGTCTGCTGGCACAGTATGACCGCCCGGACGCGTTCTTCTACTGCGACCCGCCGTATTACAACGCCGAATGTTATGAAGTGGAGTTTCCCAAGCGAGACCATCTCAGGCTGTGCGGTGCCATCAAACGCTGCCGCGGCTTTGCGATGGTCTCTTACAATTTCTGCTTCGAAATTTTAGACATCTACAAGGACTTCTACATATTCCGTACCAAGCGTCCGAACTCAATGTCACAGACTGCTGGCAGCGAGTATGAAGAAGTCATCATCACGAACTTTGATCCTCTGCTCTGCACTTCGCAGCTCTCGATATTCACAAGAAGCTCAGACATGGGAGTCGAGCTTGTACACGAGCCGGAATTGCCTTGTGGTTTGACAGAGGACGGAAAGATTATTTTTATGGAGGAAAACCAATGAAATTTAAACTTTTGAAAAATGAGTACGGAGCCGTTATTACCCATGTTGCGCTTACGCTTGGCGGCATAGAGCGTGAAGATACCGCACAACTCATAGTGTCTCCGCAGATGGCACTCATCCTCAAAGACGAGATGAGTGTCAAGGAAATCATGACGGCAATATCCAGCATGGTGATGACCGCAAGTGAGCTTGCACGCAGACTCGTTGAAATGTGTGAGTCTCAGTGTGAGGGCTGCAACTACGACTGCATCTCCGAGCTGCTGAACAGCGCGGTGGATTCTGTCTGTATGGACATCGCAAAGCAGTACAGCTCCGGCAGTGAGCAGACTATGGATAATGCCTATGAAGCAGCAACGTCCGTGATCAACGGTTTCGTCGATGGCCACGGCTGTTTGAAAGACCTGCTCAGGCAGTATATTGAGGAGGACTCCTGTGGCAAATAACATTCCGCTTTATACCGAGTCACGTGTGTATGCCAGAGCGCACGATGAGATTCCGCTCTGGCGCGAGAGCATAAATGAGAACATACGCTGCAAACAAGCCATCGAGGACGCCGTTCGAAAAAACTTTGACGGCATGCACCTTAAACCGGATTGCGCCGAGAGCGTTATACGTAAGTTCGGCTTCGACCGAGTAGAGTACGTCCTCGGCAATACTTTGCATCAGCTCAGCTATGACGGCAGGTTCAGTTGGTCAAATAAAGAATGGGGTGAAAACATTGAGATACCTGACGACCACCGCAATTGCGAATTCTGTGTCAGCTCTCATCCGGCAGTTCTGGACGGCTTCATCGACGAATACAGGAAGGCCGCAGAAGAGCAAAAGCAAGACTTCAAACTCGACCTGTAACGCAGATAAGGAATTGTGCTCTGAGTTGGAGAAACGCATAGACCGAGAATTTGCGGAGTATGAGAATGCTATGACTGAGCACAGCGCGGCTTACGTCTTTGCCAAGTGCGGCGAAATAAATGCCATGTGTACCTGCTATAACCTGCTCACCATAAAGCTCGTTCAGGCAGCAGACATGCCCTGCATCGAGTACCTTGCCCGCTTCCGTCAGCCGCTCAAGGTCGTCTGTGATGAGTGGATAAAACTTGACCGCAAGCATGAGGAGGCATTCGATTCGATGCTCCAAGCTCTCATGGAATCCGGCTCGGCAGAAAGCCGCAGCGATTTTGACCCGGACTGGGTCGTCAAACACTGCTCTCAGGCTATGCACTGAGGGTATTTTTATATAGTAGGAAAAACCAATGCGCAGAAAAAAGATATACTCAGTACTCATCATGACGGCAGTGTTCGTCTCGCTGCTGTCCATCCCCGCCTACGCCAGCGGGGATGTTGCCGGTGCGGTCGAGAGCACGTGGTCGACTGCATCCCAGCAGATAAAAACCGTTGTGGACAACGTCGTCTTCCCCGCAATCGACCTCATTCTCGCCGTATTTTTCTTTGCCAAACTGGGGACGGCGTATTTCGATTTTCGGAAGACCGGACAGTTTGAATGGACTGCACCGGCTATACTCTTTGCCTGTCTCGTCTTCACTCTCACCGCTCCCAATTACATCTGGGGCATCGTCGGGCTGTGAGAATTTGCAGCCGAGAGAGGCGGTGATGATCAATATTTATATGGGATTTTGTCTCGTCGAAGATACTGGATGAGATACTTGACTGGCTCTACTGCCAGATCATAGGCTTCCTCGGAAACTTCTTCGCCGAGATGGGCAGCATGGGCGCAGAGCTGTTCGAGATGAGCTGGGTGCAGGGCATCGTGCAGTTCTTCAACTACCTTGCGTGGACGCTGTACGTCATCGGCCTCATCGTCGCATGCTTTGAGTGCGGCATAAACTACGCCGGAGGCAAGGGAGACATCCGCGCCGTTGCCCTCAATGCCATAAAGGGCTTCATGGCGGCAAGCCTGTTTTCCGTTGTCCCGGTCAGACTGTACCAGCTCGCGATCTCCTTGCAGGCCGAGTTTACTTCAGGCATGACCGGCTACGGAACATCCATCGGAGAAGTCGCAGCAAACATCATTCAGGAGTACGAAGAGATAGAAACTGTCGCCGACCTTATTGTGAAGCCCATCTCCGGCTTTGAAGCAGTAACAAGCCCCATCATGGTGATCGTCTGCATCATCATGATGGCGTATGCCGTAATAAAGGTGTTCTTCGCAAACCTCAAACGCGGCGGCATTCTCTTGATACAGATCGCAGTCGGCAGCCTGTATATGTTCAGCATACCTCGAGGCGGCATAGATGCATTCGTCCAGTGGATGAAGCAGGTCATCGGCGTATGTCTCACGGCTTTTTTACAGGCGACGATACTCATTGCGGGACTGCTTGTATTCAAGGAACATGCGCTGCTCGGCATCGGGCTCATGCTCTCGTCGAGTGAGATAACACGCATCGCCGGAGCCTTCGGTCTCGACACGAGCACGAGAGCGAACATCATGAGCGCAGTCTACACAGCGCAGACAGCGGTACATACCGGCAAGGCCATAGTTCAGGCGGTGAGCAAGTGATGCTCACGCTCGGAAGTTTGTTCGACGGCATAGGCGGCTTTCCTCTCGCCGCCGTGAATAACGGCATAGTGCCATTATGGGCAAGCGAGATAGAACCGTTTCCCATTGCCGTAACGTCTACGCACTTTCCCCAGATGCTCCACTTGGGAGATATAACTAAGCTGAACGGAGCGGAGCTGCCGCCGGTAGATATAATAGCCGGGGGCAGCCCGTGTCAGGATCTCTCAGTCGCCGGCGCAAGAGCCGGTTTAACCGGTGCTCGTTCCGGACTCTTCATGGAGCAAATACGGATCACGAAGGAGATGAGAAATGCAGATATATTACGAGGACGATCAGGCGTGTCTGTTCGCCCCAGAATGTTATTATGGGAAAACGTGCCTTATGCGTCGAAGTGCATAAGGCACGTTTTCCCAAACAGCGATAGCTGGATATAGGTTATCAGTAGCATCCCTCATTT
>OKRW01003415.1_pt1 | contig 10203 bp, 7 predicted proteins | sample 1601151 | NCBI WGS metagenome assembly OKRW01 (sample SAMEA3541471, study PRJEB24748) | human gut metagenome | biome: human gut; feature: human-associated habitat; material: faeces | place: China | collected 2012 | reverse complement strand
TATTCACGACCACGCGGTACTGTCCTGCAGATGTGATGTTCCATGCGAACGGCTCTTCCTGCATGGTGATGTCGATGGTCTTGCCGTCCTGGAGCGCAGTCTTGCCGTCCTTAGGTGCGATGTAATATCTTACGCCCTCATACTCCACAGGAACCTGGAGGTCACCGATGGTAAGGTCGCCAAGCCATGCGAACTGGAACTCGTTTTCAAGCGTCCTGGAGATTTCCTCCTCTTCTACGGCCGTACCGCCTACGAACATCTTGTCCGCATCGAACACCGTCACCTTGATAGGGGTAACGACCACCTGCATGGTACGTACCTCAGGCATTTCGAAAGTAGAACCTCCTTCCCACTGTGCAACTACGCGATATTCGAGTGTAAACTGCTTGTTTACAGGCAGTCCCCATCTTTCCGTAGCCCATGTGTTGAGCTGTTCCACGGTAAAGCTCTGGCTGAACTCGCCCGGATCCATATCTGTCCTTATCACTGTCTTGGAGCCGAAATTGTTTCCGAGGACATCCAGTTTGGTCTCATATGAAATCATATAGTCTTCGCCCATATCCCTGGCTTCAGTCCAGCTGAAGGTAACTGCATCTTTCTTCAGGTTTTCCTCCAGAAGCACAACATTCTCAGACGATGCCGAAAGTGTCAGTTTTTCCTCTACGGGTGCGACATCATGGTCAGCCGGATCCCACTGGTATCCTGTAATACCATACCGTAGGAAGTTCTAAGGCTCTCTCTCGTAATATCACGGATATCCGTCCCCTCTACCATGATTTTCCCTTTATTTACATCATAAAAACGCATCAAAAGATTAATAATTGTTGTCTTTCCGCACCCGGTAGGTCCGACAATCGCAATACGCTGTCCTTTTTTCACATTAAGATTAAAGTCTTCAATCAGGCGTTTCTCTGTGGTATAGGAGAAGTTTACATGAGAAAGCTCGATATTTCCCTCTGGATTTGCTAGAACAAGGGCATCTTTCTTATCATCGGTTTCCGGTGTTTCCTCAATGAGTTCAAAAATACGAGCCGCACAGGCTAATGCGTTCTGCAATTCCGTAACTACACCAGATATCTCATTAAATGGCTTTGTATACTGATTTGCATAGCTTAACAGACAGGTAAGCTGTCCAACGCTAAGTCCCCCGCCAATGGCAGTGAGTGCACCGCTTAATGCCACGCTTGCATATACAAGGCTGTTGACAAAACGGGTAGACGGATTCGTAATAGAAGAAAAGAAGATAGCTTTTAAAGAATATCCCTGTAACTTATCATTTACAGCTGCAAAACGTTCTCCGGCTCTCTTTTCATAGCCAAATGCTTTTACAACCTTTTCTCCTTCAATCATTTCCTCAATTAATGCTGTCTGCTCTCCTCTTGTCTCTGACTGCAATTTAAACATAGAGTAAGTGTGAGTTGCGATAAAACGGGCAACTAATAAAGAAATCGGTGTCAGACAGACAACCAAAAGAGCAATTCCTACATGGATGGAAAAAATAAATCCAAGCGTACCGAGAATCGTCACAACTCCAGTAAAAAACTGGGTAAATCCCATTAAAAGCCCATCGGCAAACTGATCAACGTCGGCAATAACACGACTTACTACATCTCCATAAGAGTGTCCATCAATATATTTAAGTGGCAGCTTTTCAATCTTTTTCATTGCCTCGTTACGGATGTCTCTTGTTACATGAAATGTAATGTGGTTGTTACAGATATTCATGATCCACTGTGTGATTCCCGTAAATAAAATAACTGTCGCACCTTTTTCTAATATTTTTGCAATCGCCGCAAAATTTACCTGTCCTTTTTTAATAATAAAATCAATCGCATCTCCGACAAGGATTGGTACATATAATGTACCGGCAACGGTAAGTGCCGCCATAAGAATCGATAAAATCAGAAGGAAACGGTAGTTTTTTAAATAATGCCACACTTTTTTTATTGTGCTTTTTCTTTTGCCGTTTGTATTTTGCTGTGCCATTTACGCTTCCTCCTTCTTAAACTGTGTCTCATAAATTTCACGGTAAATATTACAGGACTTAAGTAACTGTTCATGCGTTCCCTGCCCTGCTATCTTTCCATCATCAAGCACTAAAATCATGTCAGCATTCTGGATGGAGGAAGTTCTCTGTGACACGATAAATACAGTCGGTTTTCTCTTCATATCCTGAATTGCTTTTCGAAGCCTGGCATCTGTTGCATAATCAAGGGCAGATGCACTGTCATCCATAATGAGGATATCTGACTGTGGCACTAACGCTCTTGCTAAAGTAAGGCGCTGTCTCTGTCCACCAGAAAGGTTTTTACCGCCCTGTTCTATCTTCGCATCAAGTCTTCCTTCTTTTGTGTCAACAAATTCCTTTGCCTGCGAGATAGCAAGTGCCTCTTCTATCTGTTCTTCTGTCGCATCCGGGCAGCCAAAAGTCAAATTATCCCGAATCGTTCCGGCAAAAAGCTGTGCCTTTTGTGGAACAACAGAAATTGTGTTTCTTAAAAATCCATAAGTATAATCCTGTATATTTTTCCCTGCAATATCTACCTCTCCCTCACTCACGTCATAAAATCTTGGAATCAGATTGACAAGTGTAGACTTTCCAGAACCAGTACCTCCAATAATTCCAATGGTCTGTCCTGGCATTGCCTTAAAGGAAATATTCTCCACAGCATAATCTCCGCCTCCGGCGTAAGTAAAGGAAACGTTTTTAAATTCTACCGCAGGAGTGGTATTGCCTGCAGCAGCAACTGTTTTTGTTCCTTCTTTCATAGATGGCTCAATATGAAAAACATCCTGAATACGATTAAAACATGCCATCGCTTTTGTCACGGAAATAATGAGGTTTGCCAGCTTGATAAGCTCTACAAGAATCTGGGACATATAGTTATAAAGCGCAACAACCTGTCCCTGTGATAACGTACCAAGACTTACACGAACCGCACCGGTATGAATCAATACCAAAATAGCAAAGTTGATAATAATAAAAGTCAGTGGATTCGTAAGTCCTGATATTTTTCCAGCAAATTTCTGTAAAGAAGTAAGTTCTTCATTCTCTGCTAAAAACTTATTATATTCTGCCTGTTCCTGATGAAAAGCACGAATCACACGCACACCTGTAAGATTCTCTCTTGTTGTTCCAAGAATCGTATCGAGTCCTGACTGTACCTTTTTATAAAGTGGCTTTGTAATAAACATGACACCAAATACAACGATAGACAATAAAATGATTGCCACAACAAAAATCATCGCAGCCTTCACATCAATCGTAAATGCCATGATCATCGCACCAAATACGATAAATGGAGACCGCAGGAACAGACGAAGTACCAGATTGATTCCGTTCTGCACCTGATTAATATCACTTGTCATACGAGTAATCAATGTGGATGTTCCTACCGTATCCATCTCCTCATAACCTAATGTCTGAATATGGGTAAATAATTCATAACGAATCCCTGTTGCCGCTCCAACAGCAGACTTTGCCGCAAAATACTGTGCGGTAATAGAACATGTCAATCCCACTGCTGCTAATACCAGAAGAAGCAGGCACATTCTTATGATATGCCCAGAATCCTTTGGAACAATACCATCGTCAATGATTGAAGCAACAACCAGTGGTACAAATAATTCAAAGAACGCTTCTAACATCTTAAATAAAGGAGCCAGAACACTTTCCTTTTTATAGGCTTTCATAAAGTATAATAATTTCTTCATAAAAATTCCTCTTCCCGTCCTTTCTGTTAAAATATCCCTCGTTACAGTTTAACATCTTCTTTCGTCTTTTTAAAGAGATAAATAAATTTTTTCATCAGCTTTATTTGAAAAATTGCTTTCAATATGTTATCATATTATTAACTGAATTTATATTTATTGAGGTGATTATAATTGAAGGAAAAATACAACGAATCCGCTGAAAACTATTTAGAAACGATTTTAGTTCTCAGCAAAAAACTTCCTGTTGTTCGTTCTGTTGATATTGCCAATGAGCTTGACTTTAAAAAGTCGAGTGTAAGTATTGCTATGAAGAATCTTCGTGAGAAGAATCACATCACAGTAACAGATGCCGGATATATCTATCTTACAGAATCCGGAAAGGCAATTGCTGATATGATTTATGAACGACATCAGATACTTACATCCTGCTTGGAAAAATTAGGTGTTTCCGCAGAAATTGCAGAAAAGGATGCCTGCAAGATAGAACATATTATCAGTAAAGAAAGCTTTGAAGCAATCAAAAAACATGTAAAGACGAACATAGAATAATTGAATATCAACATTAAAAAGGAATAGTATCTACGATCTGCTATCGATTGATACTATTCCTTTTTACTTTCTATCTTGTATTTTTAGATTACTCTGCTTATATCCAACAAAGAGCAGTAATACTGCCGGTATCCTTCTCGTTCTCTCAGATAAAATACTTTAGTATATACAGACATCTTTTGCTCCCCTTCACGTAGAAGATGAATCATTCCATCCGCACCAAGTACCGGATTTTCAAATGCTTTTTCTATCATTCGGTGGAATACACATCGTTCCTCTTCCGATATTCTCTTTAAAAATTCTTTTTGGATATCCTCTTCAAAATGCTGTTCTCCAAGCATTCGGAAATATTGTTCATTCACACAAGTAATTTTGATATCTCCACCCAATACTTCAAAAAAAACTACCGGTCCTAACACATTATTTAACATACTGTCACTGACAAAATTCGTGTCTATAAACTCACGAATATGCATCGGTTCAACCTGTTTATAAACAAGCCCCTGAGTATCAATCTGTCTTTTATCTCTTAATAATTCTTCAAACTTCTTAATCGGCAATGGTTTATAATAATAAAAACCCTGTATATAACGACAACCTAATTTCTGTACGAACTTCTCCTGACTTTCATTCTCTACCCCTTCCACAACAATAGGAAGATGTAAAAGTCCAGCCATGTTTACGATTGATTCCAGAATATTAGCGCTTTTTTGTCGCTCTTCTTCCTTAAATTGTAAAAAGCGCATATCAAGCTTCAACACATCAACTGGTATATTCTTTAACATATTTAGAGAAGAGTAGCCACAGCCGAAATCATCCATCATAACAACAAGCCCTCTGTTTCGAAAGGTATTTACTGCATGTGATATCCTGTTATTATTCTCTGTATAGGCACTTTCTGTAATCTCGATCTTAATGAGATGTTCCGGAATCTGATACTTCTCAAGTAAGGAAAAAATATACTTTGGAACATCCATTGCATAGATATCAATACGTGATACATTAATCGAAATCGGAACAGGAGAATAGCACTGGTCAATCCAGCCTTTGAGCCACTGACAGACCTTCTCCCATACATAACGATCTAATTGATCTATCATCTTGTTCTTTTCTAATACGGGGATAAATCCTCCTGGTAAAAGAACCTCTCCATCCGGCTTTTGCCAACGTACTAAGGCCTCCGCTCCTACAATCTGTCCGGTTGCAATATTGCATTGTGGCTGTGCAAAAAAGGTAAACTCGCCTTTTTCTAATCCTTCTTCTATTGCTGCTAAAAGATAAACTTCTTCTTCTAAGCAGGATTCCATTTCCATTGTATATCGACAAATGTGCCACTTATAATCTTCTTCGGCATGAGATAAGGCAAGCATTGCATGATCATACATTAATTCCGGCAAAACAGAAGTATCTTTTATTGTATATACACCAAACAGAGGGAAAAAGGCGGATGTATTATTCCACTTACTGAACTTCTTTATAATCTTCTGACGTATATTATTAAGTACTTCATCATCATCCGGCAAAAAAGCGACAAAATTATCTCCACCTAAATACGCATCAATTCCGTCATATTCTAACGCACTTTGTTTCAGACAGGTATAAATATAACGAATGACTTCATCCCCTGAACTTCTCCCATACAATTTATTAAAAAGGCGGAAATGTTCAATATCAATTGCTACTATACAATATGTGTTCGGAAGAATTTCCGGAAGCCGCTTCCGAAGCCTTTCCATAAAAGAATGGTTATAATAATAATCACTTAAATTGTTACTGTTCATCGTTCCTTTTACCTTACCTGTCCTTATTTTTGCAATATCTGTCATTGTCAAATCCGTTTTTTATTCTAGCATACTTTCTGCAAATATACCATAACCCATTTCAGGATTATCAATCAAAACATGTGTCACTGCTCCAACTAACTTTCCATTTTGTAAAATAGGACTGCCACTGAGCCCTTGTATGATTCCACCGGTGAGTGCGATCAGTTCCGGATCGGTCACTTTTATCTTTAGCGTTTTTAAAGAATCTTTTTCATGAAGAAAGATTTTTTCTATTTCTATGGAATACTCTTTACTTTTTCCACTGATACTGCTTCTTAAATATGCTCTTCCTGTCTGTATTTCTGATTTTTTGGCGACAGGAAGTTTTTCGCCCACACAAAATTCTTTTTTATTTTTTATCATTTTTCCAAATATACCGCCTGTTGTATTCGCATATATTTCTCCCAGATAATTTTGTGGTACATAATTGATCGTTCCAATTACTTCACCCGGCTTACCTGCCTTTCCTTTTAGAATAGAGGCAATATCAGCCCGGTAAGCACTTCCTCCTTCTATCAGAAACTGCACTCCGATATCTCCGTCACTAATTCCATGGCCAAGCGCTGCAAAGGTTCCATCTTCCCTGATAAAAGTAATCGTTCCTATCCCCTGTGTATCATTCCTTATCCATACCCCAATCTGATAACAATTATTTTTACCTGAATACACTGGTTTTATTTTTATTTTTATTATTTTATTTTTTCTTTTAACGGTTAAAACAATTTCTTTTTTCCCATTTTTTTGTAATAAATGTATAAATTGCTGTTTTGTCGTGATTTTCTGTCCATTTAAAGTAAGAATATAATCTCCTTCTTTTATTTTGCAGGCGGCCGGACAAACAGATTTTCCATTCTGACATTCTACCGGCTGTAGTCCCAGAACAAGAATTCCTTCTGTCTTTACATAAATACCGATCGGAACACCTGATGCATAAACCTTCGTATTCTTCTCCTTCTGGGATAACTTTCTGTTCTGCCTTTGTATCTGCGTAGAAAATACATCTTCTGATTGCAGATAAGACCCGTACCTTCCTATGACTGACAAGATGAAAACCAACAATACAATATAAAACCCTTTTAAATTTTTCCTCATAAAAAATGCCCCCATATCTAAATTTTCACTTAGTATGGCAGGCATGCTGCTGTTTCAAACAGACATATTTTACTGTTTTGCCAGGGTACGCATTTCCCTTGCATTCTGTAAAACGGCATCTGTAATACGAACACCGCCAAGCATTCTGGCAAGTTCTTTTACAGATTCTTCTTCAGTAAGTAAATAAATATTACTGATCGTAGAATTTGAATCACTTGTCTTTTCGATAAGATAATGTGCATCTGCCATTGCCGCAATCTGAGGCAGATGTGTAATAGCGATTACCTGTCGCTTTTTCGCGATGCAGGCAAGCCTTTCCGAAACTTTCTGCGCCGTTCGTCCGCTGATTCCGGTATCGATTTCATCAAAAATCAATGTTTCTATTCCCTCTTCATCTGCAAGAATCGACTTAATTGCCAGCATGATTCGGGAAAGTTCACCGCCAGATGCGATTTCATGCAATGGTCTGACTGCCTGACCAGGATTCGTAGAAATCATAAAACAAACCGTATCTCTTCCATAAGGAGAGTACTGTGCTGACTGCTCAAAGGCAATTTCAAATTCTACATCTAAAAAATTAAGATCACGCAACGCTTCTTTAATCAACTGTGTTAAAGGAATTGCCGCATCTTTTCGCAAAGAAGTCAGTTTATCGCACTGTATATCCAGTTTTTCTCTTACTTTAGATAATTCCCTTTTTATCTTGGAAATATACTCTTCATAATTGGAAAGTTTTTCATATTTTTCAACGCTGTCATCATGATATTTTTGTATTTTTTCTATGGAATCTCCATATTTTGCTTTTAAATGATTAATAAGATTCAACCGTTCTTCCAGTTCAGCAAACTGTTCTCCATCAAATTCCATAGAATCAATATATCCAGACAGCTCTCTGTTAAAATCATTAAGCAACGAATCTATCGTTTGTAGCTGTTCAGTCAGTCCCTTCGCTCCGGCATCTATGCTTTCTACCGTATATAACTTTTGTACTGCTGAACCAATCAAATCTCCTGCACAGCCACTTTGTCCTGCCGTCATTTCATGTACTGCTGAACAATCAGAAAGAATTTCTCTCGCATGAGACACTTTCTGATATTGCGCTTCTAATGTCTCGTCCTCTCCTGACTGTAAATTGGCCTCTTCAATCTCCTGAATCTCATATTTTAAAAACTCCATCTCTCGGATTCTCTGCTCTTCTCCCATATTCTGTTCAGAAAGCTTTTGCCTAAGTTCCTGGTATTCATGATAAAGAGATGCTGTTTTTTCTTTTATTGGCGTAATCAGATTCCTGTGGTAACTATCAATGATCTTTAAATGATTCTGCGGTCTTAAAAGAAGCTGGTTTTCATGTTGCCCGCTAAGATCAAGAAGAAGTGGTGAAAGCTCTTTTAATCTTCCGATTGTTACACTGATATCATTTACTTTATTGATCACACGATGATTGGTAATTCTTCTTGATATAATAATCTCACCATCTTCAAATGGAATTTCAAATTCTTCCATCTTTTTTCGTACAGCCTCGCTCTTCGTATGAAAGATCAGTTCAATCAATGCGCTGTCACAGCCATTTCTTATCATATCCTTTGGAATTTTTGCACCAAGTGCAGATTGAATCGACCCGATCAGGATTGATTTACCTGCACCGGTTTCTCCGGTAAGTATATTCAGATGATCTGTAAAATCTACTTCTGTTTCCTCGATAAGTGCCAGATTTTTAACGTGTAAATTTATGAGCATAGCAACCTCCGATGTTAACGATGTCCTTTCATAATTGTGTCAATTTCCTTCATGACTTCTTCCACCATAGAAGTTTCTTTCACCACACACATGATCGTGTCATCTCCGGCAATACACCCTAGCACTCCATGAAGAGAAATAGAATCTATTGCCGCCGCACATGCCATCGCCATTCCTGGAACAGTTTTCAGTACTAAAATATTTTCCGCATTGTCCATGTGAATGATTCCTTCTGACAATACTCTTTTATACTTACTGGAAACATGAATATCTTCCGCTTGAATCGGTGCATATTTCTGTCTTCCATTTGCACCGGTAACCTTAGTAAGTTTTAATTCGCGGATATCTCTCGAAACGGTTCCCTGCGTAGAAGAAAATCCTGCTTCTGACAATTTTTTCGTCAGTTCTTCCTGTGTTTCTATATCATTTGTCCGGATAATCTCCAGTATTTTTTCCTGTCGTTTTCCCTTCATTTATTATCTCCACTTCTGTTATAAAAGCTTCTCCTTCAAAATCTGTACAAAGCTGACTTCCGTTGCCTTAATAAACGGAGTTACCTCCTGCGATTTATATATTTTCACCTGATCCCCAGGAAACAGGGAAAGACCTTCTCTTCCATCAAAAGAAATGATTGCCTCTTCCTTTATGTTGCTTCTGATCTGTTCTACTTCCACTGTTACAACATCTTCCTTTGCGAGGACGATACTTCGTGCCGTCAGGGAATGGGGACAGATCGGAGTGATCACAAAGTTTTTACAGGTCGGATTGATAATCGGACCACCGGCGGATAAATTATATCCGGTAGAGCCGGTTGGAGTACATACGATCACTCCATCTGCACGATAACGGTCAATGACTGAACCATTGATATCTACCTTTAATCCAATAACTCTGGATGCTCCAAAGCGATTAATATTAAAATCATTTAATGCAATATATGTTGCTGCCTTTTCTCCCTGTTTATACACCTCTGCAGTGAGCATAATACGATTTTCTATCTGGTACTGGTCCTGAAGCAGTAAATCCAGAGTCTTTGACAAATCTGCAAGGTTCACGTCTGCAAGAAATCCAAGTGTTCCAAGATTAATTCCCAGTAATGGAATATTACTTCCAACAAGCATCCTTGCTGCCGCAAGAATGGTTCCATCCCCTCCGATTACTAAAATACACTGTGTTCCTTCTGGTATATCAATCGAAGAGACATCTCGGTCATATTGGTCATAGATATTACATACTGCACCCAATCTTGAAATATGATGTCTGATCTGTTCTGTAATTTCAAGATTAA